>TARA_R110000824_G_scaffold279809_1_pt1 | contig 10388 bp, 3 predicted proteins | sample TARA_R110000824 | Tara Oceans TARA_R110000824 (sample SAMEA4397747) | marine metagenome | biome: Polar Biome; feature: [MES] marine water layer (ENVO:01000295) within the mesopelagic zone...; material: water (ENVO:00002006), including particulate matter (ENVO:01000060) such as...... | reverse complement strand
CTGCTGAGTTTGCAGATATGTATATTAAGGAGCCTGAAGATGTTTAAGAGGGTTCTATGCCTTCAAATGAAAGCTTAGTTCTCTCCATTCCATCCATCCACGCCTCTGATTCTTTGGTAAGTCTTTTTTCCGCCTTATTGAGCCACCTATGAAGAGCCCTACCGTTACGGTCTTGCTCTCTCTCCATATTATTTACTGCCCTTCGAGCCATTCTTCTCTGCTTTCTTTCAAAGTCAGTAAGCCTTCTTCTTGGTTCTTGTTCTCTTCCCCATTCCTCAAGATCATTATAATAGTCTTCCTGTCTTTTTAATGTTTGATACCTACCTCTCCATCCCTGTAAATAAGGAATATATCCATCATCTTGATCTGGCAAAGCTTCAACTATATCCATAAAGTCTTCTGCATCACGAGGAACAAACGGATTTGGTATACCGTTATATATTGTTTTACCTACTTGTGGTATCTGATTAATAAATTTGAGCCCATATCTTGGATCTAACATTTCTGGCCTATCTTCTTTTCTTGGGTTATTGTGCCACTTTAGCCATTTATCTAGATATTTAACATCATGTATAGCCGCATCAGCCAGCCCTAAAGCTGGAACAAATCCTGCCGCAAATGAGCCAAGTTCTGACCTTCTCCAAGCCTTCATTACTCCAAACTTACTAATTCCAAACAATCTTAATAAAGTATCTACCCATAAATCACTGTCTTTTAAATGAACTGGCCTGCCTCTTAATATATCCCTAATTATATCTGGAGAAGCTCCTGCAAGAACCATTAATGTTGCTATAAAAACGCCTTGCTTCACAGCCTCTACCTTGTTCCCTCTTTTCCATAAGCCCCTTGTCTCACTTCTCCAAAAACTTATTTTCTTCATAGCCCATGTTTTTAGCTGATACGCCATTCTCATCTCTGGAGATTCTAAATACTTAGCAGGCATCTCTGATTCAGCTACTGGCTGATGCTCAAGTAGTGTCCAATAAGCTAATTCTACAAGGTCTGCGTGCCGTTGCTCCTCTAATTCAGCGCTTACATCGTCTTTTCTTACATTCTCAATAAATGCTTCTGCCCTTTCTCCAAAAGCGTTCTCTATCAGCATTTGTGTTTTAGGGCTTAGTTTACCCGCCTTAATATCTTTTGTTATCTTCATTATTGTAGCATTCACAAGAGTTTCTTTACCAATCCTATCTATAGTAGAAAATCCAGACCATTTAAACATAACATTCAAAGCCTTAGCAAAACTTTCTGCGTCATTACTATATTCAGCTGATATGCGAACAAAACCTTCTTTCTTAGCACTAATAGCAGGGCTAATACCTGGCATAGCTGATTGTGCAAATGCTTTTAAGAATATTACTGGGTTCCCAGATCTATATGCAGCATCAAATATATCACCAAACTGCATTATTGTGCTCCAGAAATCAGCTATAGTAGTCATGTATGTAAGGTTCTTTATTCTTTGTAGTGCTGAGGCATATTTACCCCAATTATTAGAGAATCTTGCCCTGAATATACTAAGTATCTCTTGTTGATCTTTTGCATCTATCTTAACACCCTGTTTATTCTGACCTGTCACAAGACCACTTATATAGGCCGCTAAATGATTATCATTTTCACCAATATTAATATCAACACCTTTCCCAAATAGCTGCTGGCGCGCTGTTGCCTCATTCATTTCATATATATAGGTCATTAGTGAGGACGATGGATCTTGGTAAAAAGACATTAATTTTGCCGCTTCTTTGGGAGATAGGTCTAGCATATCTATAATACGGCCTTTAGAAGCGCCTGGCTTAGCCCCCCTTTGTTTAGCGCCTGAACTTCTTAGCCAAGCATCAATTGCTCTTGCCGACACTTCATCCGACAACAAGTCTTTACTGGCTAAATTATGCTTTTTAGCGAGGTCGTCTAGCATTTTATCAACCTGCCCTTCGTCAACCTTACCTTTTAAAAATTCTCTTAGCTTATAGTAATCTATAGTATTCCTTGGAAAGTATTCCATTGTAATATCGCCATCTCCCCAGAAGGGAAATCTGTAAATAATCTTTTTATCAAGCTCATTAAATCTCTCAATATTCTTCGCTAAGGAATCCATTTTGCCCTTCATGCCTTTTATCCCAGATATAGTCCCTAATAGATCTGCCTTTCTGTCTTTAGAAGTAAACTTAACCTCATTGTCCTGCATCCATTTTTTAATCTTCTTAACAGACCAATTATTATTAGGCACGTTACCAGCATTCTCTGCAATATCCCTTCCTAATTTGTCATACTCTGCTTTCTCCTCTTTTTCAAGTCCCATAGCCCTATAATATATACTATCAAGCACCCCTCTCATATCCTTGTAGGCCTGCTTAACATCACCATATCTCATTTTACCGTCATATTTATCTAGTATTTTATCAATTTGAGCCTTATTTCCAGTGAACAATGAGAACTCAAGCTTTGCAAAATCTTTTTTAGATTTTTTCTTCAATCTTTTTAAGAATTTAAACATTGGCTCAGCTGCCTTTACATCCTTCGCTATATTTAATGTATGAGACTCATACTTTCTAAGAAGTCTTAGTATGCCCATTCCACCTTTTATATCTTTAAGTCTATCAGAAAGCGAAAGAAGCCAAGTTGAGATAAAGCCACCACCTTCTTCCCTGTCTATCTTGTCTTGAGACCCTATTGATCCAACTTCGTCATAGAATTCTTTATCACCTGTTTTTGGTTTGACAGACTCCTCAGCCCTTCTCTGTATATCTCCTATTATATCAACACCATCTGGAACCGCTTTAAGAACCACCATGTTCTCCAGTCTATCATATGCTCTCTGGGCTGGTTTGGAGTCTATAAGGTTTTGAGCATTCTTTTTAAACCACGTTTTCATTTGACCGACTACTTTCTTAAACCACTTCTTAGCATTGTCAGTCATGCCCTTAGCATCGTTCTTGAATTGAGAAAATTTTAATTTGAAGTTTTGAGCATTAACACCCAGTCTATTGCCCATCTTCTGCATTGATGGAGACAGGTTGTCGTAAACATATCGCCCTGTATCCACTAAAGCTTTTCCTATTGTGTCCAGCATCTCAGGAGTCAATCCAAATGAGCCATTAAGATATACAATAGTGTCTTTGTTTAAGTCTGTGAGGCTATGCTCTTTACCATCCTTGCCAGTATAGGTATAGTTTGGCATTGTTCTTTCTAATATCTGTTCGTAAGTGACCGAGTCAAGACCGCCTGGATCTCCTTTATACATTGGAGAGTGGCCTTCTCTTACACCAAACCATATAGCTGCTTGAGCCTGCCTCGGAGTAACGCCCATATCAAACGCTATTTCTTTAACAATTTGTTCATACTTTCTATATTGAGAATCACTAAGCGCAGTTTTTTTGTCCATGTCAAATCCAAACTCTCTACCCATCCACATATCAAGCACAACAGCATTCGGATCACCCTTTAAGGCATTAGAGAAATTTGTGATTTTTCTGTCGCCTATTTTTAGCGATGTCCCTTTCTCATGGTTGCTTATGGCGTTTGCTATATTCCTCTTTAACGCCTCTCCACTCTCTTTATCTGTAAAGAATCGACCAGATCGAACCTCCTCCCCAAGTTTATACTGGGAGTATGCCTTAAGGCCAAAGCCTATATTGGCATTAAGATTTGCGCCAGCACTTGTAACGGCTATAAAATCTGCGACAAGCCCAGCATCTTTACCAAACTTCTTCTGTATGTATGGGAAGAAACCGTCATACCAATTCATCATATGCTTGCCTGACTCAAAGGTTTCTTTTAGTCCTTGTTTAGTTTGAGCATTCTTAACAAGCTTAGTAACACCTTTTTTATATTCCTTCTTCCCTTTATCGTACATTTTAGAAAGCTCTATCTTGTACCCACCCCTGCTAAGACCTTTTCTAGATTCTTTTGATTGAGCTACAGACATGTAGTCCTTAATAAACTCAGCCTTACTTATACCTTTATCAAATATATATGTATAAACAATATCATTCTTATTTTTCAAGGGAGCTTTCTTAAAGTCTATTGGCTTTGGAGCAAGGGGCCTTTCTGCCTTAGCTTCACCAACAACCTCAATCATAGCTCCAATCTTTGGATTCTTTAGATACTCTACAACAGCATCTTTACCCTTACCGTACCATTTCTTCATGTGAGTGAAGACCTTCTTCATGTAAGCTTTGAGCTTTTGAGGAGCCTTGGCTGGATCAGCAGAGTACTCATCCCACTTCTGTTTAAAGTTGTCAGAGGTAACGCCTAGATTCTTGCCTTGCTTTTGTATGAACTTTGGTAGGGTCTGGAAAGTAAAACGACCAGCACCTATAACAGTGTTACCTAATATTTTAAGGTTTTTAGGCGTTATACCTAAAAATCCAAGCTCCATGCCATCATCAATATCTTTTAATCTTTGCTTTTGGTCTTCCTCTGAAAGCTCTTCTATTTCATCTACATCTAAATCCTCTTCTTGAGCCAGGCCTTGAGGCGGTATAGCCTCGCCAGCTTCTTCCTTGGTCTCAGTAAGGGCTGAGATCATATCTTCTTGAGACATTCCTGTTTCTGGAATCTCAATGCCTGCATCTTCCACTCTTTTTGTAAGCTCAGATAAAGATATTTTAGATAAATCCTCAACTACTGGAGCTTCTTCTGCGGCTGGAGTGACTGCTGGAGCTTCTACTGCGGGAGCCTCTTCTACTGGAGCTACTTCTTTAGGCTTAGCCTTTACTTTTGGCTTAACGCCTTGAAGTTTATGTATATATTGTACAGTTCTTTCTTTCTCTAGCTTAATAGATGCTAAATCTTTATTTAACACTTCTAAACGAGTAGGATCAGGAGCAGACAACTCGTTCTCATAATCTATTTCCGCTTGTACATCTTCTTGCAATCTTGATAGCTTGGCACTTCTTTCATGGTGCTCTGCCAATACACCTTTTTTAATATCTGGCCTAGTTACTTCTACCTCTAATCTTGCAATTATTTGCTTAGCGTTACCCTTATCTGACTTGCCTTTATCTCTAGCCTCTTTTTGAAGGCGCTCCAGACTCATTATATTATAGTTTACTTTTTGATCAGCAACATCTTCCTCTACAGTTTCCACTGAGCCGTATATCTTCTCAAGGTTTTCCGTTATATCCCATGAGGTTGGAACTGCTTTTGATAAGTCTGACGCCTCTTCTTCCTGTCTAATTTTTTCCCTGATAGCATCTGCTTCTTTTGAAAACCATGGCTTCGCCTCAACAGTAGTGCCTTCTTCCATTATTGGAATATCTTCTTCTGTAGTTACTGTTTTAGCATTAGCGAGGTGAGTAAGGTCTTTCTCCATGCTTTCAGCTATAGCATCGGCATTAGCTTTATCTTTATGGCCAATAGATTGCCTTATTATGCTTTCACCAATATAAGTATTTACATCGTACTTGCCTTTATTTTTTACTACTTTAACAGTAAACCCTTGCGTCTTAATGGCCTCCTTGACTTCAACTGGGTTAGTTAAATCAAATCCTGGAGGGACAATCTCACCCGCATTACTGATTTCATTCGTAGTGCGTGAATTGGCCATCATAATTCCACGACCACCGATTCCAAATCCTACAAATTCTGCTGACATCTGGCGAAGTGTAGGCCTCTTCCACTGGAAGCCTTCGTCGTCCATACCAAGCTTATATGCTGTGCCCCTTGCGACCTCACCAACTCTTTCCTCAAACATTTCGCCTAATATTCCATGCCACCCTACACGCTGAGCAAGCTGATTGACTTCTTTTATACTTTTCTTTGGGTTAAGCTCAAGCATCTTTTTAGTCCATGCATATTTCATGCCCACTTTTCTGCCCTGTGCTCCAAGTCCCTTAAGCATCCTTAATGATCCACCTGACCGCTCTGATACAAGCTCTATCCAGTAGTCTGTTACAGATCTTGCAAAAGCTTCATCCCAATCATCCCCTTCTTGAAAAATACCAGCCTCTAGTTCCCCTCTTTCATTTTCAGATATAGGAAGGTCGCCCATCATACGATCCACCATTCCTTTTCTTATACGTCCACCAGGAGCCCAATCTCCTGGTAAAATATGTAAGCCTTCAGCGACAGTTTCTATAACACCAGCTTGAACGGTTGCCGCAACAATAGATGAAGCCGCTTCGCCACTAAATTTAGCAGTAGCTTGCAATGCTCCTTTTTTAGTTAGCCATGCAGCTGTTTTCTTAGTAGCAGCCTTACCAAGAGCTTTTTTAAGAGCTAATTTACCAGCGTTTAAGGTAATAGCTTTAGCCCCAGTGTAAGTCCCGCCAGTCAGGCCTATTTCGCCTGCAAATCCTGGCAATTCTCCCAGTATAGTGCCAACCAGATAGCCCCAGCTTTTTTCTGAACGATTATTTAGTTGAAATTCATACAAGCGTAGCATGTCGTCTTCATTGAGCTCCTCACCTGCCTGCTCTGCCTCATCTATGCGATTCATTATTCCAGTTATCTCAACTATCTGCTTAACATCGCTTGAGGTACTTAAAAAAGGAACTAGTTTTACAGGGTCATGTGCATATTTTGCAAGAGCATCAAAGAAACCTTTAGGTCGTTCAGCCTCAAACAATCTTTCTTCACGATATTCGTCTTCTGTTTTTTGCCTTCCTAAGATTGAAGCTTGACGACCAGCCCATTTATCTGCAGCTTCAGATCCATGCTTATCCTTCATTTCCTGATAGCCCTCTATATTGCTATCAAGATTTATTCTACTAGCTATGTCTTCTAATGTTGGATTATTTCCCTGTAATGCACCTGCTGCTAGGCTGTCTACGGATTGGCTTCTAAGATCAGTCTGATAGGCTTCCATAAATCTATCGCGTGATCTCCACTGACCTGGCCCTCTATAGTCATGTATAAATCTTGCTATAGGTTGAGAATATACTTCATCCTTAACTATTTCAAGCCTACTTGAGTCGCTTACACTGTCCCAGTTTGGAATTTGCTCTCGCATATGATCATGTATCATTGCATAAACAGGATCTAATGTTCCATCTTTTTGCTTTTCCCATGGCTTTATTCCGTTGTTTTCAGGGTCTTCTTTTCCTGATGTTGGGAATTGATTGATCCATCGTTCATTTATTCCATGTAAAGATACGTCCATAGTCTCATCATCATTAACATTGACAGAATCTTTATTCCCGCTTGACTCAGCGTTGATCATATATTTTTCGATTTCGTCAAATGTAGGTTTTTCAGGGACACGTGCAGCTTCTACCTCCGCGGCCTTACGCTCAACCTCGTTAATTCTATTTTCCTCAGCCAGGCGCTCCTCTTCTTCTTGAAGCCTAATTCGCTCAGTTTCCTGTTGCATCATCCATTTTTCGACCTGACTTAGGCCGTCAATCTCTGCTGTTAAAGAATCACCACCTTGAGATTGTAACCACTGATCAACTAAAGACATTATTTATTCATCCAATCATATAATCCCTTTATAACGGTTGCCCTATAAGCAGGAGTATAACTGTCATAATTTCTTAAAAACTCATCAAACATAGCAACTGTACCAGCATGTCCTTGCTTTGATGGATCCGTTTCTACTAAATCTTTATACATATTCGTTACATCTAGTCCAACACCTGACACTGCGCTTTTAAAATCATTGTCCATATCCTTTGAATATTTAATGCCATATGTTGAAAGCTCTTGATGAACGGGCAGTCCTTTTGCAGACATAGCCCTGGAAATAAACGTAGCGTTGTTTCTTGCTGATGCATATGCGTCTAAATCTGCTGGCTTCATGCCCTCTATTTCAGCCTCTTCGCGCATTGCATATACTCCATCTTTTGTATAAGAGAATGCCTCTGCAATAGTGCTACCTTCCCACTTATCATTCTTCGTCTCATCATATTTATCATTTAGAGTTTGAAGTGTAGCTTGTGTTTGATTATATAGATTGGCCAACTTCTTAGGATCCATATCTTTATAGCCTGCCGTTTTAAATTTATTTGCTCTTGCATCAATTTTACCAGAAAGAGTTTTACCACTTATAGACTCTTTATCTAGAGTAGCGTTATACCCAGCTATATAAGCAACGCCTTCTGGTTTAACCTTTAAGTCCTCATATTCAGCACCGTTCCATATCTGTTGATCCATACCATCATTATAGCCTTCATCGCCCTCATTTAATACTCGGTCAGTATCTTTTAGATACATGTTGAGAGCTTTCTGCTTTTCTTTGTATGACAGTCCTGGTATCCCATCTGATTCCGCGAGCACATCATATTCTTTCTGATCTTTCGCACCTGGCAGACTTGTCATTCTTTTTGAAAAGTTTGCACCCATCTTAGCTTCCTCATTATACAGCTTCATGTTATCAAGACCACCCTGCGTACTTCTTATCATTTCTCGATACTTAGCAGCCACCTCTTGCATGTCACTCAGGTTTTTAACGTCTAATTTATCATATATTGTTGAGGCCTCTTCCACATTTGAGCCGTCGCTCATACCAGCGTTAACTAGATCTTTACCACCAAGGATATTAACCGCCTCAGTCTGAGTCTCCAGGTCTGCTGTTAGACTTTTATACTCCGCCTTTAATACGTCCAATTGATCTGACTGCATGTCCCAAGACTGCTTAGCCATTAACATGTTCATTTCATGCTCTTGTTGTTGAGACATGAGCCGTGCCTTACTCGGCTCAAACAGTTGTCCGAGCTGTTGGGTTAACATTGCTATTCCACGCCAATCATAATCTGGATATCTTCCTGCCATAATTTATTCCTTTATCTTTGTCCGCCTGGTTGATCCTTCTCTATTGGCTCTTCCCAGGGCATTAGTGCTTCTGGATCATACAGTTTTAAATCTTCCCCTGCCTGATAGGGTGTATAAAAGTCCGTAGGTGCAGCAAAATCACCAGTAGTTGGGACTTCAGTGAACATCAGGTCGGTATCTAGCCCAAATTGCTCCGCAGTATAACGTCCCAGCATTGCTCCAGGAGCAAATGGATCAAACTCTATATCTTCTTCATCTGTGAACGTACCAGTCCTAACGTCACTTATGAACCCCATTATATCTGTGCCAATATCTCCAAGTGCAGCCATATAATCTAGTTCAGCGCCTGGCATATATATATCTTCATATTGTGTCTTTGCTGTTTCATATGCCGTTGATGCTGTTTCCCAAGCCTTTAATGTTCCCTTTGCAGCTATGTCTCTGGTTCGTATATAATCTTCATACGCAGTTCCCCCTGCTCCAAATTCTTTCTTTAACGGATCTGTCTTTTCTAAATATGTCCGCTTTACATCTGATCTTTCCTCAGTAAAACCTTCATCAATATCTCTTGCTGCTCCACCAATTTCTTCTGCCAATACATCCCTGGCTGTACGTCCAACGCCAGTTGAGGCAAACCCAGCTGCTCCGATTTTGGCCTCTGCTGCTCTAATTTCACCACCTGCCTCTTCTCTTAAGGCTTCAAGCTCTCCCTCTCTTCCAACAACAGTTTCTTCCAGACCTTCTTCTTTTGCAGTTCCAGCAAGACCAAGTTCTGTTGTATACTTAGTCTTACGCCCTTCTTCAGCAATCTCATAAGTTTCTTCTATGTCAAATATTGATCCCCCTTCTCCCCATATATCTTCATAGGCAGTTTGAACGGCTGTTTCTTTTTCTTTAAGCGTTGATACATACCCTTTTACCAACAATTCAATAGAATCATCATCACCTGCTGTGGTAAGCTTTTGCCACTCTTTGATTTTATCTGCAATTGCTAATTCAGCCGTTTTTCTTGCTTCGTCTTTAGATACTTTAGTGTAATCAATTCCTGGGTCAACACCATCCAGACCATCATCCTCAGGAACCACCCTTGTCCACTCACCAGCATCATCTACCTGCCAGTTATCAGTATCTGCTTTCAAAGTTTCTATATTTTCCCATGATCCTACATTGTCGTCGGTAGGGGCAACCCATGTGTTAAGGGGATCTTGTGCAGCAGTAACATTCGCCTGATTAGATACAGTGTCGCCAGATGGTACGTAATTGGTTTCTTCTTCATACCAGCCTTCCCATATATCCAATGACGAATGCAACCCTTTGCCATAAGATCCTCCTTCAGCGGACATGGTATTTTCAATAGTCCCAAATGCCGCGTTTATCATTCCACTTCTTTGATTATAGTTATAGGCACTATAATGATGTTCTTCCCAATCTCCACCTTTCGTCCTTCTTTGTACTTGCCAGTCTTCATACTGGTTATTCTTATCATTCCCTCTTACTCTATATGCAACCCCAGCATCATCCACCCCGAGTTCTTCCCACGTTTCCCATTTACACAGCGCCATCTCACCACTATAATCAAAAGAATCAGAAGATACTTCGACTAGTTTACCCTTCTTATCATCCCACTGAAAATTGACTTCTGTATATATTCTCATAATCTATCTCCTAATATG
>TARA_R110000824_G_scaffold144852_1_pt1 | contig 10412 bp, 4 predicted proteins | sample TARA_R110000824 | Tara Oceans TARA_R110000824 (sample SAMEA4397747) | marine metagenome | biome: Polar Biome; feature: [MES] marine water layer (ENVO:01000295) within the mesopelagic zone...; material: water (ENVO:00002006), including particulate matter (ENVO:01000060) such as...... | reverse complement strand
GGGTCTGGTCGTTGGAAGAAGATTTACGGCATGGATGCAATGATGGTTGGCGAGGCCAATGTTCAACATCGATGGGACGCAAGAACTCCAGCAGCAAAAACTACTGCTATATCGTTAAGTGGAGACACAAGACCATCGCCAATGGTTCCTGTGGAGTTGATGACAACAGAAATTAGTTTCGATATAACACAAAACTCGAATACTGGTTTACTATTCAATGGCATGACATATCACTTTCATCAACTTGGAGAATTTTGATGGGTTTATTTTCAGCAAAAGTAGAGGGCGGCGTACCGGATAGACCTATGGCTAGGATCCCCATGGGGGAAACCACCGCCAAGACTGAAGGGTTTACTGGAGCAGGTTTCTCTGCAGCGGAAAACCTTAAGAAACGACAAGCTGGTGGTAAGGGGATAGCTGATGCTTTTAAGGCTGGAATAGCTCCTGCAGGTAAGAGATTACAAGATGCCACTATCAAGAGGCAGATGCAGGATTTCGATTCTAAGGCGGTATTAGCTGGTAAAAAAGCTAAATTCGGTAGTTCTAGATCTGGCATGTATGGTAGCACGACGATGGCAGATGAGATGGGCCGAAGAAACAGAGAGAATGCAAGAGGTAGAGCTGGCATCACAGCTGCTGGTATGACAGCCGGAAGAGACTTGACTGGTTCTTTGACAGATGAATACACAACAATGCGACAACGAGCGGAACAAGGAAAGCTTGCGCGTTCGCCTGCTTACGTTGCTGGCTTCCCAGCTATGCCTGCGGGACCAATTGAGCCAAAACCCTATGTTCACAAGACAACCAAGAAAGTGGTAAAATCTGGTGGTTACGAAGAGACGCCTGGTGGTTCTGGTTACAGTGGTCCGGGAGACATTGGCGAAGGCGAATATGCAGGTTAGGAGATAAATTATGGCAATACCACCATCACCAGGAACAATAGCTAAAGTCGGCTTAGGCGGTGCAGCTGCTTATTCTGACAAACGTGTAACAGACGCTGAATCTTTAGTCAATAGAGAATTAGGCAAGCACGCTACGACCTTAAAAGGCGAGCAGGTAATGCAAGCTGGCCGTATGGCTGGTCATAAAGCTAATTTAGGCACTCACAAAAGCAAGATAGATAAAGAGAAGCAGAGAGGCATAGAGGGTGTCAAGGGTAGACGCGGCGGGGAAAGAGGTGCTATGGCCAGTGTCATGGGTACTACCCCTACCACAGAGGGCACAAGAGTCTCAGAATTTGCTGCGAACTTTAAAGATCCTAAAACACAATTTCAAGCTGCTAACGCCGGCAGTGCTTTTGCTGCAGAGATGGATAAAGCTTCCAAAGAGCAGAGCGCTTTTAATGAGCAACTGGCTGCATATGGTGGAATGAACCAAGGCTATCAAGATCTTGGTCAAAGCAACAGGATGAGAAGCGGTGAGATAGCTGCTAATATGGCTGGTGGTGCTGAAGATCAAGCCGCAATAGGCACAGACGCTGCGCTAGCGCATCGAGCTCCTGACCATGAGTTGAGACAGTTTGAAGATCGTAATAATCGCTTTAACAAACAAATGTATGATAAATACTATTCGCTGAGAGATCATCCCGACTTCGGTGGTTTGAATCCTGATGATAAAGCTCCAATGCTTGGTGTGCCTAGACGTATCAAGGGTTCTACATTAGGCGCTATAGCTAGTGCAGGTGCTGGCATACTTGGTGGATTAGGTTTCTGATATGGCACAAGATAGCAGATGGTTAAGAAAACCAATGTACGGAGTAGGCGCGTTAATGCGTGGTTATGGCTTTGGTGTCCCTCTTGAAGACGAAGACGCAGATGGTACTAAATCTGGTAAATCTTCTGGAGGTAGTTACGCCTCTAAAACACGTCAAAACGCAGCATTGCATGCCCAGCAAATAATGAATCAAAAGAGATTCGCCGATCAGCAAGTGGGTTATGGAAACGTAAAGGGCATCGAAGGTCCTGTACAGACCACAGATAGTGGAGCACAAACAGGTGACACTATATTGCGTAGAGCTTTGGGGATGGATGGCGACAACCAACCTGCCTTGCACGTAGAAAGAAATGCTGAGGGTGTACCAACTCGGGCTACACCCAATTATTTTATGCCTGTAGACAAAGATAATATGCGCGCCCAAGGTCTAGCCAATAAATGGATCGGGGCAGATACCGCAAAAGATCGTGAAAGCTTTATAAAAGGAGCCTTGGCTATAAAGAAAGACAAGACTCAATTGCTTACTGCCGAATCTAATACTGAAAAGGCTGCTGTAGATTTGGAATCTGCGGAGCAACGGTTAATTGGCACAACAGCGCGAAGTGAAGCTGCACAACTTGCTGTGGAAGAGGCGAGAATAGAATTGGCACAAGAGGAAGCGGATGCGTTATTAGCTGATCAGTTACGCCCGTTTAAAAAGGAAACTGGTGTTGCACAGTCTAAAGCTGCCTTAGCGAGATTAACTAAAGTCCAGAATGAGGTAGCGCGAGGTGTATTAAAAGACAAAAACACCGCCGCTGACCGTCTAGTAGACGCACAAGAAAAGCAGGCAACGGCACTGGCTCTAATAGAAAAAAATCAGCGCAAAGAAGAACTAGAAGCTTTTGAGAGAGCACAGAAAGCAAAGGATCAGGATGCAAAAGACGCGGCAAATTATGTAATAGAAGAAGCCAAAGCAGCAAAGGTAATGGCAGCGGTTGTAGCTAAGGAGAGGTTAGCAGAGGAAGAAGCCCACAAATATCTATTTAAAGCAAGAATGAAAGCCTTCCGAGACTTATCTCCGGCAGATCAGAAAATCTTGAAACTGAGAACGTTAGGTCCAGGTGGTGCACTACGTGTGGGCTTTGATGCTAAATTTACTGATAGAATAGATCCCGAATCAGCAACAACTAAACGGCCTCCATTTTCACTGAAAAACGCTTTGATGGGCGCTGTACTTCCAGGTACTCTTGGTATTAGTCGTCCAGATACTCCAATTGCCGATGCTGATAGAGGTAGATTAGAAGGTCCAGTTACCGATGAAGATTGGACACGTATGCTTTCTTCAGCGGAGAGAGGCAGGATAATGGATACACTATGGCGTGAAGCTGTTAGCAATGCTAACGAAAGAAAGACTAACGCACAGGATGAATTTAGTCTTCTTCTTGTAGAATTGGAGCAAGATCCTAGCAAGAGAATAAAGTACATGCCTGTTGTTGGGAATACACCAGCGGATATACAGCCACTTAGCGAAGATGATTTACTTAAAACGTTACAATCTGGCAAGCCTCTTGGTGCTGAGACCTACAAAGTACAAGGTCTAGAATTCAAGTGGGACACAGCATCTCAGAAGTTTGTGCGAGTACAACCCGCGTATAATCAAGTAGGTTAATCAATGAATGTTGAACCTCTAGATTCTCTCTCCGAAGAGGAGATGAGACAACTACTCCTAAAAAGAAAAGCCGAGAAGGCAGCTATGCCCCCTCAATATGGTTTCGTTGACGAGTTTGTAGGACTTCCTGGCGTTAATCGTTTTGATCGCGATGTTGGTATAGCTAAAGCTAAACACGCAGGTACTATGCCTAATACTGTTGCTTCTCCTCCGTCTTACCCCATAGATTCTACGCCTATTAGTGCACACCAAAAATGGATGCAAGATCGTTCTGGTGCTACAGCTAACTTGGCCAGTATAGGTATAACGCCACCGTCATACCCGGGTATAGAACCGCAGTACCCAACCAGCACGCAACCACATGAACCTGGTGATATTCAGAACTTTGGGGAATTCACGCCAGCGTTTGCAGATCCAAATAGAGTTAATGTTGATACAACGAGCGCTCTTGTGCCCGATAATACAGTGCCTGCTACTGCTGGGCAACTAGCTTACGCTCATGCTGCTAAGATGGGTTCTACTACCGCTAGAATTGGTGGTGATGTAGCAAAGGGTGCTGGCACAATGCTCAGAAACTTCCAACCAGGAACCCACCATGTAGGTGTCGGGTTACAACATGTTGGAGATTTTTTAAAGCAATATTCAAAACAACCGGCTTTCTTTGAGCATGTGCCATTAACAGAATGGGATGATGTTAAGAGAGCTGATACTGTATTAGGAATAGCTGGCAAATCTTTTAAGTATGGCGCTCATAAGTTCGCTGAATCTGCTCCATATTTCGCAGGTATCATGTTAGCTGCTCCTGCTATCGTAGTTGGAGAAGTTAATCGATTAGCTGAAGAGCGAGCTGAATTAGATGGGAGAGCTGGTGATCCAACTGTAGGTGATGCAGCATTCGTTACTGCGGCGGCCCTGAATAATGTTTATCTTGAAAAGTACGTTTTAGGACGCTTGCTACGTGGCGCTGGTACCGGTTCTTTTGGTAAGCGTGTGGCAAGAGGCGGCGGAGAACAGAGTGGGGCTGAGGCTATACAAGAGTTTTTTGAATACTACTCAAAACATACTGGAACAAAATCCCCGCCAGAATTAAGCGCAGCTTTAGATGCTTCGGCCGCTGGAGCTGTAGCAGGCGTATGGGCTGGCACAGCGTTCGCAACTGGTGGAGCCTTAGCCAAATACAGAAAGGAAATGATTATAGAGAGTGGCAGTAGGATAGGTCACGCTATAGAAAGGGAGAATGCGTTTAATGATGTAGTAGCTAGACAGGCAGCAGGTGAGGAACTATCTCCTGGAGATCGAGCAATCCTTGCGCGTGGTCCTCTTAATGAATCTGAGAGAGCTATGGTTGATGAATACCAAGCACTCATACAGAAGGCAATCAGAAAGATAGTTACAGATCCAGTTACTAGGAATGATGATCTAGGTTCTGACGATATGATAGTTCCGGCTATGATAAAGTTCGGCATGGTCCACATATCTCCTAAGGATGTAGCTCGTTATGCTGCTCAACAAGGCATAACAATTCAACAAGCCATAACAGATACACTAAATCATGAGGTGCCTGGACACTTATACGCTAATGCCGCAGAAAGTTTACGTGGCTATAACGAAAATCCAGAGGCTGTATTAGAATGGATACAAAGTAACGAAGCCTATGCTAATGATTTTCCTTTTATAGATCAAGAACAAGCTATACAAGAAGCTTTTGATAATGGAGAAATATCTGAATACGATTATCATCAATTGATGGTGCAGGCTACAAACGATCAGGTATTAGCGTATGAAGAATATGCTAACTCGCTCATAGAGGGAAGCGAATCTTTAATTACTATTGACAAGGCAACCCGAGCTGCGCAAAAGCGGCGAAGAGAGGCAGCAGGGCGCGCTAAAGATCCCATGAAGATGCCTACTGGCGACTGGAGACACGCAGCAGATCCCGAATCTGTTGACCGCTTCACTGAACTACAGACTCGCGACGAAGCTGATGCTCAGATGGAAGCTGAAGCTCGAGTTGGATCTGGTGAACCACAAAACCCAAGTAGGAGAAGATTTATACAAAACGTTGGAGCTGGAGTTGCTCTTGCAGGTGTTGCTCCTGGAGCTATGTTAAACGAAGCTACCGCAGCCTTACCTACGGAAGCTCATAGTCCACATTGGGGTGGTTGGGCTCCTGGCGCTGTAGAATCACAGATGGTTCCTGGAGCACAAGCTGCTGCAGCAGAGGGCGCAGCCAATTTTGCGGGAGAGGTTGCAAGTGACTTCGTTAGCCAACGAGAAGCCTTTGATGATTTCGATTTTGATGTAGCCGCTCAAGAAGATGCGGATCTGCAGGAAAGACTAGATAAATACGAAGCTGATCAGAAGGCTCAACAGGATTTCGATTCTAAGGCAGTCGAAGAAGGGAAGAAGACGCCACAGAAGTGGCGTGAATTAGAAACAGTAGCACTGCAGACCTTGATGGAGGAGAGGCGTGCAGAGGGTAATCTAATCTGGCGCGCCATGAAGAGTGAACTCGATGGGAGAGAGGATAAGACTGAAGAAGTAGAGGAAGATAAGGCGCTTGATGAAAAAAGCGATGTCTTTATGAAAGTAGCCAACATGAATCCCACGCAAAAAAGAAACAGGGATGATGACAATTGGATACAGAAAGTAGTTCGCAAACGCTTAGCTGCTATGGAGCTTGATGAGGAAGAGCGCGCAGAGCGCAATAAATCTATAAATAGAATCAAAAAAGCTTTTGGTGCTGTTTTTAGTAAAAAAGAAGGTGTCAAAGATGTATTAGATGGCATTGGAAACGAGCAAGATATCAGCAATAAAATGAGAGAATTGGTATTAATTGCTTTAGAAGGCGATCCAACAGACATCATTGGCACTGAGCTAGAAAGCATTGAAACAGCAGCTGAGCAAGCTGATGCAGATCGTAAAGTTAAAATGCAAAAAGATGCAGAGTTTAGGTATGAAGACAAAAAGGGTGGTCCAAGAGATTACACCTTCAAGAAGGGTGTGAAACATGTAGACCGTGGACGAGTAACCCCGGCTGTTGCAAGGAAACTATTAGAAGCCAGGTTTGAAGAAGGATCTATAGATCAAGCGCAGTTTGATCAGAAAATGGAAAGCGTCGGTACAACCGAGTCTGAGGCTCGCGGTAGATTCCCACCATCAATTAGAGAGAAGTTAGCTAATATTGTGTGGGACGAACGTAACACAGAGAAAATACCTCAAGAGATAATAGATTTAGCAGCTGCGGAATCTCGTGTTTCAACACCGGACAAAAAGGTACCAGAAACCCCAACTGGTGAAGCTGAAGCAGCGGCTTTCGCTGAAGCTATAGAGAAAAAACAAACATTAGATCTTAATAAGGAAAAGGCCAAAAGAGAAGAGAAAAAGAAAGCCGAAGTAGATGAAGCTAAGATTACCCGTCTTGATCCAGATTATGCTACTGTTCTAAAACAAAAGCAAGAATACCAGAAAAAAGAAGACAAAAAGAGAAGCATTGATTCATCTTGGCTTGGCGAAATTGAAAAAATAGAAATTGCAGAGTTCGATGCCGCTGTTGAAGCCACGAGTGATGAGGCGTACTTGGCTGAGTTTGGCACGGCTGCTGATGAGCATGATATATACATGAAGCAGAGGAGCAAAGATGGTGTGTCATTAGCTACTGCTTATGGAAACCTTGGAGAATCAATAACCGATAAAGATGGTAAAACACAAAAGGTAGGAGCTATTGTAAAAACTAAAGATGGTGATATAGTTCAAGTGGTTTCTGTGTCTCCTGATGGATTTTTTATGGTTGACGGCGGCGATGGAATCGGAACAAGAGTTGCTGGTGAGTTAGAAACAACTACTCTAACCGAACTCCCCGCTTCGAAACGTCGTAGCTTTTCTAAAGCGTTCGAGAGTTTTTTAAAAGAGAACGGTTTCGACAAACCTAAGTATAAAACTGCAAGGGGTAAATTTTCACCAGACAAACTGGCTAAGCATAAAGACGACTGGGAATCAGCATTGAATGGGCACAACGCTAGGAACGATTCAAAAGTTTCTCCTGGTAATGACACACTAAGACTTATAGCAAAGATAGAAAGCGGTGATAGGGGCGCTGACAAGGGTGCTAAAGCAACAGCAGCAGCTCTTAAGGAGGGTTATGGCACTGATTATATAGTTGAGCACATGAGGGAGTTAATGGGATCCACAGGGCGTGTACCAGAGCATCATGACAAAGGTAACATCGCGCCTCTTCACCCCGAATTATCTGGTCCTAAAACTGCCTATACAGGTTCGTTGAAGTATGCTGAAAACCAAGCACAACTTGATGCACGTAAGGACTCTCCACGGCCCATTCAAGATATGCTTGTTTGGCTGTCCAATGCTGATACAGCGAAGTCTAAGTTGTTTAAAAAAGATTTCCCACAGTGGGCTAAATTAAAAGAAGCTGTGCAAATAATGCGAGGGCCGCTTCCGCTAGAAGAGAAATACGTAGCTGTGGAATCTCTTTTCAAGGGAGAGACAGTAGAAAATAAAGGCGTGTTAAACGATACTAGGGTAGCTAATGAGGTAAAATTAGGCATACAGAGTGTCTTAAGAGACAAGAATATCTTCATGAAGATGAAGGATGCCAAACGTAAGGAAGGTAAAATCCTGGCGACAGACGCAGACGTGGAGGAGGCAACAACACACGGTAACTTATTTAGCAACGCAATGTCGCATTTGTTTGGGCGACCTACAGCTGCTGTTGCTGCCTTCGACAGGGTAAGTCCGTTTACTTTGGAGCTCGGTGATGTCCCATCAGCTAGTGTTATAGCGAATAAGGTTCAGGTGCATCACTCATCTACTATGCGTCCAGATGAATTGAAGGAAGGTAAGGATTACATACAATCAGTATCTATCAAGACAGGTGAACTCAATACTGGTTTATCTAGAATCTTTTCTACATTAACTAATAACGTTGGTGTTATTAATGACAAAATTAACTCTCAGATAATCGATCACTTGAGTGGAAAGGATGTAACTTTTACAAACCCCACTATCAAAAAAGCAGCTGAAGATATAAAAACACTCATAGAGGATGTATACCAATATAGCAAAGATATTACAAAAGATCTAGATTCCCCATTAGACTTGAGGGGGAATGCTGATTCTTTAGTTCCACGTGTCTGGAACATTGATTACTTGGCTACGCAGCCTGGTAGGAACAAATTTCTTATGGTGCTGAGAAGGCATATGGGTCCATTTGGTGCTGAAAAACTAACACCCAGTGACTTATATTCCATCGTTATAAACAGTGGTGGGATGGTGCAGGGTGAGTGGACCAACACTAAGCCTAGTCAAGTTACTAGTAAAGCAGATATAGAAAATGATGAGAGAGCACAAGAGTATCTAGACGGGGTGCCTGCAAGTGTATTGGTTGATGCTGGATTAGTTGTAACCGACTTGCAAGCTATACTACCAAGGTTTATAGAGAAGGCAGTGAGACGCTCAGAATATTCTAAAATATTTGGAAAAAATGATGAAATATTACGCGGTCTTTTGAAGAGCGGGGTGGAAGAGATAAACGCTCATAATGAGAAAGTATTACAGTTAGAAGTAGAAGGAAGACCAACAAAGTTATTAGACGCCAAAAAGTTTGAGAAATCAGTTTGGGATCTATCTAAAATACTACGCCATCAGTATGGGTATGACCATGTGGGTGTTACTACACGCAAGAACGTTCAGAGAGCAACCAATACAGCAACTATGCTGAAAGGTGTATTCTTTACATTAGCCTCCACACCTGAGTTTCTTACCCCACTGTTAAAAAAGGGTATCCGTCCTGATCAGTTCGCCGTGGATTTCACTCTTGCTACAGTGTACGCCACACATAAAGCGATGAATGGCATAAGCAAGCTGTTACTTAATAAGCACTTGCCTGCTGCTCATAAGCGCTCTAGTGAATTGACAGGTGTATTACGCGATGCAGCTCTACTTCGTGAGATGGGTGTTATGGACATCGGAGCTATGGGCGATATATCAGCCTCAAGATACACGAACCAAGCGTTTGCTCCTGGCGGTATAAAGTCTGGCGCTAGAAATACACTGGGTGCTATGGTTCCAAAGGATGTGCGTGCTGTGTTCAATATGCAGACGTACATGCAAGCCATTATGTTGACAACCATGACGGAAATGCAGCAAATAATGGCCTTTAAAAACTTCCAACGTCATATGGGCAAGCGCATAGGGTATGTCAAGGCAAGCAAGGGTCCGTTAAAAGGCATGCGGTTAAGTAATATGAAGCAGTACAAACAAGACATGGAAGATTACGGATTGTCTGCTGATATAGATATGGATACAGAAGATGGTCAAGCGGCATTCCAAGCTGGTGCACTACGTTTTGTAGACCAGGTGATAACAAGACCTAATGATGCGACAACAGCTAAGGTCTTCAAAAACCCCATGACTGCGCCTATATTCCTCTTTAAGCGTTTCATAACTACTTACAGCAACACATTACTTAATTCTATTGTGACCGATCTAGCAACTAAGGTAGACAATACACAACGTGCCAAGCAGGTAGGCCAACTAGCTGTAACAGCGGCATCAATGTATGGTGCGGTTATGTTCGCTGAGATAATGAGAGGTGCGATCAAAGGAGATCTTGAAGATGATGATTTCAAGGTTAACCCAAAAGACTTCAAAACGTTTATGTATAGGCTTGATAGAACAGGTTTGGTTTCTGCGCCAGGAGCTATGGCATTGAATTTTGCCGCGCCTTATAAGTCTTGGGGCGGAGAGAGGGGTTCTGATAGGCTTGTAGAGTTAGGTGGTGTATTTGCTAGCGATATGAAAGCTACATTAGATTTTTACTTGTCAAAGAAGGGTGAGAAAGATTTCAATCGCTTGTTTGGTCAAATATTCCCGTCGAGTAGGATGTTCATGGATAAAAAGAAAGACAAAAAGAAAGAGAAACGTGGAACTCAATTACCTGCTGGAGGTACGTTCTAATGGCTGGCATGGCAGAAGCATTCGCGACAATGAATAAGCAAGATAGTCCTGAGACTTGGAAAAATGCATACAC
>TARA_R110000824_G_scaffold11451_2_pt1 | contig 10413 bp, 1 predicted proteins | sample TARA_R110000824 | Tara Oceans TARA_R110000824 (sample SAMEA4397747) | marine metagenome | biome: Polar Biome; feature: [MES] marine water layer (ENVO:01000295) within the mesopelagic zone...; material: water (ENVO:00002006), including particulate matter (ENVO:01000060) such as...... | reverse complement strand
AAACTTGACCCACACGATATAGATTTTAAAATCTTTGATGTTGATGGTAATCATATTGCTTATGCTGAAGTCAAAGGTAGAATGAAGACTATTCAAGATGCCTTTCCATTACCTGTAGCTGCAAGAAAATTAGTAAAATTAGCTGACAAGAGATTAAATCCTGTAATGATATGGGCATGTTTAAATGGTATTATTTATTGCAAAGTAAAAACTATAAAAGGAATGATACAATGGGGAGGTAGAAAACCTCGTCCCGGTTCATACAATGATGAAGAACTGATGGTGTATTTAGATAAAAACCAAGCTTTGTTTAAAGTTATAAAGTATTAAAGTTTTTCTCTTGCTTTTTTAATTAATTCTCTTTTCTTCTTACCTGCTTCTCTTTTCTTTTTGTTTAAGTCTTTAACCTTCTGCAATAATTCAGGGTTATCCAATGTTTCAATCATCCATATTGGTGGCAAACTACCACCTGAACTACCGCTACCACCGGGACGCTGTGTTTTAGGCATGTTTACCATATCATAAATATTTGTTTCCATATCTCCATTATCATTCAATGTGTTATACACACCTTCTATTGGGTCAAATTGAAAACCTACTCTTAATTCTACAATAGGTTTGATGGCTGCTAAATAGTCTTCTTCTTTAAGACCTTTAGTAACTTCTCTAATAATTCTTTTTAATGGTTCAACAGCACCTGATTCAGAATAACCTGAACTTCCTTTTTCACCCATCAAATAATTTATACTTTCTTCAGCTACAGCACCTAGAATAGGAACTTTGGTTAGTTGTGTAAATCCTGTAGCTTGTTTTTTTATTGTAGCTTGAGCTGATAGCTTTTCATCTTCATCACCTTTAGTTAATAACATCATATTAGCTACAGTTTGGAATGCCATGTTTGCTACAGCTCCTGATATCACAAATCCTCTGATATCTGTTTTGCTTGGAACTTTTCCATTTCTAATGCTACGCATAATGTTTCTCATATTAACAGCTGTATTGTTCATCTGTAAAAACATTGTACTACCAAACATCGTAAGCAATCTTAAAAGACCTGCTCTTCTTTGTAGACCACCTTTATCCATATCTCTACGAGATTGTTGAGTAAGGTTGTATTCTATAAATTCTAATGTAGCTTCTGTCTCACTCATTCCATTTGCAATATCTTGATTGTAGTTAGCCATATAACCCATAACACCTAAAACATCACCTATTGATGTTCCTGCTCCAATAAAAGATTTAACATAACCCTTCATTTCGTTAAGAGTTAATGTTGTACCTGCAATAGTAAATGTACCATCTAAGTTTAAATATTTACTTAAAAAACCAATCCCTTTACCTGTTTTAGTTCCGGACTCTAGCTCTACAAGATTTTTACCTGACAATGCTTCTAACATTCTTTGTTCAAATCCTGCTGACATTTTTGCTGCTGTCTTAATTCCACCTTCCATACCTGCAAGAGTCAATCCTAATGTTTGAGCATATCTACCAACAAACATTAAAGCGTCAACAGCTGTAGCAGGTATACCGAGAGTTGCTTTGTCAAATTTTTGATAAGCTAAATTTCCTTTGTATCTAAATTTTTTAAATGCTTCTATAAAAGATGACATTTGTTTTGGTATTTGCCAAAGCTTTAATCCTAAAACATAACTAACAAACATACCTTGAAGTGAATTTACTAATCTAGAATCTATGCCACCTGTTTCAAAGTTATTACTACCATTAATAGAAAAGTTTAAAATTTCATTATTAATTCCTGTTAACCCGGATTCTTTTAATAAAAGTTTTACTGAAGGTATTTTTAATATTCTATTCAATTGAGGAACTAAATCGGCATAAGCCTTATATCTTTCAGTAGATTCTATATGAGAGTCTAACATTTCTACAAACGAAGTTGCAGGATTAATAACAGACTTATCGCTTCTCATTTTTAATGAGCTAGGAGATTCTGCAGAAAACGTAGAAAAAGCATCTGATTGGAATCCTATAGATTTCTCTTCAGATGTTGGGTCTAACTTTGTAGCTAAAGGAAAATAGTTTTCTATTTTATCTAAATTTACATCGTTGTTTCGTACATAGACTTCGTTAATAGAATCATAACTGTCATTAGATAAATGGTCTACAGTTAAATCAATAAAGCCAATAACATCTTTACCTAAATGTTTTTCTATCCTTTCTAACATTTCTTCTGTAAAACCCTGCTTGCTTAATCTAGCACGAACATCAGGATTTTTAGATATAGCATAAATATATGCTAATTGGTCATTAGTAGGATTTGCAAACGTTCCTTCCGGAGAATTTTCTGTTATGTCAATTCCTTCAAGAACTAATAACTCTTTTTTAGCTAAAGAAAGTTTAAAATTATAATAAGCTTTATTTATATCTAAATTACCTTTATTCTTAAAACCTGCTCTTTCTGCTAAATCATTTATATATCTATTGAAATCTCTAACTCCTTGTTCTCTTTTAAAATTAGCTTTGCTTAATGGTTTCTGAAAATATTTTGTAAAGAAAGAAGTATAACGCCCATCTAATATGTTATATATACCTTGAGTATTAGTAATGATGTTGTCAAAAAACAATCTCATATCTACAGCAAAGTTTCTACCTCCTGATTCTGTTTTAGTAAAAGGACTAAAGATACCATCAGCAAAGTCTTTCATAAACTTAAGAAAACCTTTTTCTCTAAACTGTTCTAGATTAGACTTTCTACTTTGCTCTACTTCTCTATCTGTTTTTAATCCTTTTTTACCATATAAAAATGGAAAGTTTTCTTCTATAGATTTATCAGCTTCATCTTTTATAACTTTAAACTTCTCTCTTCTTTTGTTCTGTCTTGAAAGTAATTTTTGTCTAGAATCTTTAGCTTCATTTTTTATACTATTAAATATATCATTAAGTTCTTCTATAGATTTACTTTCTAAATTATCATAACGAGCATAAATTTCAGCTTCAGCTAACAATTTAGAATCTTTTTTAGTTAATGACTTGCCTTCTTTTAAGTTAGCTTCTCTTAACAAAGCTTCTTCTATCTCTATTGCTTTTTCTGATAGCTCTACTTTTTTTGCATTAAAATTTTCTCTAGACATATTTAAAGCTTGATTTAAAACTTTAAAGTATTCTTGTCCTCTGTACTCTAAACTACCTGACTTAGGTTTTTTGTTAGTTCTTTTATCCTTAGATTTTTTATTTACATATTTTTTAATAACATCTAAAACTGACTGTCTATCTTTTACCTGTATTTGACTAACTATTTCTTGAACTCTTAATACTTCAGCAACAAAATTAACATCATCAACTTCAGCCATAGTTTTTAATAAACTTGCTAACTCTGATTTATTTACCTTGCTTACTGTTGGTAAAACTTTTCTTATATAATTTTTTAATCTTGTTCTTATATCAGCAGAAACTTTACTTTGGTCTTTTCTTCCTTTTAGTTCAGCTAATATTACATCTATTTCTTGTTGTACTTCTTGGTTTGCTTTTGTGCCTAACATAGCATCGTAAGCTGCTATCATTTGTTTTTGATTTATAACAGGCTGTTGTTTAAACAATTTATTATTTTCTAAATCCTTTTTTCTAGCTGCTCTTTCTTCTTTTCTAATTTTTAAACTATTAGTATCTTCTTTAACTTTAGAAAAAGTTTTACCTCCATCTTCAGAAATTAAAACATCCTTTTTAAATTTAGGTAATTTATCAAACCGCTTCTGTCTTTGTTCTTCTACTGCATTATATATTTGTTCTCCTACATTAATACCGCCTTTTACATTAGTAAATGCTGTAGGAACTGATGTGCTTAACATAGCCACAATTTCTGCATCCTTTAAACCATTTCTTTTTCTCAATACCTCAGCTATAACATTATCAGGCATAGCTAACTCTCTACCCCTAACAACCATTGATTCTGAAGACATGCCTTGTTTAAACATTGCTTCAGGATTTTTTAATTGTTTCTGTTGTACATCTGTTAGTTCTATTTTCTTACCGCTAAATATATCTGCTAATGCACTTCCAATAAATTCATCTAAAGTTATATCTTGAATTTCTGCCTCAGTATATTCTTCAGACATTTTAAAAGATTCTTTTATATACTTCCACATTCCTAACAACCACTCTTGAAATTTAGATTGTAATGTAGCATTAGCAATAGTTTCTCCTTTGTTACCAATCAAAATAGCCATTGTTTCATCTACAGCTTTCTTCTCATTACCATCAAACTTCTTTAATTGTCTTTGATATTCAGAAGTTTTTTTAACTAAGTCTGTACCTCTTTTATATAATACTTTACCTTTTTTAGATGTTTGTATATAATCAGTCCATACATGACCCATTTCATGAATAGATGTATTAAACAATTCACTCTCACTATTGTGTACATCAGGGTTTATATAAATATCTCCATTTACTGTAACACCGTAAACAGTTTGTTTACCTTTAGAGTATTTCATAACACCCTCAGTATTCATTACAATTTTAAATGTTTCTGAATCAGTATAAATTGTTGTTCCGGGAAAAGATATATTTAAAAAGTTGTTTAACTTATTTATATTACTTTGAGAACCTGCTTTAGCTCCAATATAATCTTTAGATGGTATACCAATTCCTAATCCTGTTTGATTAGTTCTTAATTGTTTACCTGTAACTTTTTTACCTTGTGATTCTTTTTCAATTAAACTACCCATAGCTTTTTTATACGCTACAGGATAAGCTTTCTCCATAGACACAGGGTTTGTCAAGACACCCATAGATTTTCCTCTTACACCATATTTATAATTTGGATGTGTTGTTTCTACTACTCCCGGATTTAAAACATCTACACCAACTATAGCAACGATACTTCCTTCAGGAACATCTTTCATTTGTTTGTCAGTAATTATTTCAGCAATACTTGCAATGTTAAGTAGCTCTCTAGCACTTACATCTTGGTTTTCTAGCAATGCTGTAGTAACAGATGAAAGTTCAGAAACAGCACCTGCTTTTTTAGTTTGTCCGGGTTTATTAGGTGTTCCGTATCCTATAATATTCATAAGATTAACTCTAGCTCCAAGTCCTAATTTTTGTACAAATTCAGGAGCAACTACATCATCTATAGATTGAATATCTTTTCCTTCTAACAATGAAATTATATCATTAAAAGGTTTCTTTTTATCTGACTTATCTCTTCGGTTTATAATTTCTGTCTTCAAAGCTTCCAAAGCTTTTACTTTGTTTTCTTCAGGTATCTTTGTTAAATTATCAGCTAATATTCTAAACATAGCTTCATTAGAAATAATTCCGCTTTCAGCCATCTTAACAACATTAACAGGAACTAGTCCATTGTACTGAGGATTGTTAGCCCAAAACTCATCTATTTTTGGTTTGTTAGCTTGATAAATAAATTCAGCATTTTGCAACATTTGTTCTGCTTTGGATTTTGTCGTTCCTGCCCAAGCTGCTTGTTCATTTCCTGTAGTACCATTAAAACCTATTGACCCTTTTAAATTATCAATAGTTGTACCTGTGTTTGGATTAACCACATTACCTGTAGTAAGTTGGTCAGATATAGTAAACGCTGTAGGTATACCATCAACAAGTTCTATAGAAGTTACTTGTAAGTCTGTATCTGTTCTATTGTTTAACTCTTGTACATCTAACTTAACATTACTTTCTTCAGTCTCAATTTTAGTATTTACATTGTCGCTATCTAAAAGATTTATTCTTTGTGTAATCGCCTCTACCTCATCTCTATCAGGTTCTACTTTGTTTTCATCTTTAAGTCTAAAATCTACTTTAGATTCAGGATTGTCTAAAGCATCTTCCATTTCTTGAACCTGTTGATTAAAAACATCTTGGTCTTCGGTTTGTTCTTCAGTTGTTGGAGCAACAACTACATCTGTAGTTACTTCTTCTTTTTCTTGACTCTCTTGGGTAGATTCTTGTATTGGACCGGGTACTCCTTCTGCCACTTCTTCAGTAGATTCGGTTTGTTGATTGCTAGATACCGGTGTTGTGCTTTGCTCCGTATTGGCATAATTTTCTATTTTAAATGATTCTTGTTCTTGACCTAACATTTTTTTAACTACATAGTCATTAAGAGCATCAGATAATTCTTGATTATCATTAATTGTAAATGAAAGATTAGATTTCATTAATGCTTCTTTGGACATAGAGTTTACAGCTTTTACAAACTCTTCCGGTGTTTCGTAAGTACTAGTTCCAATTTTAAATTGATTAAACTTATTTGAATCAAACTTACTATCATTAAGTGGGTCTATAGGTCCTGTTTCTGCCATCTTTTCAGGATTAAATTTACCTGTTAACACTATAGAACTAAGCTCTGCATTAATGTTTTTTACATAATCACTAAATAACTCTCTTCTATTCATTGTGCTTGTAAGATTTTCTTTTGCCTCTAACAATCTCATAACCCTACCTAAAGCTGCAGGGTCAGCATTTTCCCCTAACAATTCTTGTGCGTCTCTTAATACACCTAAGTTATCTGATATAGCTTTTCCTTTTGATGCATCTATTTTTCCTAACTTAATATTTTTATTTAAAAAGTTCATTATTTGTTCCGGAGTTGCGTCAGAATATGAAGCTAAAAATTCCGGGTTAGTAAAATCAGCTAATAGTTTAGCTCTACGTCTGTTGCTATTAAGAAGAGTCATGTTAACAATAGCATTAGAACCTTGATTTCCAATAGCTCCACCCATTTCAGCTGCAATCTCTTTGTAATCAAGTTCTTTCCTTCCCGTACCAAATAACATTTCGTTTTCTTGTGCAAGGGTTTCACCTACACCTTCTCCAATTGGGTCAAGAACTAATCTCTCAGCTGTTATTAAACCTGCTGTTTTTAATACACCTCTTGATGTTATTGCAAATTTTGCAGGCATAAATAATCTACCCGCTAAACCTGCAGTTAAATAATCAATGATAGCAATAGGAATTCCTCTTGCATGACCTCTTGCACCACCTACATCCCAAACCTTTTGGTCTTGTAAAGCCATCGCTACTTCATCAGGATTATATATATCATAACCTGATTCACTTATAGCTTCAAGAATAGAATTAGTATATTCCATAGCGTATGTAGTTGCTGCAAATCCAACCCTAAGACCATAACCTAAACCTACGGTAGCACCTCCCGCTACAGAATAAGGATTCATCCCTGCTGCTCCATAAGCAGCACCTGTACCTGCACCAATAACACCACCCATAGGAATTAATTGAGCTCCGTAAGGTAACATCATTGCAATACTTTTACCTGCTAATTGCGTAGTCCATTCAGCCGGGTCACTTTTAACTACATCCCATGCTTCTTTAAACCCTTCAGAATCTTCCCAACTTAACATGGTTTTACTTTGATTGCCTGATTTTCTTCTCATAGCCTCAACTATCTTCATCGCTATATCATTAACATCATCATCATCACCACCACCTAATAAATCAACACCCATCGCATATTGTAAAATTGCATTTGCAGCATGACCTTGTTCTAATCCATTTCCAAACTCTTCAGAAAAACCTGCTAAATTATCTACGAAATCTGACATGATTTTTTTATTTTCCATGCGATTTAAATATAATTCAGAGTTCTCATACAGCATAGCTGCATTTTTTCTTTCAAAATTTAAATTTAAAGTTTCGGTTTGTATTTTATTCATTTCTACTAAATCCTGTCTAGTAGTAGTTTCGGTTATTGCTTTAGCTAAATCCATTGGTTTTTCTCCAAATCTTATTAAAGCTACTTCGTCTATTTCGCTTTGTTTTTCTTTAACCTTATCGTTAATAAACACCGCTTCTCCAACTAATTTTTGTTGTTTCTTTCTAAGATATAAATCAAACTCTGTCCTTGCTTCTTTAACTTCATCATTAAACGCTGTATCAAATAACCCGGTTTCTTGTTCCTTTAGTCTTTTTAATTCACCTTCTATGTCATCTCTTAACTCTCCATTAACATATAAATCAGCATATTTTGCTTGGTCTTTTAATGTTAAATCTCTAACACGATTAACGCCATCACCCATTGTAGGGTCATCATCCTTTAATCCAAACTCATCAGTATCTAATAAGTCTTCTATAAAATCAATCCTATCTCTAGTATCTTGATACAGATTAAATGATTGTGATACTTGCTGATAATCTAATCCTCTATCAGCGTAAAAATTTTGTGCTTCTACATCTACAGTATTAACATTTTTCCATGCTCCTAATGCAAAAATATCAGCCTCTACTTTACTATCAAATTCTATAACCTCTCCTCTTTCTTCTGCTTTTTTTAAAGCTTCATCACCGCTTAACTCTATCCAATTATTAGGGTAGCTTGCTTGGTTTTCATCATCTTTAGGAAATAATGTAGGAACAACTAAAAACTTTCCATCTTGCTCAAATGTTGACATTAAATGTGAAGACACAGTTCCATCTTTATTGTGACGCTGTCCTCTTCTCATGTTTTGAGCTTTCAACGATTTTCCAATAAAATCCATATCTGTATTTGCACCTTCTATTTCGCTAGAATTAAGCATTAAGAAGTTTTGTAATTCAGAAACCTGAGCTTCAGCACCTACACCAAACACAGGGTCTATGTCTATTGTTATTTCTGCACTTCCATCTGTAGCACGAGCTGTAACTGAACCATAAGATTTTTGAAAAACAAATCCATATTTACCAAACTGATTACTTAATGTCTGAATAGTAGCACTATTATCATCTTCATTTATTAAATCAGTATTTATAATTTGTAATTCTTTTTCAAGTAACTCTTTATCTTTAAAAGGTTTTCTTTCTTCTAGAAAATATTTTCTATTATTAACGTCAAGTTTTTCTGTAAAAACTGTTCTAGTATTTTTTTCAGACAACTCTTTTTGTTCTCTAAGATATGCGTCCATATCAGCATCTCTTTCTTCAACAGAGTTGGCTTGATTTGGGTATTTAAGAGCAACTTCATCAGCTATAAGTTGGTCAGTATATTGTCTGTCTGCTAGTGCATCTTCGTTTGCAGTTTTTATTTGTAGGTCAACAGACGCTGACGTCTTACCGTCTCCGAAAGGATACATTCCTAATGCTGATACGGGGTCACTATAATAAGGGTCTCTTCTATCTTTTGGAGTATATTCTCCAAAACGGATGCCATCAAAATTGCCTTTTTTATCTAACTTAACTTCCTCTATATAACGAGGTGCATTTGGGTCTGTTGATTGTGGTGCTGTTCTTTTTAATTCTTCCTCACTAGGTCTCTCTCCAAACTTAAAAGTTTGAGGAGCTTCTTCTGATAGTAATTGACCATCTTCCAAAGTTCCATCGCCATTCTCTTGTAAATTTTCTTTTTTTTTTACCGGAACTGTAACGCCTAATAATTCAGCAAAATCATTTTCATTTCCATTATAACCTGTAGACGTAAAAGACTTGTATCCGTCTTGAAACGCATCATCATTAGAAGACATCAATCCTTTAAAATCTTCTTTAGAACCTCTATAGCCTGTTTTTACAAACTCTTTATATAAATCTTGTAATGCTTGTTCATTAGCCATTATTTGTTCGTATTATAATTTGCTCCATTAATACTTGTGTTAGTGTTGCTAGATGTAGAAGATGATGTAGAAGGGACTCCATCCCCACCATTCCATTGTTCTTCTAATTCTTTAGAATCAATACCTAAAGTTTTTCCGTAAACAGTTTTCATAATATTAGTTCCATTTACCAATTTATTTACTTCATTCTGAGTCATCGGTGACTTATTTTGCTTTTTATTATTTTCAAGCTTAGTAATAAGTTTTACGACTTGGTCTTTAGTTGTGTTATTACTTATTAGTAATGGCATAGATGTTGTACCGGGAATGTTAATTTTAATATAATCAACACCATAAGACCCTTCTGCAGGTTCTATTAACTCTACCGAACTATCTGAAAATCCAAAATTAATAAATTCGTTTTCAATTGCAGAAGTTTTATCTGATTTGAATTCTTTTTTGAATTTATTTATTGCACCTTCTAATTTTTCATCATCACCTAAAATAGTTCTATTTTGTAAAGTATCTTCAAACTTCGGAGTTGTTCTAGTTTGTGCACCAAATGAAATTTCGTCAGAAACAAGAGATGGAGTTGACATAACACCTTGATTATCAACTGCCCATGATTTAAACGCTTTAGAATTTTTAGCATTACCTAAATCAAATCCACCAAACTGTGTAGATGCTTGAGTTAAGAATGATGTTGGAGTCATACCTTTACTTCTATCTAAAGTAAATTCTGTTATATTACCATTTTTATCTGTTGAAGATAAAGTTAATGTACTTCCGTCAGTACTTAATAAATTATACTTAACAGCGTTCTTACCTTCAAAATAAACTAATGCATCTTTTATTTCTTGTTCATTACCATTAAATATTTTACCTGTTTGGATAATACTTTCATTTTCTGCTCTACTTTCTTTAT
>TARA_R110000824_G_scaffold121208_17_pt1 | contig 10414 bp, 3 predicted proteins | sample TARA_R110000824 | Tara Oceans TARA_R110000824 (sample SAMEA4397747) | marine metagenome | biome: Polar Biome; feature: [MES] marine water layer (ENVO:01000295) within the mesopelagic zone...; material: water (ENVO:00002006), including particulate matter (ENVO:01000060) such... | reverse complement strand
TTAACAATGTAAGGATCATAGATATCAATACTATCATTAAGCATTTTATTTCTGTTTAGCCAAGTTTTAACATTCTGTTTCAATGTATCGTTAGCTAATTGAAGATTTCCGCTGTTATCTTCCGATACCAAGTAAAGACTTAGCTTTCGGTTTGATGAAGAGGGATCATTTATAACACCTGCTCTTTTGATTGAGCCGAACTTTGGAGGCATTAAATAAATATAAGATTCATAGTCCTCGCGAGTTACCGCTCTATTTTGTGCTGCATATGCACCATAAGAGCGAATACGAATTTCATCTGTAGTTGGAGTTGGGGTGTTTCCAATAATCCTTTGATCATTTGTGACCTCTAATGAATTTAAGACAAAAGCTGCCTGAACTAGGTTAGTAAGGGAACTATCTGGGTATTCATAAATTAAGTCCTTAACAGAATTTAAAGAATTTGATGGAATGTTAACATCGTCTGAATCGTTTGCACCATATACAATTGTCAAGGTTGTATTCTGTGGGGCGACGCCCAGCTTGTTTGTATCTAAAAGTTTTGTTGGATCAAAAGCCGTGTCTGTTATATAATTCTTGCCGGTTAACTTTAAGGCTGCTGAAGATGGATCAGCAACATTAATTTGAATGTCTGCTTCATCGTCAGACCCAAATCCAAATACCATGTATGTTCCTGATGAGTCTTGTTCTATTATGAAACGACGCGGAACTACAAATGGCTTCATTAAAGATTTCACACCATCTGTTGATGCTGCCTTATTCACTGTCTCAATAAAGACTGTATTTTGTGACAGATAATCAACCTGATAATATCTATGTCCTTCTGAATCATAGACCGAGATTATTTCATTAATTGAAGATGGGCCGACGCGCTCTCTCCTGAATCTTTGGAAAGCCCCGATAGTTAAATTTGTTCTGAACAAAGTTCCTGATTTAACTTGGGCTGTTGCTCTAACGGCATAATAAGTCGGCCTTCCCGTTGTTTCATCAACACGAGCGACCACAACCTCGTTTTTAGGATCACCAAAATTAACATCCTCCGTTAACATAAAGGTTGCCCCCGTTGATGAATTTATTTTAGTTCCCGTTTTTACTGTTAATAAGTAATTTGAATCTGGTCCCAAGCCGGAAGAGGCAGCAGGAATCAATACATAAAAAGTTGCTATACCATAAGCAGACGGTCTTCCATAAAAATTGTAACCATTTCTTTTAGCATGGCGGCGGACATTATCATATTCTATCGAAGTTTCTAAAAAACTCTCGTTTACTTGGTAATCTAGATAAAATGATAAGATGTCACCGACATAGGCTACAGAATCAAACATCATAGAGCCAAACGACCCTTCGCGGAAATCATTGTATGAATTCGGATAGTATCTTTTTGCGTGATCCACAAGGTCTGATTTGATAGAATCAAAATCTCTACTTGTGTATTTTATCAGTTTTTTATTTTTCATCTAAAAGATTCCTATACATATACAGCGGATGGCTGTGATCCTAAATCCGCACTCAATAAATACTCTTCAATTGTTTTATTTGGATTTAAATATTTTATTGAAACAGACACAGAATTCCCATCAACTCCGCTAAGATCAACGGCGACATTTAAGACTTGTATTCCTAGTGCATATGAAGAAAGTTGATCACCAATAATGCTCTCCAAATTATAAAAGCTATTTTGAGGCTCAAATAAAAACGACCGGAGGCCAACGCCGAAGTTTGGATCTGATAGTTTTTCTCCCGGATTAGTTAGAAGAATATTTTGAAATAAAAAATTGGCAGCGACCTTTGGATCAGTGACGGTCGGGTTAGCGTAATCCGATAATCCTTGCGGAATTTCAGAATGCAACACAGGTGTCTGCGACCCAGTAATACTTATTGGAATATCATTTGGAGAAAAACTCATACAAAATCCTCTTACTAATTACAATTTTATGAGATTTTGGACCGATTAGTCATTATCTTCACAACGATAATCCCTTAATCTTCTTCTTTTCCACCAAGGTAGTCGAAAAGGAAGTCGGAATTTGAATGGATTAAAGAGTCTCATGAATTCAAATAAGTCGTCATCGCCTTCATTATCTAGGAAGTCATCTTGATTATAGAAGTTTACAAAAATCTTTCTCGCTTTCTTTTTGGATTTACCATAAAGGTCGAAGTCAAAACCAGCACCATCGCCGTCTATATCTATTCCATCATCATCATCATCGGCGCTTCCCTCATTGGAAAGCCTTTCAATATCCCTTTCATCCTCGGAAAGACCCCAAGATGCCTGAAAACCAAAGTTTGAATAAAGGGCAAACATAGACATATATGTTGGGATAGGTATTGCTGTGTTAAATAAGAATTTATACTCTTCTTTTTCTTCAAGTTCTCGGAACATACAATATAGATCAAAGGCTTGAGGTCCATCAAAGAAATTTATATCAGATAAGACCTGATCCTTAATCTCAATTTCAGCCTCAATTAGCGGAATCATGAATGATGAATTTTGTATGCCTTCGACCGGCTTAAGTTTGAAGGCTTTGTTCAACCTAGCAGTTTCATTTGATACGCTGAGTTGATTTGCTGGTAGATTGCTGGATGGAAAATAACAAATTCTCAATCCATAAGATAAGCCGGTCTCCCCCTTTATGCCTACGGGCTGTAAATCTTCCAAGGAGAAGTCAACCATTTCCTGTGTTATTTCAAGCCTCTGTAAGAGTACTTGTGGTGATAGAATTTTAATTTCTTTTGGCAATCCAAGCGCTGTTAATCCTCTTAGGGTTAGCCCTTTAGCAACTAGCTCCTCAATTGAAAGAGAATAAATAAACTCTAAATTTCCAAAATAATCAGATATCTTCTTATCTTGATCTAGGTTCCCTAGGTATTGTTGGAACTTTTCCATATTGACAACACCGAATAGGTTTTCGTTTCTAGAGGATACCGTTCGAGGGATTGTGTCCTTATCTTTAACGCGGATGTATCTTTCAATAATAAACTTTCCACTAGCGTTCGCTTCCACGACAAGTGGGTCAAATTGCAGAGGATTTGATTCGGTAATATTGTGTTGAACATCATGTACTGTTCCAAAATCTGCTTCTCCATTAACATTAAGTTCTACGAGCGGTTGACGGAGACCGTATTTAAATTTAGGTAAGACAGAAATGTTTGGGTCTTGCAACATATAAGGAATTATTCTGTGAATTGGTGGCTTGGGTTTTACTTTTCTATCTAACTTTTTATAAAGCTTGTCTGCTTCATATTTGATGAATTCTGATAGAACTTCCATTGCTTGTTTCTTAACAAGGCGGACACAAAAGACCTTACTAACTAATCTAAGGTATTTTAAATATCTATCTGTTTTGCGGACATACCTTAGTTTAATTGTATTATCAGAATTGAAAATGGCCTCACCCCAACCTTGATAGGCCAAAGCATGTCTGAAGAATTTTAAGTACTTTCTGTCTGTTATCATTTCATACTCATTCGAGGAGACATCTAGATCAAATTCCTCCAGAACACCGCCCACCTTATCATACTCTGTCTGAGGTCCTCTCATTTTATCAATATCGCTCTTATCAGGCTGCTTATAAAATGCCTGAACCTTACGAATAATATTGAGTGCCTTTAGAGTTGATTTTGGGGGTTTTACACCTTTATAATCTATTAGTCTCTGATATGATTCAACTACTTGCTCCAAGAATAGAAGCCAATAATTCTCTCTCTTAAGTTTTGAGCGAACAAATGCATTTTCTCTATTTGGTGTATCAGATAAATCGTCTTGTATTAAATCTGCAACGAAATCATAAAGAACATTTGAGTAGTTGTTGCTATTAAACGAAATGTTTGCAAATATAGGATACCCGTTTAAATAGGCTTGCGAAAGATACATTCTGACGATGGCGGCACAAATTCCATGGAGGTTTGCCTTAGTTTGTCTGTTCGCAATCTTATTAAAAGGCGGAACAGTTATACACTCTTCTTCTTGCTGTAATCTTTCGTCAGTTGGAAGATTATTATAATAGAAATTAACTTGTTTTTTAATATATGGAAATCCGATTAAATCAATTTGTTTCTTGTTGCAAAAATCATGCTTTGGGATAAGGTTTAAAGAAAAGCCATACCACCCGCCATGCTTTGCTGGTTCAATCATAAACGGAGGATTTGTGTATCTGCCGCCATAGATTTCTGGGTCTAAGAAAACAACACGAGGATTATTTGTTTTGCTTCTACCTAGGATCTGCTCTCTGTTCCGGTAGGTGTATTCAGTTGAGCCTTCTTCTGGATCTACATATTCTAGATCTTCTTTCTCAAGTTCCTCAGAATTATACCCAAATTCAAATCCCTGTGAGGTGTTACCTTCTGGGTCATTAACAGTCAAGGTCGTCATTTGCTTGAGGAATAATTGGTTCAAGTCCTCATAAACCTCCTTAAGAGTTCCGCCAAAAGTTGGAGCATCAGGTGCACCGACTTGTATTTTAGAATTCATAAATGATCTAAAAAGTGCTAGCCGTGTATTATTTGAAGATTCTAGGTTGGCACCATAAAGCTCAATCATTTCTTGAGAAATTTCTTCTTTATTTCGGTAAATCGTTGATTCTCCGAGATCTTCGCCAAAACCAGCAGTAATTGAGATCTCATTCCAGATTTCTCCTTCCGGATTATTATTCTTACGATCTCCGTATGTTATTTCAAAGTTATACGACTTAATATCAAATAAGTCAATAATACTATTTTTTTCTAGTCCATCTGTGAAAGAAAGATAAAAATTAGGTTCACGAATCTTCTGCGGTGGCAGAGTTACTTTGATTCGCTTTGTACCAAGAAATCTTGTTTTTTCTTTTGAAGTTACATAGGTTTGTTCATCATCTAGATTTAGCGCAGAAGCGAATATTTCTGCTCTCTTTTTAATTCCTGCCTCTAAACGAGGAGCCAAAGTTTTTGTTCCACTCTTGATGCTAAATCCAATTGATTGTTGCTCGATCTGTTCTTTCATGTGGATCGCAACAGTTTCTGGGAAAACACCTTTAGCATCTCTTCGAGTTGGATTTTCATCTTCAGCATTGACATAATTTCTTTTGAAAAACGATCTAAAGTTATGTCCCCTTAATGGCGCAGCCATCGTATCGGCTAACAATTCATTCAGATACCCGTTAATTCCAAACAGATCTCTATAAATTGAAAACTGAAGGTTCTTAAAAATATCATTAGAGAATTTATTTGATATTTCCACAGTCTCGGGTGTATCTCTAGGAATGATTCCCTTTCCGTCCGGACAAATTGGTTCTTGTAATAGATCGCTCACACCATCATTGATATTGCCTGTTGGGTCTGTATATATATCTAGTAGGTCTCCAAGGTCATCTAAAAGCTGACCATCTTGCTCTTCTACAATCTCATCAGGGTTATCAAAGCCGAAATCATCATAAAGTTTTCTTCTTTTCTGTTTCCATCTTTCATAATCCTCATTTGTTAAACAGAGGCTTTGGTCTGCTGGTTCGTCTGGGATAGGATTATCTAATGCGTCTAAGATAGTTCGTCGCTGATCGACAGATAAAAAATTTGATATAGACGAAAATAAATTCGATAATTGATCGGCTGTTCCAAGGACGGGATTCATTTCAGGGGCAGAAGCATTAATGGCACGAACCATTAAGTTGATCTGTGTTGTGTCATAGTCAGAAGGGTCGGCAGCAAAGTGATACAAAAATTCTTCTTTTGACATAAGGCCACTAAGAATTGACATTGTTCTCTGGGATGGGTTTTGCGCATTATCATTGAGGAGATTTTGTGTCTGATCTTCCACAACAGGAGGCGCATACCCAAGGTTTTTTAATAAGGATTCTGATAGCTCGTCTACTTTGCTAGTTGGGACATCAGGGCCGCAGAAGGCTTCTCTCATCGCTGTCCTAAAGCTCATAGCTTTGCCATTATCAAATAAAGCATCACCCAAAGCATTTGCTGTGAACTTACCTACACCAGCTAAAGCACGACACAAAAGTCCATCTAAAAGTTCTAAAATCTTTTGTATAATGGCTATTAGTGCTTCAATTATAATACTAATTATAGCATTAACAAGAGCTGCTATTAAATTAAACTTCAATTTAGACCAAATGTTTGATAATTTAAATTTAGTTAACCTTGGAAGCGTGATTCCAACTTGAGGATCGCATATTTGTATTGTAAAGGACTTTAAGAACTCAGCGACTGGTGGGTGAGTAAGCGGAGGAGTCATACAAGCAAATTGAAATAAAACTTTTTTAAGAAGCTGGGCTCCGGGATAGTCCTTGATTTTATCCAACAATATATCATAATCTAGTGTATTCAAGATAGCAGTTGTGTATGCTCTAACAAATGTTCCAGCAACACTGTTTACTGCTGTACCAATCGATGACTGCTGGAAATCTCCTGTAAAATCAGGATGGTCCACATCAACTTTAGGCTTACCAAAAGTTTCAATTGCTTCTTGCTTTTGTTCATCTGATAGAGAATTCCACTCTTCTAGTTCATTGATGCCTTCTGTTTCGGTGCCACCGCCCTCAAAATCAAAGGCTAATGGTGTATTACCGATTGCTGTATTGACTGTATTTTCAGCAAAGCCTCCACCGGATTTCCATGGCTTAACAAGAGTTCCTAATGATCTTTGCACCTCGGCATAAACCTTGGCTTGCTCTTCCGGTGGTAATCCTTCTACAAAAAGACCAAGCTTTTCCACAGACAAGTTCTTTAATTGAGATTCAATAAATTTAGCTATAAATTGTTCGAAACTTACTCCGCCCAGAAGACACTCTAAGACACCACCCAATAATGATTTGAATCCACAAATACCAAAGAATGAAAACAGATCTTCCATATCAAAGCTGCCGTTGCCATTTCCAACTAAACCACCAGTACCTCTTTTGTATTCTAAAATCTGCTTTAAGAAACTATCTTCAAAGCTAAAATTCTGCTTTGCTAACTCTGCTGATTGGATCAATAAGGGATGTCCACTATCACCAGTAAAAAATGATCCGGGTTCCCCATCAAACCAGCCGGTTCCACTAAGTGTGGAAACTTTAGCGCTAGCATTATCTTTTGCTTTTTTCTCAAGATAACTTAATATTTCACCATAATCGCGATTGAGTTGAAATGCTATCTCTCTAGAATAATCCTCTAGTGTTATATCTTCATAGGGTTTATTTTCAAGATTTTGAGTGATTGCTGTTGCAATATCGCTTATGGTTCTATCTTGTGCGTTCCTATCAAGAAATGGTCCGCCTTCTTCTAGCTCGGTGTTAATCTCTGTTATTAGTGTCTCAACATCTCCTGTAATCTTTGCGGAATCCAAAGTTTTGTCTACTTCTTTTTGATAAAACCTGTTTTGCATATCAGCGTCTAGGCGAGAACCAGCAGCAAACAGTTTTGCAAATGATTCATTTGTTGGATTTAGATCAAACTTTTCATCTTGCTTAAAGCAGGCTCGTTGATTGAAAACATATGCTAATAGCTTTGGCAAAGAAATTGCTTTTTCTAAAAGATAGTTTCTAATCTGTCCTGAGCCAAATGCGTCTATGCCTGCGTCTTCAAACAAACATTCAATCGCCATACGCTCGTCAGAACCAGCTAGGCCATCTTTGTCATTTGCTTTTTGAATTATAACTTCTGGATAGGCATATTTTGGTATAAAATCGTGCCACTCGGGGGTTTGGTTTGCTGTCAACTCTGTTTCCATTTCTTTTATCTTTGATAAAAAAGCAGAAATAAATTTATGATTATTTAAATATCTTATTAATTTACGAGCTTTACCGCCTTTAAGTTTTTTAAAACGACATTCTTTAGAATCAACCATAATTTTCACTATTTCATATGGCTTTTCTGATTGTGGATCAACTTTAAATTTTATATTTTGTGCTAGCTTTTTATTTAAGCCTCCAAATACAAAATTATCTAAACGAAAGTTATTAGTTTTTAACGCATCTTTGAGCAGTTTAAAAAATACTGGTTCACCAGTATTGAAATCGATAGATCCATCTGCTGGGAATGTTCTAATGTGAGTTCGGACTCGGGTAAAATTGTATTCTTTTAATGGATTATCCTTATAATACATTGCTGTGTCGTCAATATATCTAGCTACAGCATACTGTTGCTCATATAGAAAGAAGCCACCTCTTAATACTCTCAATTGCCTCCTTAGTTTTGGGCCTTTAATTGTAAAATCTTGTGAGTTGTCGGATTCATCATCTTCATCATTAGCAGTTGAGCTTGCTGGTACTCGATCCAAAGCGAACGCTGGTACTGATACTAAAAATTGAATTATATTTCCGCCGTTTTCACTAGCAGGAAAATATTTTTCTTCTAAAATAGCATAGTTTTCAAGACCATATGGATTAAAGGAGCCAATATCGATTGCAGCACTTTGTAGAAGCCGGTCCCTTTCAGCCAATAATTCATCATATTTTTCTAAAGTCACCTGAAGTATCGGGGATAGCTGCTCTCCTTCATCCAGATTAAGTCGATATTCAAAGTGGCTACTAACTTCTAAAGGATCATAGCCGAAATCTTGTGCTATTTCTTCGACTTGGATTCCGAGAAATTCAACAACATCACCATCTTCTATGTCGTTTATAATTGATTCTTTTAAATATTTAAGGTCATGGATTATAACCTCTATTCTTTCTTTATCTTTTTTTCTAAGTTTGCCGGTAGTAATGGGAGCGCATCCATAATTATTACATATATGTCTATAGCTTATCTCTTTATCAAGATCGATAAGCATGTTATAGATCGCTGTTCTTATAATCTTACTTTGAACGGCTTCGTTTTTGTAATTTCTGGTTTCTTGTACATGATTTGTAAAGGTTATTGCAAAGCTTTTTAATCTTTTTTCATTCTCCTCCAGCCTCAAGTCATCTATTATTTTAGTTACATTGAACTTATATAAACAATTCTTTTTATCTAAATATGTTTCATCAGTTGTATACCAAGTTGGCTCAACATATGATGGGTCTTTAACACAAGTAGGACAAAACTTTGGTAAATCAAGGTCTTCTTTGGTGAGAATGTCGCATTTATAAGTCTGAAAGTCAGAAAACTCTTTTTTATCTGCCATGGTGGTTCCTATGTTGTGAAAACATGTCTGCTATTGATATAATACGGGCTGTTTTTAGTTAAAAAATCTGTCTGGAATCTGCCCTGATTATATGTTGAGCTAAAATTATCTTTTAAATTGTTAAAAGATTTAATATATGTAGGTATCATTTTAGCGCCAAGGATACTAGCGTTTGTTGTTGGGCCAAAGCCACCGCCATACTCGTGAAAATGAGTACCAACGGCGCCTGCAAGTTCTGTAATGCCTTGGCTATTTGCTAGAACCAAAGAAGACAAATCATTAAGCTGTGACATGATGTCCTTAAGGCACTCAATCAAGTTGTCGCCTTTTGGGATTGGCTGTAGAGTCTCAACTCGCTCTTGTAAAGATTCTGGTACCAAATCATTGACCTTTTTAAAAAATGGTAGCTTAGTGATTGTATGGCCTTCAACATAATTACCGGCAATTAATGAAATTGTGCCCGGACCATCAATCTTACCTCCAGCAGAATTAAGTTCGCCGTCATTCGGTGCAGAACCTCCGATACCTTTTCCAGTAACAATTTTAACATTGTTTCTCCCAATGATTCTCACACAGTCGGCTTTAACGCCTATTGCTGATCTAGCAGTACTTCTTCCTTCTGGTTCATACTTAGTTTCACATATTCCAAAATATTCATCTATATCTGCTTTTTGAGAAATATATATTCTTGCAGCGTCTGTGAAGAAATTTGGGTTTACCATGATATCGCTTCCCGGAGGTGAGCCAAACTCTTTTCCAAAAGGTTTGTGCGAGGACCCACGACCCACTACGACATCTATAGAGCTTGCCCCAGTTGCAGTAGCGCCCATATACCCACTATTTAGGGCGCCATTCCTGTCTCTCCCTAATACGATTGACGAGTTACCTTTAGTAATGGTCTCCTCACAAGCAGCCGGATTGAGAACAGGGATGGGCTCGATGAGCTCATCACCATTGAGACCCAAAGGGCGAGCATTTTTTCTAAGGGCTGCATCTAATCTCTTATTATCTTTAGTGAGCTTGTCTTTTTCTTGTATTGGCCGTTGGCCTCTATTTACTTTTATTAGTCCCATTGTCGTCCTCAGCGATTAAATCAAATAACTGGTCTTTATCAAGAGATCCCAATCCTTGGGATGCTTCTTTCTTACCCATAATTGCAATGACTTTAACTAGTTGCTCATTAGATCTTTGAAGAGTTTCAACATACTTGGCCATTATAATGCCAACTTCTCGATGTCTACCTTCATCAACAGCAACATATTTAATGGCATCATCAAGAAGTTCTTTTGTTATTTTTCTATCGTCCTCAATATTTTTGAGGGCTTTTTTTATTTGGTCATCAGT
>TARA_R110000824_G_scaffold26358_6_pt1 | contig 10416 bp, 11 predicted proteins | sample TARA_R110000824 | Tara Oceans TARA_R110000824 (sample SAMEA4397747) | marine metagenome | biome: Polar Biome; feature: [MES] marine water layer (ENVO:01000295) within the mesopelagic zone...; material: water (ENVO:00002006), including particulate matter (ENVO:01000060) such as...... | reverse complement strand
CTGTAGGGTCCATTCCTTGATAGTTAATTCCCGCTTGAAGCCCTGCGGCTAAGTTTCCATTTTGCAATCCTTCATATGCTGTTTGAGCAGTAACCGCCGCCGCCGCTACTTTACCACCCATTCCAACAAGTCCTCTAAGTCTTTGAGCGCCTGTAACGCCTTGCCCTCGTCGGGCTAAAGCATTACGAGCAAATTGTCCAAATGTAGGTTTTTGGAGTCCTTGTCCTACAAGTTGCTGTACTGCAATTTCTTTTCTAATCAAAATCTTATTTGATAAAGGGGGTTCCGCTTTTACTAAAATTTTTGACATAACTTCACCCCATGTTAGTTTTAATGACTTTGATTATTTTAGCATCTACATTGTAAGACTTAGCGATATTATGCCAATCACCCATTGTTTGGTTGATTGTTACTACTTCACTTGCGGTCAGCCCAACATGCTTTGCGAGAGTGTGCGGATTGTTAAGATTACTGTTAAGTTTAATCCCGTCGAAACCGGCTTCTTCTTGTTGCATTCTTTCCAATGCTTTCATCACTCTATCCATGACTGGTAGGTGTGCATCTTCGGCTTTCATGTATTGTGAAAGTAATTGCTGGCGAGGGTCGGAAAGAGACTGTTGCGTTCTTGCTTCAATAGGTGTTAGTTCCGGTGAAGGTGCTGGACTTCTTCGCCCTTCGCCTCCGGCAACCATCATTTCACGGAAACGCTGTGGGTCTAAGTTACCAATTTGAGGGCGAACTTGTTGGAATGCTTGGGGTAATGGCGTAGCCGGTGGACCTTGAGGGACCACGCCAACTCGTGAAGGAGGTGTCCCACCGGTAGGAGGCGGTGAAGATACCGATGGCCCTGCGAGACTTGCGGAAACAGGGTCATCCGGTGGGACTTGTTCTAATTCATTTGTATGAACTGGCATAGAAGAAGTGCGTTCATAGTCATCAATACCATGAAGGTAAGCATCCATGTGCGGCTCAAGAGATACATCCTTACCTTCTTCGGGATAACCGTGATAATCCAAACCCTGCATTGCTTGAGTGTTAATATCTCCAAGTGCCATCTTAACTGGTAGGTTTTTTGCTTCTGCTTGATGGTCGGCAAGTGCTTCAATAATACCACGGAATCGGTCAACTTGACCCATAAGACCTTCATTATAATTTACACCAAAAGCCGTTAATTGTTTTGCATCAATAGAATGACTACTTAGATTACTTCTTTCGGGGTTATCTTCACTTACACCGGATTTATGTGCCAAAGCCATTACACGAGCCGCAGTAGTGTCTTTTCCTTTACTACCACCAGCACCGGGTTTGAAGTATTGAGAATGTTCATCGTAACTTAGTCCTTCTTCATCTGCACCGTATAATCCCATTAGATTATCAAAGTGTTTTTTGAAGTCTCCTTGTCCGGGTCTGCCAAACAAATACATCATTGCTGGAACATGTGACATATCCTCAATTAGTTTTTTACGCATCATGGGGTCTTGAATAATTTCACGAAGTGGTCGTTGAATCATTTCGGGACTACTCATTGTTCCCATGTTAATTGTTGCAGGAACATCGGGTACAGCATCTATGTTTGATGCGGCAGTGGAAATTGCTTTTTCTGCGGCTTGGTATAAACCGTTTTGATGGTCCCATGATTGCTTCTTACCTTTCTTTTCTAAGGTTTGTTTTAAATTAGGGTAAAAGAAAATATCCGGTAGGTGATGAGTAGTTGATTCAGTGTGTGCCGCAGTTTGGTCGCTAAAGTAACCCTCCGGCGCACCACCCATTTCTTTAGGTGTTACTTGACCCGGATGTTCGTTATGTGAAGATTCTACAAGACCTTGAGGGGCTGTTTCACGAGCGTAAATGTAGGGTTTTTTTACAAAAGATAATTCTTTTGCTTGTTCCCACGGTATATTGTATCTATCTTCAAGGACATGTCCAAGTTCAACATTGAAAGGAATAGCATATGATTCAATAAAACGCCCATTAGGGGTTTCTTGAAAGTTTTTATTTGTGTAGTTTGTAACCAATGTGCCATTTTTTGTTTTAGTGGGTCGCTCGGATATTTCTCTTGAACTGTCACCCGGAGGTAAAATACCAGCCCTAACTTTTCTCCATGCCATGTTATCAAAAAACGGTAAAGAATGCGACCCGTTGTTTTTATCATCTAAGTCTTTATGACTTGTATGTTTATGGTTAAAATTATGTATAGCCTCATCAATAAGTTCTACAGGATTTCCGTCTATCTTGTATTTTTTCAAAAACCAACCTAAACGAGTAGCGGCGGCATCTATACCATGTTGATAACTACCTGCCGGGGTTACAAAGTGACGCTCACCGTGGTCGCCATTTTGCCATTCACCCGGCAATACTTCACCTCGACCATCGTGTGCAAAAGCAGGTGCATCTTCTTCATGAGGGGGTTTGAATGCTTGAGCCGGAGGGTTGCGAATCATTGCTGGCCCACTTGGAGTGAGATGTCTCATCCCCCATGCCTTTGCAATACGACGACCTTTAACAAAAATCATCCCATATGCCCCCGCTTACCGGATAAATAACCCGCAGGGTCGAGTCCTAAGCGGCTTGAATTAGTTTCAAGGTTTTGAGTTGGACCATCGTTTTTCTCTTCTTCATCTTCATTACTATGTACAGGAGATGGGTGGTTGGGTACATTACCGTCATAAAAATTAGGCTTTGACTTCTTCATGTTAGCCTTTGCTCGCTGTGCTTGAATTAACATACGCATCAATTGTAGCATCTCTACTTTATTTGCATGACGATTTGATTTAAGTAATTCACTTTGGGTTCGCTCATCGCTCATCATCATACTCGACGATTGAGGTGCTGGCATACTTGGAACACTACTCATTGGTGGGGCCATCTGCGGCATAGATGGCATCTGCGGAGTTGGCATCCGTGGCATCCGTGGCATACGAGGTCGGCGCATCGGTCGGAGTGCAGGTCGAGACATTTGGCCGGATTGTCCGGGGAGTAGTCCAGTCAAGCGGCCACCACCAGTTGGTCCGGCAGTGAATGACCTTGCGCTGTGTCGAGCGTGTGGAGAATAAGTTGTACGAACATTACCAAGAATCTTCTTTGCTTCTTGCTGTCCCATGTATTGGCGATACTTCTGTGGGTCTTTACTCATAGGTTGCTTTGTAGCAATACCTCGGTGTGACATTTCAACAGCCAAGTGTGGCTTCATCAATCCGGTTTTCTTACCGCCCTTGATACCACGCATGTGCGCTCGGAATCGGCGCATAGTAGCACCAACAGGAGTTTGACCGCCGGGTGGTCTTTTGAACTGTCCAGTTGAGGGGCGGAACTCTCTTCGCTTTTCACGGCGACGGCGACCTTCAATGATACCCGGAGTATCACGCTTGAGTAGCGTACTCCAAGCATCAGCCATTGGCTCGCCAGTTTGTATTTCGGTATTGCTTGTTTTATCTATATGTTGTTGGACATCATCAACACCCATGCCAGCGATGGGGCTTTGACTAAACTCGTTATTCATTTGATTCATAATTTCGGGTGGTGGTTGAATAAAATTATCCCCCGAATCCCAAAAATGATGTTTATTTTCTTCAAATACATTACTACAATGGTTGCATAGGCTTGTATCGTATTTGCCGGGCATACCATCTATTCCTCCTTCTAACATATCGTTGTCATAGATTTGTTCGGGTGCATCATCTTCATGCATTGAACCTTCTTGTATTGCATCTACGGTTTTTGGGTGATAAGTTGCAAATTCCGCCTTGCAACCGGCACAAGATTTTGTTTCCGAGTGCAAGCCATTTATGTACATCGCTTTATCGTAATGTTTTTGGTCTTCCGATGACATGTCAAGATAATCACGGTCTTCATCAGTCCATTCTTCTTCATCGTTAAGACTCGCCCCCGATGGTAATGAAGGGCCGTATGCATCTTCATAATCATCCCAATCACCACCTTGACTAAGGATTTTATTATAATTTAATTCCCACGGTTCATTACCTTTCAACAAACTACTCCAAGCACCATCCATTGGCTCGCCTGTTTGAACATTTGTTGGTTGGCTGTAAAAATCCTGTCTATTAAAAAAATCATCAAACTGCGGCATCGGAATACCAGCAGTTGGACTTTTATCAAACTCACTGTGAAGATATTCTATGTTTTCGGGTGGTAATTCATTTTCCGGGTGGTATTCCATTCCTTCTTTGAATAAATGTTCATTATTATTCACTACCCCTTCACAATGCTGACATAATGCCGGTGATTCTTGACCTTCGGGTTGTCTATGGAGGGTTTCATGGTGGTAATCTATAAGGTCGTTATAATTAAAATTACCATGAGTGCTATCAAAATACTTTCTTTTGTCTTTATATCCCGAATTACTTGCCGCTTCAATTTCTTTTTCGGAAAATTGAGGGCCATGTGTGCCGCAACCAGCGCAAGTGATATAGTGGTTTAATTCTTCATCGGGGTCATACTTCAACAACTCACTCCAAGCACCATCCATTGGCTCGCCTGTTCTTACGGCTGAATTACCCGTACCCATTGCTGAACCTGTACCTGTCTTTGCACCAGTGGCTAAGTCGAGTAAATGTCCACGGCTACCAGCCGGTCCACCTTGAAGTCCTATCTCACGCTCATCATCACGCTTGTTACCGTCATCAAGACCGGGTTCTGTTTCCAATCCCGGTCCTGCACCTAATCCTTGAGATGGTTTAATTTGAATGTGTTTAATTTCTTTAGCCTTACGCTTGGTTTCTTCTTCTTTGAGTTTCTTTTCTTCTGCCCGTTTTTCATTGTCTTCGGGTGAAGTAGGGTTATACTTATTTTCGTCTTCATTAGCCGACGAATACATTTGAGAAGATTCGCTACGGGGCGCATACATTCGTGTGTCCGAACCTCTACCCATTGCCATTATTCCACCCCCATGTTTGATTCAAGTTGCTTTTTAATACGACTCCAAGTTTCGGGACTTTCTTTGCTCAACTCAATTGACAACACATTGATAGTTTGGTTAATTTGTTGTCCATCACTTTGCGGCCCCCATTGGTCTTGGAAGCGTAGAAGGTCTTTCACAGTTTCCCGCACTTCTTTATGCAATATAACAGCATCCCTAACGAATCCATCTTCATGCACACTACCTTCATCAAGTAGTTCACCAAGTTTATGATTTAATTTTTGAGCATTAGAACGAAGTAATTCAATCTCACGACCTGCTGTAAGTGCCACTTCAAGTGCCGCTGTTTTTTGCACTAACGGTTGAAAATGATTCTTCATATGACTGTAAACCACACTTTCACTTATTTCAAGTGCAGTAGCAATAGCATCAGTTGAGCCGCCGTTGTTAAAGAAGTCAAACTCATAATCAGCACGATTAGGTGAAGAACAAACCGGACAAGAAGGATTAGCCGCCATATGGTATTCACCCATATGGTTGCGGTAATGACGGTCAGTGGTATTAGCCCGCCAACTCATGTTTTTATCCATTTCTTTTGGAGTTACATGACCTTGCAAGAGTTGTTCTTCTAACTCACTACGGTCGTCGTGTATGCACAGACGGCAAGAGCGTTTTACCACTTGCTCTCCGCCCTCCATGCCAGTCTTAGGGACCACCCTTAGAAAACAGTTATGGTTAATGTAATGTTCGGAATAATTATGTGGAAGGTAAAAAGAGTAGCGGGAGTACCTCTTAACAAAGAATCTATTCGTAGCCTTACGCAAGCGGCTAAAGATTTAGCAAAAGGTCAATATGCACCACCTACATTAGTAAATGAACGCCTTCGTATTTGTGAATCCTGCCCTCACGGTGGGACAAAATGTAGCCTATGTGGTTGTTTTCTTAAATCAAAAACAGCACTTCTTAATTCGGCGTGTCCAATGCATAAGTGGCCGTCAGCGAGTAATACGGGAATAGACACCAGTAAGCATAAGGAAACTGGCAAACAAACCAACAAGGTAGTATGAAACGCTTGCAGAACCCATTGTTCCACCTTTAAAAATTAAAATCATACTCATAGTTACAATCACTGATATGAGTTGTACCATAATCATATCAACAATAACACTACGACTTGGGTTCAACATATCGAGTGAAGTAGCCGCAAATGAGACTGGTATATATCCTGCATAATCATTATTTTCTTTCATTTAATTCACCGCCCCATTCCAATAAAACTGCGACCAAGACTACCTAAGCCTCCGCCGACTTTTTCCATTACACCTTCATTTGCAAGTGCCGCTGAAAGTGCGCCACCCATCATAGATTGTTGAGCGAATGTTGCTAACTGTTGTTGTTCCATTTCTGTTTGATTTACTACTTGCTGTGCATTAGATTGTAAGGCGGTAAATTGACCTGTTACATTTTCAGCACTTATTGTTTGAAGGTTTTGAGGTAAAGATGTAATATCCATTTTCATTGCACCTGTATCTTCATTGATGATGAATGTGGCGTTTCGCAAAACTTCTATGAGATTAAAACTAACAATTGTACTAAACATTTCAACTAATGTTCCCATTTGAGGGCTTGCAACATATCTTTCAATTGGTGAAATACCACGCAAAAGCATAATTTGTACTTCAAGTTCACTTGGTGGTGTTGGTGCCTGTTGAGCAAACTGATTCTGTTGCCCTCCAAACATACCTTGCATTATAGGGGCTTGACCCGCACCCATCATTTGTTGATTAGCCCACGGGTTTTGATTTTGCATTCCCATTGGTGAACTTTGTGCGCCTAAATTTAAAGCACCGTTATTCATTGGTGTGTTATTTCCGCCTAATCCGAACATCTCACTCACCTATCCCAATACCTTCTTGCTCAAGAGGGTTTTGTTTGATAGCGTTATTTACATGTTGTTGAACAAGGGCTTGAAATGCAGGTGTCGCTTGTTGCTCTAAAGCCATTTCGTGTTGAAATATTCGCAAATCAAAAGAGACTGTAGTAATATCATTTTCTCCTGTTAATGGATTAGTATAATGATTAACATTGATGCCTTTTGTTTTACGAGAATCTTTTTCAAGTTCTGCAAAAAAAGGTTCATATTTTTTAAGCATGGTAGGAGTAGGGTCTTTTTTGGTCATAGTCGCAATAGGGACTGTAACAATTGATACACCTTGCTTTACCCTATCTCGTAATCGTTTTGGATTTGATTCATCCATACGGTCTTGTTCTGTTTCCCACTTACATAGTAAATGAAACAAATGCATATGTTCGGGACAATAAGTTCCTCTCATCTTACGACCACTGGTAATTCTTTCCATAGCAACAAAAGCCTCCGGTTCACCAGTAACAGGATTTTGCCAATACATTTCCCAAAGAGAACGCCCCGAATCATCATCACTAATTTTAGCATACAAGTTATCATGTTGAATAAGCACAGAACAATCACAACCATCAATTACGCAAATATGACTTTGTTTATTGTAATTGTATTTACGACCTAACGCCCATCGAACAGGGTTTACTATATGGCGTTTTGAAGGAGTTAGGAGTTTGTAGGCTTGTTTAATGTCTTTACGACGAGCCTTATGTGGGTCAGCGTGACGACTTGGATAAAAGTTTACTTTAGGAACTTGTAAGTTATTTTCATTTGCCGCTTGTTGCATTGCTTCTTGAGCATTTGCTTGTTCCATTAGTGCCGCATAAGTCAAAGATTCATTTCCCTGTTGACTTAAAGCCATTAAATGGGCTTGGTTTACATTACCAAGATTCGCTTGTTGTTGATTTACTTGAGGTATCATTCATCATCACCTTTTACTACTTCAAGATAAAATCCCTTTTCACTGCTACCGCACAGTTTCCATTTAATTTTATCCCCTGCTGATAAATTAAGTAATTCAGCCATTACATTAGGAATGACTGTTCTCACGCATTTACTTTTTTTGTTTACTGCAATTACTGTTGTTGATTTATTTAACATATTATTCCCTCATGTTGTTAGTAAGTCTATCATTGTATCTTCGACATTCCATCCTATGCGTGTAGCCATAAATGAACGGCGTGTAGGAATGCCCGCTTTCTGTAACCGTATGAGGTCATCTCTAAACGCATCAAAAATCTTGTGTTCACCAATACGGTTTTGTTGCCACAGCATTGCGGCTGTATCATCAAAAAAACGGTCTGCTTTGTTAGCAACAAGCATAACTAATTTTGGTGCATACTTTTTTCCATGCCATCGGCTTTTCATATTACGATAACGATAAGTTCGATTTACTAAACAATCTACAAGATATTTGAAGCCAGCAATTTGTTGCAACGCTTCGTCACCACCTTTTATGGCTCGGTCATCAAACATAAACACTACAGCCTCAACCTGCCGAGAAACCATATCATCAATCCAAAGATTCCAAAATCGTTCTTGCCCTCCAATATCCGATGAATAGACAACACGCTTTTGTCCTTTCCAAGAAACTCGCTTACGGGTTGCTTTTGGCATCATATAACGACCGAGTATTTTCATATGAGATGTTCGTTCTTCATCACTAATTTCATCCATTTCACCCGGTGTAGTCATGTAACGGTCAAGAGTGGTTTTACCAACCATTGCTGAACCATAGATACCTACCTTTCTTGGTCGCCATGAGTTGTATAATGTTTGACCGTAAACAGCCACACCTACAAGAGCAGAACCAGCAGGGTCAACCATTTAATCCACCCCAAATCCAATCTGCTAAGTTTTGCACTTTACCCCAAACCCATTCTACAGTATTAGTCCAAATAGATTCGTCACTGTTTAATTCCCAATAACTTGTAATTAACACAGCAATAAATCCAATAAATACAGTTCTTACCCAACCTATACCTTTTTCATAATAGGTATCAAGTGTATTTTGAGTGTGCATTGCACGAAGTGTGGCCTCGGTTGAATCATCAGTAGGTGTTTTGAAGATACGGCCCATTTAACCACCTCATTTCTTTTTCTTTTCTTCTTCTTCTTTGATTCCGAGGTTAATTGATTGAGTTACTTCTGCTTCATGGTTTGGAATACCCGGATTGAAGTGTTCGGCATCTTGTTGTGCAACTAAAGACGGCGCACCGCCCGGAACACCCCAACTTGGAGGCATTTTACCGGGGTTTGTTTCCATCCAGCGTAATTCTTGTTCAAGTTGAGCCTCTTGCATCCTCATTTCCATGTCATTACGACGATTATCGAAACTTAATTGCATTTGACGGTATCTATTCTGCCGATTCTTGTCAACTGATGTTGCTTGCACTCTTTCTTGCATACTTCGCTCAAAAAACATCTTAAAAAAGTAATATGCGATTCCTTGAACGAAAAACGCCGCCATTGCGTATGTAAACCCGTTTAACATGGGTGTATCGGTAATTAACCATAGTTCAGCGTCAAAAACACCAATTGCTATGCCTACTAAAGCCGATTGAGCCAAAATTAGCCCCATTAGTCGTATTTCCGCATCCGAATCTTGCCTGTTATCCTGCATGTTGCTCACCATTGGTCAATTGAAAAGCCAATATAATACTTTCGGTATAGTAGTCATTATAGTCATAATATAATTCAAAATAATGAGTAGTATTACTATATATTCAGTGTAGGGTCAAAATAATGACTACTATAATGACCAATATGAATATAATGACTTCAAAGTAAAGTTCCTTTGTCTTTGAAATGCCTTGCTCGGTTGGTATGGGGGTCTTCGGGAACAATAGTATGCTGGCTGGTGTGGCTCATGTCCGGTCCACCCTGCCCCATGATGTGTCGTCGTCGGCGTTCACGGTTAAGTTCCTCTCGATACTTGACTCTCTCCGGGCTGGATTCGTATTTCTTGTCGTACTCCAACTTGTGCCGTTTGGCTTCGGGGCTTACACGCTCTTTGAGCAATCGCATAGCGATGTCCATTGGTTCGCTACGAGTAAAGCCTGTTTCTTCGTTATAGGGAGTGTTTGTAGGCCATGTGGGTTGATTTTCCACTTCATTCATTGTAGGACTCACTTTAGGAATTGGTGTTCCTTGTTCTGCTCGTCGCTGTTTTTCTGCTTCTGCCCTCATTTCTCTTTCATTTGTTGGACTTTTAAACTCGTATTTTTGTCCTCTTCTTTCATAAGGTATTTGTTCAGTAACTCCATCACGATAGGTAAGAGATGTAGGTCTTTGAATTGGTAAGCCAAACTTAGACATATCGGGAACATCGTCTTCTTCCTTCAACAACTGCATAGCAATCTCCATTGGTTCGCCACGGGTGAAGTCTGTTTCTTCGTTAAGACCCACAGCATCAAACGATTGATTTTGCCTTCGCATTTGTTCAAGTTCAATAGCCTCCAATAAATTGTAATACTCTTCGGGGTGACTTTCATCATCGTGCAATTGCGAATAACGCCTATTGATAGACTCTAATTCTTTATCACTCATGTGCGACCCATCAGCACCAATGTTGTTTCGGACTTGTTGATAAGTGTCTGCGTAATCAGTAGGCTCATTTTTT
>TARA_R110000824_G_scaffold196128_6_pt1 | contig 10417 bp, 9 predicted proteins | sample TARA_R110000824 | Tara Oceans TARA_R110000824 (sample SAMEA4397747) | marine metagenome | biome: Polar Biome; feature: [MES] marine water layer (ENVO:01000295) within the mesopelagic zone...; material: water (ENVO:00002006), including particulate matter (ENVO:01000060) such as...... | reverse complement strand
CCATAGAAGAACTGAAGGCTGATAATCCTATAAATGTGGAACAGCCTCCTTTACCTAAGCCAAAAAAGGAAAAACCTAAAGATACTGTAAAAAATCCTGATGGGACAGATTTACCTAAAGGCGTGAAAAGACTATGAAATATCCAAGAGAAGTATGGGCTGGAAGTCACTTAAGTAAGAAACAGCAATTGAAACGACAAATTATTAATTCAAGAGAAGGGTTTAAAACTTTTATAGAACGCTTCAATAATAAAATGAATTGTTATACAAGTGTATATGATTATAGAAGATTTGGTACAAATGAAGCAGTAGTTTCTTCTGTTATTCTTGATAGATTATTTCTTGATTTTGATTCACATGGGAAACCTTTAGAATTATCATTGTATGATACAAAAAAAGTTGTTGAGTATTTATCAGATAATGATTATGAATTTGAGATATTCTTTAGTGGAAATGGTTTTCATGTTTTTGTTTATGGAGAAGTTTCAGATAATATTAGAGATATTCAACAGTTTTTCTATAAATTATATCCGATTGCATCAAACGGTACATTAGATAAATCGGGTGTTCAGACGAGAAGATTACGCAGAATACCCAATACAGTCAATATGAATACTGAAGAATGTTTGTATTGTATTCCTCTAAAACGTGAGGAATTGACAACTGTTAGTAATATAATCGCTCTAGCCAAAGAACCGACTTTCTCTCCCCCTGTAAGGTATGGAAAAACGAAGGTCATTTGGCCCAAAGCCCCCTCTATTGCCGTAGCACCCATCGAAATTAGTACGGTTAAACGGGTTGGGAAACTCCCAATTTTACCTTGTTTAAATAATAGCATCATGGTGGAGAATCCTACCCATCAAGCAAGATATTATTTAGTATCTTGGTATAGAACCTTATTAGCAGATAATAAGAAATGCTATGATGCAGAACAAAATTCTTATATTTTAAATACGATTGTTGATGAGATTAAAAAGATTGCTGGACATGAAAAGGTTTGGTTAGATTGGGATGAGGAAGTTACTCGTTATCATGCTTGGTACACTGTAAATAATGGTGGAGGTTATATGGCTCCCACCTGTGATAAATTGATTAGTGAAGGATATTGTGTAGGAAAGTGTTGGAGATTTCCGGAGGTTTAATTATGTTATTAATAGATAGTAGGGAAAATTCAGCACTTGCTAAGGCAATTGAACAAAAAGCAAATAGAATGAATATTCAAAATAAAAAGCAATGGTTAGAAGTTGGTGATTATGTTATTGGTGATGTTTGCTTTGAAGCAAAGTCGGCAATGGATTTTTTGAATTCTGTGATTAGTAAAAGAATTTGGACTCAAGTAGACAATATGGATAGAAACTATAATAAGAATTTTGTTGTTATTTATGGTTCTGTTGAAGATGCTTTAGGTGCAATGAAATACATAAAAACATTTAAGGATACAAACCCGGAAGCAAAGAAGAATATGTATAGATTACAATTTAAGGGTGCAATAGGTAGACTTAGATTAGATTATGATGTTGGTGTAATTTGGCGAGATAATGTAGAAGATGCAGTAAGCGAAATAATCACATTGGCTAAAATGGCCCCTGTGGACCGAAAGGTTATTATGCCAAGCATCCCACGGAGAATAGCGACAAATGATGTGCGTGTTGATATGCTAAGAACCATAAAAGGAGTTAGCGAATCGAAAGCCAAAGAGTTGTTAAAACTCAATGGTTCTATTATGGAAATTGGTGATAGTAAAAAAGATGAATTAACAATTGCTAAAGGTATTGGTGATATTGTGGCTGATAGAATATTAAGTGTGTTAAATTCTGAAAAGAAGGTGAAACAATGAATACAGATGAAGATGAATACTATGAAATAGAAAACCCTGTTGATATGCAGGGAGAAGAACAATTACCAGTATTGGTAAGAGAATGGGTTAAAACTTTTGGAAAGGTTTCTCGATATAATGAATTCCCTGCAACATTAGCATTTTTTAATTTATTAGGAGAAATTATTAAAGATTATGTATATATTCCTTATGGGTATACAGTGGAAGATACTAGATTTCATGTAGCACATATTCAAACTGCAAGAAGTGGAAAATCAGTATTAAATGATTTTTATTCTCAAATTTGTGAAAAGACATTTGAATATATTAAGTCAGTCCATGACATAGAATTTAATATGTTTGACATTGTAGATTATACAGATGCAGCATTAATTGGTTCAACTAGAAAAATTCCTAATCCTGAATTTGGTGAAGAAGGAGAACCAAGAGAAATTGATGAACAAGTAGATGGTGCGCTTGAAGGTAGTGGAATTGCTCTATTCGATGAATTTGAAGCAAGTGGTGTTTTTAAGAAAGGCGCGCATAAAGAAAATGTGATTACATATTTTCAAAAATTAATGAATACATTAACTACTGATGGTTATTTAATTAAAAAGAAACTGGCTCATGGGCCTATTATTACCTGTGATTGTCAAAGAGCAGTATGGGCAACTACTTATCCTCCTGAACATTTAACTGAAATTATTACTACTAAAGGTGTCCTTCAAAGAATGTTTATGTATGTTAGAGATGTTCCTCAACATATTCTTGATGAAATGAGAAAAACATTAATTCATGATATTGGTACTATTAAGAAAAGAGAAACACCTCAACTTAAATTTGCTAAAGCCATGCTTACACTTTTTAATCTTGTAAAGGAAAGAGCCGGTGATATTGAAAAGGCCCGAATGGTTACTTTTAGTGAAGGTATTCATGATTTAATTGAAATGGAATATGACAATATGATTCGATATTTGAGTAAAGTACCAGAAGAAGTAAGAAAAGTTGTTAGTCTGTTTGAAACTAATTCTTTAATTTATATCACTAAACTTGCAGTATTGTGTGCTATTACTGAAACACCCGGAAGAGCCGAAAATGAAAAATGGATTGTTTTTCCTCGTAATGTAAGACAAGCGAGTTGGATTGTCCGACAAGGTTATATGAGTCTGGTCGCGTGGATGATTGTAGCACTTAAGGTGCGAAGAACTTCTATTGCTGAAGATGCAGGATTAAATGATTACATTACTGCTTATAATCGCATGGATAAAAAAGATGGTTGGGTTAATAAAGCAGAATTAAGATTATTCTGTGAAACTAATTATAATATTCCTCAAGCCAAATTTTATAGAACTTGGCCTAAACTTGAGCATAAGTTTGAATTAAAAAAGCAAAGCCGAACTGTATTAGTTAAATTATTGGAGGACTTAGAATGAAAGTAACATATGAAACAGATTACATTGTATTTGATGTAACTAAAGGACCAAAATCAATTGTAGAAGAATTAAATGCAAGAGGCGAACAAGGGTGGTACCCTGCTTCCACTGTAAATGTAGCAGGTACTAGTCTTGTCTTTTTTCTAGTTAAACCAACTTTTGTTATGCCTAATATTAAAGGTGATACTGAAAAGCACTTAAATAAACTTTGGGGCAATAACGGTAGTGAATAAAATGGTGGTTGCGATTGACATTGAAACAAAAAATCTTTCAACCGATATTGGTGGCTGGAAGAATACTCATATGTTTCTCGTATCTACCGTTGCAACATGGGATGGGCAAATTGGGAAAATTTATGTCGAAGAAGATATAATTGATAATGTAATAGCAAAATCTAATACAGAAATATTACCTATTCGTCAATTGAAATATGATTTAGATGATATGCTTAAAGCAGGAACAAAATTATTAGGACATAATATTGTTGCTTTTGACCTTCCTGTTCTTAGAGATTCTTTAGATATTTATTGTGTTAGAAAATTTTTATCTGAGCAACAGTATATTGATACAAGTAAAGAGATTGTTAAACAACATGGTGAAAGAATGAGCCTACAAAATTTAGTAGATAACACATTAGGCGAAAGTAAATCATTAGAAAGTATTATGGCCCCTTCTATGTGGAAAGCGGGTGAATATCAAGAAGTAGTAGATTATTGTCTTAAGGATTGTAAATTAGTATATGATTTGTATTATCATGGATTAGATAGTGTAGTAAAGGCTTTTAGTATAGAGCAAGAAAAAGATGTTGAATTAAAAATGGAATGGTGAAAAAAATGGAAACAGGTGAAGTATTTGCATGGCTTCTCTTTATGTTGGTAATTACGCTGTTATTCTTTGCTGCATTTGGGCAAAGTAATATCACGGAAGATACAATTGAAGAGTATATGGAAAACATAATGGACAAAGTTAAAAGAGGCGAAGGACGATAGGAATGGGATTAAGGATAAAGTGTCCTAGTTGTGGGTTAAATACAATCCCAAAAAGGATTATAGGGGTTTATGTTGGGTCGGCGAATTCTATTAAAATATGGGAATGCCGAGAATGCTTTGGTCTTTGGACCAATTCCCAACATAACCCTACTTTAAAAGTTGGCGAAGTTAAGGCTTCGTCGGCTTAAAAAATTTTTTTCATTTTTTTACCATGTTATATTTTGGGCCGATTTTATTACAGCATTTTGGTCGGTCAAATCAGCACCACTGAACCCCTTCGGAATGGGCCTGTAAAGGGGTGTAGGATGCCCCCTAAGCGCCTTCTTGAAGTGAGGGGTTATCAGCCTACTACTGATGATTTGAAGGGACCGTAGAGGGACTCTATAATAGTCCCTTTTAATGTCATTTTAATCAAAAAGCACTTAATATAACCCAACCTACTGTACCCGTAAATACAGGCGCACCGCCAAATTCTAAAGAAGGGTTTGCAAAAACAATTCCACCATCAGTATAAGATGCTAAAGTAACAGACCGTAAACCCGGTAAAACAATTATATTTGGTGCAATTACAATTCCTACTGGAAGTGCTGCTGGAATTTGTCCTCCTTCAATTGTTTGGCCCGCTGTTCCTGCTGATATTTGAATTACCGCAGTTTCCGCAGATAAATTTTTAAGGGTAATTGTTGTGCCACTGGCTAATCCATTTGCATCAGGTAATTGATAATATTGATGACCTGCTGTTGGACCTGCATTTGGGTGAACTTCTAACCATTGTATATTATCAATTGTTAATTGAGCAGTAATCGGCGTACCACCAGATGATGCTGGACCAGAAACAATTGCATTAACTAGTGGTCCTTGAACATATGTTTTTCCTGAAATTAAAGTTGCAGTTCCTGTTACAGATGCCCCTGTTACACTTGTTGTTGCAGCAATTGAACCTGTAACTGCTAATGCACCTGAATTAAATGTAGCATTTGCTTCACCTGTTAAAGTCCCATCACCATCTGATGTTAATAATCTATTTACACCATCTGTTGCAATTACTTCTGTTAAATCTAAATTAACAGTAGCAGTTGAACCTGCTGATGGAGTATGTGTAACATCTAATCCTGTTCCAACAGAAATGTCAGAAACATAATTTCCTATTGTATCTACCCAAGATAGCGCACCTGCGGCACTTGTTTGTAAAAGTTTATTTGAACCCGGAAGCGCTGCTGGCATAGAATAAACGCTATTTCCTGTTGTTGTTGCGGCTGCTGCAAATCCAGAATAATGAGAATTATCATCATCATAAAATCTAATTTGTCCACTTGCACTTCCTGAAGCCTGTTTTAATGATGTAACACCTTGAATTGCTAACCCATCAGAACTACCTGTTAATGAGGCTGCTTCAGCATAAGCGTTTGAATTTTCATATCCAATTGATAATGAATTTGATGTTTTATCTGTGGTTAAATATTGAACATATCTTGCTGCAACATCAGCATCAGCCGAATCCATTTTAATCAATGCAATAATAGTATCTCCAGCAGTATAATCTGGAACTTTATTTAATATTGTTTTATTTCCTCTAATTTGTAATTCAGGTGTTGTGTCTGCTACTAATAAGAAATAAGCAACGCCACCAGCATCAACATCATCAAAATAAGTTAAACTTACTGCGGGTGATTGAACAGAAGTTGTTCCATTTGAAAGGAAAGTTTCTGTTGGAACTGTTTGATATGCCCCATCTCTAAAGATTTTCCCTGTTGTAACAACAATTTGAGTTTTTCCTCCAACATCAGTTTGGGTCATTTTAAAACCCATATCACTTGCACTTGCACCATTACCAACAGCAAAATTACCTCTTGACATTTGACTTAATGCTTTAATTAAACCTGAATGAATAAAATCTGTTGAATCAACAACTTTTGTTCCCGGAACTCCAGCAGTTTTAGTTAATGTACTAATATGTCCCGGATTTTTGATTTCTACCATTATTCCACCTCCAATTGAAATATAAATTCAATTTGGTCACTTGCTACAAAAGGACCAACACCTTCAAAATTTACTCTAGCCGCCATTTCTTCATTTGTAGTATAAGTTGATACTGTTACATCTACCATATCATCTGTATAAGCATCAGTAGGAAATATACCAAATAATCCAAATTCTCTAATTGTGTTTCCTTGTAATTGACTACCTGTAAAGGTTGCTTTAAAATCAATTGTCGTGTCATCTGATTCCGAATTAACTGTACTAATAGTAGTATTACTTAAAATTGGTACATCTAGGGCTGTTGATGCCGGACTTGTGGAATTACCACCATTTCCTACATTAGCATACTTAACTGTTTCTTTTAAGTAAAGTGCTACATTTCTTTTTACTTCATCTGTTATCATAATAAATCCTCATTTAATATTTCTGTTGTTGTTGTTGAACCGAACCCGAACAAACTATCTGTTGCCATGTGGGTATTAAAACCTAACTGTGTTCCACTCGATTCTATTTTATATCCTATTAATTTTATCCCTTTTATCTTTAATGATTCATAATAATTTTCTTCTAATTTAGGAGTTTTAAATATATCTCCTCGTAAAATGGTTTTTACTTTTTTATTTTCAACTATTAATTCTGCTAATCTATTTTCTAATCCCATTCTATATTTACCTACTTCTAATTCCATAAAACCACTAACACTTTGGTGTATTTGTAATACAATAAAATGGTCCATTTCAATATGGTCAAGTTTAAATTCCATAGTAATTATATCACCGACTTTTAAAAGTTCTACATTATTATCATGAATTTTAACAGTAATTCTATCTTCTTGATTAGAATGTATTTTTAATAATTCTTTTGCTCTAGCGTCTACTTCAGATTGAGTTAATAATTGATTATTATATTCTTCATGGGTTTTTTTACCGATTTGTTTAACACTTCTACTATTTCTTTTAGTAGATTTTGCTAATCTTCCATATACTGTAATTTCATTATATAAATCAAAAGCGGAATCATTTCTACTTAATTCTGATATTTTAATTTCACTATTATCATAAGTTAAATGTATATTAGTTTCTCTAAACATATTATCATTAGTAACTAATTTAATTTCATCACCATCAAATAGTATTTTTTTGTTTTTAACTTCAGCAATATAATTTATAGTATTAAATAAATCACCACCTAACAGTTTTGAACCTATAAAATATGGATATTCTATTACTACTCCACTTTTATTTTCAATAGAACTATATTCAATATTATGTATATCAAGTAATTCTTTAATAATTATTTCACTTTCTTGCCCAATAGTTAAACTTGTTCCAATAGAAGCAGTTTTAGCCTTCCTTAAAGAAACAGGATGGGCGGTTTTAATAGTAAAAATTTCTCCTAAAGATATTGCACCAATTAATTTAGTTTTTAATTTATTTGAAAAATCTATTGTTGCCCCAAAATCATTACTCTCAAAATTTATATTTCTTTTATGTTGATTAATCCCATCAGTTATTAACATATTATAACTTTTATAAGTATCATAAGTTAAATTTGGACCAAAATGATGAGTATGATGATTATGAGATGTTCCTCTTGGTATAATATGGGGTTTATTTGAATTAATATCATCCATTATAATAGGAACATACATAGAACAAATTGCTTCTGAATCTATATTATCTATATTTTTTTCATTTTCTTGATATGAAAAATGCCCAACTTCATCATACATATTATCGCTATACGCTTGTTTAGTATAATGCCTACTTCTCTTATACAAATCTATTCTAGGGGGAGTATTTTTCCAAATACAAACATGAGCGGGACGCATTAATCTATATGTATCATTTAATGTAACATTACCACTTGCTGCATTATCAATAATTAAATCGTGATATTCAGTAGAACCTGTTCTTCTAATAGTATGAGAAATTACATAATGTATTCTTTCTGGTATTGTGTTATTTGTATTCTTTGTAGTAGTCGTAACACCTATTACACCTGATGTAAAACCTTTACCACAAAGAGAAACTAAATAACAACCTGTTAAATTAGTAGCATATTTTAACCAAGTGTTATCTACTTCCGCATTAACATCAATTCTCAAATGAGCGTGTTCTACTGTTCCATTAGAAGAAGCATAATACGCTGTTGGTGTAGGCATTCTAAATACTGGTTTAAATACTGCAAAAGAACCATCTGATATTCCTTTAGCATCTGTTCCTTGATTTTCAGTTCTTACTCCTGATTCTTCACTTAAACTATGTGAAGCGAATTTAGTATTAGTTCTTAAAAAATACATAGTATATGGATATTTAGTACTTGCTAAATTTGGACATCCCATTTTTGGCATAATAATATCTAATCCGCTACGCTCGATTTTCCATCCTGTTCCTTTATTTAAAGAATGAGAAGTAGATTGTTCAATAAAATAATTGTTCAAATTTACAACAGTCATATCAGCATAAATTAAACCTAATGTATCTGCCCCCTTAGTTACCGTTGAAGCACCATCCATATAAAATTCTTGTCTTAATGTTGGTATCCACGGACTTGCGGTAGTGGTTTGAAATTCATGTCTACTTGTTGCTGTTGATAAACCATCAGTTCTTGTCCAAAAAGCATTAGAAGCAATCCCTCTTGTAAATTCTTCAATAATTGGTGATGGGTGAATCAATTCAGAAGTTGGGGCAGGATGATATAATGAAATTTCTGATTTTTTTCCTCCCGGATGATAACCAGAAAAAGTCCCATTTACTAAATTAACAGGAGAAGTGTCATCGACTACATTTTCAGTTGCCGTAACATAATATGAGGTTGAAGTTGGTGATTGTGCGCCTTTCATTATATCCATTCCTTGTACTAAATTAACCTTAATACGTTCTTCAAAAGCGTATAAATGGTTTTGAGTAGTCCCACCAACTTTCAATTGTGTCCAACCAGAAAGTTTTCCTATAAATTCACCATTACTAGTATAATATTTATTACCAACAACAGGTGTAAAATTATCACTAACACAAATCCAATTATTTGTATCTACTCCAACAAGGTCAGTAATCGTAACAGTTAAGGTAAATGTACTAGCAGAACCTATCATATTGTTTGCAGCAGCAGTATTACCTTGATAAACTCTTATAAGAAGAGCGGAAGTATAACCATCAGCCTGTATTTCAGGTTCATCTATTATATTAAATCCTTGAAATAAGGGAGGGATAACCATATGAGATAATCTACGATTTTCAGCAGAAGCATTATAAATATTATGTGGAATATAAACATCATCTATGAGATGTAGAGAAGATTGCCTACTATCTGGTCCATCAGAAAAAGTTCCTGAATAATACATATCTAATCCTCTTACTGCGGCAGATGCTTTAAATTCTCCTGTATCTTGCTTTCCATAACCAAAACCATAAGTTAAATCTCCTCCACCATTACTATTAAAAACAGCAGTTTGTAACATATGTAAAGGTTTAACTGAATTATCTTCATAAACCTTTTGAAAAGTACTTTCTCCCCCTCTACCTGAAATAGCATATTTATAGACTGATTGGTTAAGAGCATTACCTCTTTGTATTTCATATAATAATCCAGTATATGCAGCAGCACCAACAAAATTTTCTCTTGAGGTTAATTTAAGTTCCCAAACACTACCACCAACAGCACCTGAAATATTTTGACCCGCAGATACATCCCCACCTGTAAAATTAGTAACAGTTGTATTTGATAGAGTTGAAGTATTTGTAGTATTACCATCTCCTATTCTTGCTGTTTGGCTTAAAATTAAAACATCACCACCTATATGTACTGATATTTTACTCCCATGACCAGAAGAATGTTCAATAGCCCCTTTGAATGCGGCGGCTGTTGCAGCATCATTACCACTTTTATCAAATTGTAAATTAGGATAATCATTAGCATCTTTAGCCACATAAGTTCTTGATGTACCATCTGTTGATATAATTTCAACATCTTCATCAGTTGTTATTGTTCCATCAAAATGCATATTTGCAGTTGCATAAGTGCTAGAAGCAACAGTACCTATGTTTATTCCAGTTGAACTATAAATATTTTGACTATCATCAATATATGTTGAAGCGTCTTTATCAACAGTTAAATAAGTATTACTTCCAACATAATTACTTCCTGTTACAGTTACAGTTGTACTATCAACAGGTAAATATAATGTATAATTAAATG
>TARA_R110000824_G_scaffold88823_5_pt1 | contig 10418 bp, 20 predicted proteins | sample TARA_R110000824 | Tara Oceans TARA_R110000824 (sample SAMEA4397747) | marine metagenome | biome: Polar Biome; feature: [MES] marine water layer (ENVO:01000295) within the mesopelagic zone...; material: water (ENVO:00002006), including particulate matter (ENVO:01000060) such as...... | reverse complement strand
TGCTTCATACAGTAAAAAAGGATATTAAAAAGGAGATGAATAAAATGGATAAAAAAAGAATGATAGTATATGCCAAAATAATGAAACAAATGGTCAGTGAATTTACTGATACTGAAGACAATCACAATATTGATGATGGTCTTTTTACATTTACAGATTATGTAACTCTAATTGCTGACACCAATAATATTATTGAAATACTGGAACACTACGCAGGATTGTTAGAATCTCAAGGAGAATCAGCATAAAATAGGAGACAGATATACATAACCGGAGAGTCGAGAAATCGACTCTCCTTTTTTTATTTTTAAATTGTCGACACCAACAACCACGATTGCTGGCCTAAAAATTTTTTATGTAAAATTTACACTATTATTGATTTTATTGTGAAATGGAAGTATTGATAAGGGTAAGCCCAGTGGCTCACCTTATGTTGCAAGAAGCATTATACGCAAAAATAGAAATCACCAGCCAATGGGCTGATGATAGCAAACTCAAATTAGTACCGGAATGGTTCCCTCATTCAGAAACAATAAACAGTTCATTTATGAAAAATATCAATGATACTTTCGTTTTATCTTATAATATTGGAACTTTAACTTCTTACGATGAAGTATTGGAAATCCTAAAACTTATTGCAACTAGAGAGGAACTTATCGGATTTGGTGTCCAAATGTATGCAGTTTATCCTAATGGAACAAAATGCCCAAAATCACTTTTGACTAACTCAATTGGTTACATGGGGGATAATTGGTATGAACTTTCCAAAACAACAGAATTAGTAAATATCTCAGTTGGATATAAGCACAATAAATCAGTTGGAGAAAGGAATGAAACTGGTGAGAAAAGAGTTCTTAATTTCTGCAATAAACAAGTACACAAAATCGAGTAATTAATTTAGAAAATGGAGATGAATAAAATGAGTAACAATTATGAAAAAAATGCAGAAGGAAAAATATGCCGAGAAGGTTCTATCATTGCTATCAGAATGGATGCAAGTGAAAGGCACAATATCTTAGTTAGATACATCACTAATCAAGACAGAAAACACAGTCATCTTCATCCTAATCTTATGAGTGATTTTATCTTGTCTGATAGATTTGGAAAAACTGACAGTTATGATGTCGTTCACTTTGGAGTTGGTAAAATGCAAAAGGCCGATTCTGCAAAATGTCCCGATGGTGTAGCCACTGGATATGCTATCACAAGTCTATCCTGTAATACTGGAGGAAATGCTTCTGAGGAAAATGGCAGAGCAACAATGTCAATCACAAAAGTTACTTGTGGAAATTGTAAAAATAATATCCGCAAAGCCGCAAAACAAATAGTTCAAAGTTAGTTGTTGAACTCAACAAGTCGGGGCCGAGAAATCGGCCCCTTTTTTTATTTTCAAATTCAAGGGAAATTTCAAACACCATGGGTTTCTGATAATACAATATGAGCGATAGCATTGAAGGGCGTTTATCTCAAGCACAAGCAAGGGAAATAGCCCTCTATCCCGATAGATGGTCTCAATACTTCCGAACAATAGATGGCAAGCCATTCAGCCTTGCAGAGCGACCATATCTGATTGAGATATATCGACAATTTAATCCAACTAAAAAATCAAAAACAACAAAGATGGTTGTTCTGAAATGTAGCAGGAAAGTAGAGAAGACTGAGACCATATGCAATCTACTACTTTACGGGCTTCTGAACATACCTTACTTCAATGCAGTTTACACTGCCCCACGACAACCACAAGTAACTAGATTTGTGGATGAGAGATTGAATGGAGCATTGATGTCTTCTGTCAACCGAGGATGTTTATTGAAAGCAAGAAAAAAAACAAGTGTGAGTCATCAAACTTTCTCTGTTGGCGTCGATAGCCTCAATCACTTCTATGCATATTCAAACTGGGGAGATGCTCATGGACTTTTAGGAATCGAGGGAGATATGGTTTGTATTGATGAATATCAAGATTCGGGAGGGGATGTTTTACCGATGTTGACAGAGATGCTGGCACTCTCAGAATACAAGTGGGTTTTGATTAGTGGAACTGCTAGGGAACAAGGTTCTGAATTTTGGAAACTATGGGAGAAATCCACCAAGGGAGAATGGGATGGAGAACACTGGGTTCATGGGACAACAGAAGCAAATATAATTGGATATCATATTGGTCAGAAAATGCATCCCGAGATTACCGACAAAGATATTGCTCAAAAGAAAATAACATACACTCCAAGAAGATTTGCAAATGAAGTTCTTGGAGAGTTTTTCGCTGGAGCCATGAAGCCAATTTCTTTTGATGAAGCATTGGGTACTATCGACGCCAACAGAGGAATTATTAGTGGAGTTCAAATTCCCGAAGAAACTGTTATGGGAGTTGATTGGGGAAATCAAACAACAGTTGTGATAATGAAACCAAATGGAGATATTGTTAATTGTCTAAAATTGGATAGTCGAGCAGATGATTCAAGTGATGAAGTTGAGAGATTAAAAGATTTAATTTTAAGATATAATTCTACACAAGTTGTTTGTGATATTGGATATGGTGCAAGACAAGTAAAAGAACTGCAAAAAGAATTCGGAGAGAGAATAAAATCCTGCTATTATTCATCTCGGCCAATGACTCCATTTCAATATAAGAGAAGAGATAATAATAGGAATATGATTTACATGGTTGTGGTCGATAGGACAACTTATGTTGAACAGACAATTGATGCAATCAAAAGACAAGAGATTTCACTTCCATACAAGACAACAGAAATGGAATGGGTTTTACATGAATGGTCTGCTTTGAATTCATCTGCTGAGAAAGATGAAATGAATACAAATCCCACTGCCAGCCAATCCAATACTAAATATGGAAGAGATGGAGATGACCACGCTTTCCATGCTTTGCTATATGCAAGAATTGCAGTTGGATTTATGCAAGAAGCGGGATTACCTCAAATGAAAACATTTGGGGATAAATAATAGTAATTATACAGATATCAATAGAAATCGATTCTGAGCGTTTTGAGACCCCGATGGTACGATTTGACCTCCGAGATGAAAGAGTCCTCAGAATGGGCCTCTATTCAAGCGGAAATGATAAAATTTAGGTTTTCACCCTTGTGGACTTCTTACCCTTGCTAATTAGTCCCATTCTTGACCTACAAGTGGAACAAGTCACCATTACTATTTTTGATTGCTTAACTTGGTTTGGAAATTTATTTTTGCAAATCCTACATTTGATTCTTCTAGGTATCGACATCAACAACCACTCCTATACATTTTCCAAAGTTTTCTGAGGATAAAAAATGCAACTGGTTCATATGGAATAATTATTACACTTGAAATTGCAAAACCCAATAATATTTCTAAACTCATTTTAGCAACCCTCCAAGTTTCTGAAATATATTTTTCTTAGTGGGTTTTGGGATTGGGTTTACATCGCTCACAATAGATGCTTCCTGCCTCCAATCTTCTTCTCCTATACCATCTCTCCACCATCCCATATTAGTGCAACATTTCATACAAAACCATCCACCACCTTTCTTTGATGAAAACACCCATTCAGTAATATCCAAATCATATGGTTGGCAATTGCATATATCGTTTTCATTTCTAAGTTTTGTTGTCATTTATTGTTCCTCCTTATTATCAAATATTTGTTGTTTTATTTCTTCATTCATTTCTTCATCTTGTGATTGTAAATCTATATGCAGAGATATTTTGATGTAATCTAATAAATTAATAAATTCAAATCTTGCATCTGTGTATAAAACATAACATCTGTAATCTCTTTCTCGAATCATTTCTCTCCAAGTACAATACATTCTATGGATTGATTTATCGTATGTGATATATCTTGAACTTCTCGAATTTGATGATGGCTTTGGTTGATTTTCAAATGCATAATCAAGCCACTCTTCCATCTGCTTTGGATACATATAATCCACATGGTTTTTAGTTCCGTCAGATTTCATACAATCATTGCTCCTGTAAACCATGCTGGTGGGTCAGTGTTAGTCCACTTAGCAAATGCGCTTATCCTGTCGCCGTTGTAGTAGTTTCTGTATGCTTTCTGAGAGTCACCATCGACCTTGAATTCATCGGGCATACATTGAGGGAAATCAGTCAAACCAAGATTGGGTAAATTTTTCTCAACCCATTGTTCTATTTGCAAATCTGCATATCTTGAATTTTCATGTTTGAAAGTTAAATCCCAAAGATGGTATAAAACTGATTCTTGACATGAATGTTGTTTACAATATCTAAAAGAATATTCTGTTAGTAATTCTTGGAGATAATCAAATGCCCAAATCCAGTTAGCAGAACTTACTCTCATCCAAATGTTACATGGATGATTTTGATGAGTTGCTTTCCAGTAAGTTCCAGCCTTTGTAACTGGTAATTTAGTTTCATCAAATCCTGCAACTCTAAGGCCCGTTACAAGCATCTGACATGTCTCGACTATCATCTTATTCAGATGCTTGTCACATAGAGCCTCAGCGCATTCTGTGACATCGTGGGAAACTGCAAATATATTCATGCAGTCACTTCCACGAATTTAACTTCATCAAGACCTTCATCACATGCTGATTGAGCAGAATCGTAGTCGTTGTATTCTCCAAGGACTTCTCCACTGTCGATGTCAACAACTGCCCAAACTCCATCGCGGAGTTGGAAAACTTTTCTTGAAACTGCACTGGTGATTTGTTTCATGATTTCATCAGCAGATTTTTTGGAATATTTTAGACCATAGTTTCTAGCACAAGTTGGGCCATATCCATGAGCAGTAGATTTCTCATCATTCAAGTGTTTGTTACAGAAGCAACAACGGCCACTGGATTTCCCTCTACGGATGATAGTATCTGTTGGGTCAAGACGGAACATTTCCATGGTAGCCAATATGTCTGTATTCAAGTCATCGAATACTTTCCTAGTAGGCGTCCAAATCTTAGTAGTTTTATCGATTGTGCCAAGCCATTGATATGAATTTTCTTTTTGCTGAGTCTTGGATTTTGTAACTGGTTTACCATAAATGTCAAATTTTTGATGACTTGTTTCAACACAAGCAACATATAGAAGATTATCATCTTCTTGAGACTTTCTTGCACCACGGATGATTAAATCTTTTTGATATGGACTCCAGTATGGAGTTTTGTCATGTAATCCAGTGAATTCATTGACCATTAAAGTGATAGTTGGAACTTGTAATTTCTTACCGGATTCAGTAAATAATGCAACTACTGCATCATAGTCAGAAAATGTTTCTAATCCAGTTGGAACCCCACCGGCTAATTTGGCTTCATCAGTTAATTTTTGAACCCAATTCATTTGTTTCCAAGATAGTTTACCTTTGTTGTCATATTGCTTGAGCATTGAATTAGCAAAACCTTTGCTTTTATCCGGTAAATTTTCGACATATTTTCTTAAATCGTTAATGAGAGGATTGTCAGTTCGTGATTCGGGAACTTTAGCAAGTTTGATTGCCCATGAAATTTGATTTTCAGAAAGCCTTCCCTTCCTCTTGTATTGGTTTACTAGAGAAGTTGCAAAGTCGATTGAACGCTGGTCAACTCTTTTATTCTCTAGGGCGTCTTCTAGTTGGGCTATAATTACTGTATTTCCATTTGTTTTTCCCATTGTTGGTCATTCCTCCTGTACGGATAATCTATACGAGGGAGGGCTTTGCTTATCAATACTATGTTTATCAATAGTTTACTGACTCTCAATGTTTTCCCAAGCATCATTCCTCTTGGCATCCATCTCGGCTTTCTTTTCTGCTCTAACTTGTGCTCTACGGGAGTCATTTGCTCTACGCGTTAATGCTCTATTCCAACGAACTCTTCCAGCCTCGACAGTAGCCATCACAACTGGCTCTAATGATACATCATCTCGACCATCGAAATGAACTGCCCATTGAAATCCTCTTCTGAATAAATCTACATCCTCAACTCGAACTGAATTTTTATCTAAAGTAGGTGCTACAATTTCCCATGCATCCTTCTTAATCCACAGGCTGGCGGCTCCGCCAAGCGAGCCATATATGGCCGCTATTCTTTGGTCACTTCCAGCAATTGAAATCGCATGATATGTTATTGAACCAGTTCTACGTTCTTCTATTTCACAATTTTCCGATTTGAATAATTCAATTATTCTATTTTTCGTCTCTTTTTTGATTTCCGCTTTCCCAGCCATGTAACTAATCGAGACTTTCCCCACCGTTATCAATGTTTACTAAAACATAAGAATCTATCCACACACCGGAATTCAATTTATTGCAACATATTGAACAAGCAGATTCTTTTTTCATCCTTCTTGTTCTCAAAAGAACTCTTCTACAATTTGGACATTCATATCTGAACATTTTTCCATTTTTTCTTGCATTATCTTCAATCGCTCTAACAAATTTTCCTCGTTCTCGAAAGTATTCAGAATATTCTTCCCAATCCTCTTCGATTCGTTTGAACAACCTGTTGTGGCCAACACCAAAACCAAGAACCAAATGTAAAAGTTCGTGATGTAAAAGTCCTTTCAAAACAAGTGGATTTGAATAGTCAAAAATATCAGAATGCAAAGCGATGGTTGTTGTCTCGAATTCAGTCAAGCCTAAAGTTCTGACAGTTCCTTTTCTTAGATACCTAAATCTAATCCAACTGGGATTATATGGAAGCCCACCGAAAATTTCTTTTCTCTCAAATCTAAGAACTTGATAGACTTCTCTAATTTGGAGAAGATGGTCTATTTTTATTCTATTTTTTTGCTTCAACAAAAATAAATTCCCCCAATCTTTTGATTGTGAATTCAATGTTAGGATTGACCATTAATATTGATTGTATTTTCAGTCCTAACGCATGTGGAGTCAACGTAGCATCCATAATCCACTCTCTTGTCATATACCCAATCTAAGTTGCCCACCGTTATGAAGTAATTAGGTGGATGGATAGGCATATAATATGGCGCAAAACAACCAAGAAGAACGCAAGACAGACTACCTATCCACCCGATGATAAGGAGAATAACGTCTGCCCTAATTATTTGTAAAAATTCCCACCGTTAAATAGTTATCACTCTTAACGCATTTGCAGTTTCATATTGGTCATATTCTACTAACCAATCTACTGGTGAAGCATCTGCATTTACAACATTACATTGGGCTATTTCAATCTGCTTTCCCATTAATTCTAATAGAGTATAAAAATTAGATAATCCTTGACCCAATCTGCTCGATAATCTTAGGATTTCCCTTCTGCTATACAAATCATCTCGGACTATCTGCCAAACTGTTTCCATATCATTTTGTCTTGGGATTATTATGAAACAAATAGTTTCCATCGGGAGCATTAGTGAAAGTTGTGGTTAATTGAATTATTCATTAATGTAGAATTCCTCGAGTTTTCTCAAAATCCAGATTTTCAAGGTGTTGGCGTCAACAACTATGGCTCTATCATTCCCTGCACTTTCGCTAAACATTTTTTGCATCTCAAAATAATATAATTATCAACAACATGGTATTCTTCCTTAAGTGCTGAAATTTCATGTAAAATCCAATCATGGCTAAATGGGTCACAAGTCATATTGTAAACACCCCAAAGTCATGGTTGAAAAACTTCTCGGACTTAAACTAAATCAACAGTTATATTTCTCGAAGTGCCTTTTGTGTTTTATGCCAAATATGACCCAGCCTACTTTCGGTTTTACTCACTATTCCTTGGCGGAATAAAGTATGCAAACATGCTCCTATTTTGTATTGGTCTGACCAGCCCTTTCGAGTCGATGAAGACCGGCCACAAATCTCACTCATCTCAGAAGAATATTTATCCAAATCGTGCCTAATGAAAAAAGCCAAATCTTGAGATGAAAAATCATTATGTTGATATTTAGCAATTGCAAATCTAACAACATTTAATTTACTAAGTTTCTTTCTTCGAGAATGTGAATATGAAGTGTTCATATGGTCATCCATTGGAAACAAATTTATTCCTCCTAATTTTATTTAGAATCTGTTTTCTTTGGTGTTGATTTCTTTGGAGATTTTACTTCTTTTTCTTTTACAGATGCAAATTCTATTTTAGCCTCGGAAATTGCACTTGCAATGTTACCACAATGTGGACACATAGTCAGCATAAAATCTCTCGATGGTGTGTATAACAAAGTATCACAAGTATCATTCGCACAGTAGTAAATCTCTTTTCCGTTTTTATCATTTATTATCATTTTCTGTTCACCTTATTTTCATTCATTTTTTTTACTTTTGCTATTTTTATTCTTCGAGCAAATGGCTTTACTAATTTCAATTGAAAAAGATTCTCTTCCAACTTAACTCCAACATTCATCTCCGTTTGTAATCTATTTATGAGATAGGCTATTAATTCCCTTTGTGTATCAAAGCCTACTTTGGAAACGAAATCCTTAGATTCTTGTGTTTCATGTAACTCATAATTACATGAGTTATATCTATTTCTTCCGCCCATAATTATTCTTCCTCCTTTACGGCTAATATATCTTGGATAAATTCTCTAAGTTCAAGATTTTCATCTGTGATTTCTTTCATCACTCTCATTAAATGTAAAACTTCATTTCTACAATCTTCAATTGAATCTAATTCCTTATCGATTTGAATTTTTGAAGAATCAGTTTTTTGCTCTTGATTGATTTGATTTTCAGCCTCTAAAAAGTTCTCCCTATCAACTTCACCATAAACAACATCAACTCCTGTGAGCCACGCTTCTTGTAGTTGCAATGCTATGTCTATGGATGCTGACTGTAAATCATCGGGTACATCAACTGGTAATCCGTAATTATTTCTTAATTGTAACATAATTGTTGGAAACTTCATATTATATCACCTTCGTTAAAATTGAATCGAATTCCCACCGTTATCAATATGTTGTTCACATCAACAAGTCTAATAAAAATAGTTTGAAAAAATTTCAAAATTAAAAAAGGGGAAGAAGCCGAAGCCTCTCCCCAGTTTTTTGGTTGTTTGTCTCAACATCTATCTGTTACCGAAAACATGGTATGAATGCCATGCAATTCTTTCTTCTTCTGTCATATCATCAAGAGTGATTGGAGTTGCTGGAATTACTATTTTTTGGATTTGTTTATCCAAGAAATTCATAACTCTTTTTTCACCAGTTTCATTTCTTTCACCAACTGATTTGTTGTGTTTGAATCCGACCTTCACATTCACTGATTGTTTCTTGTCATAATCTACATTTCGATAATTGTCTAATAATGTCTTACTTGGTACAGTTGTTCCAAGTGGATATTCGATTTTTAATTCTACTGAAAATCCGACTAATGCTGGGTCTTCTACGATGCATCTCAAGATGTATTTCATTTCACTGAAACTAGCAAGACAGGAATTCTCAAATGGTGTTTCATTTAGTAGGAAAACCCAAGTTGACATTCCAGTTTTGAAATAATTATTAATTGCTTGAGATGCTGGGAAATAAAGTGGAACTGATTCAAAATTTTTAGTTTCATAATTATACGGAGTATGGATTTCTAAACTGGCAGATAATGGTTGAGTATTCAAGCAAACACATCCGGTTGTTGTCTGTCATATCTTGAGTAAGAAATTAATTCCTGTCCGTTCAGTGGGAATAATGTCATTATTTCTTCTGCATATCGGTCATCTAATTTCCAAACGTATTCGATTGGACAATCATTTCCCATACTGAATTCATTTCCAACATAGTGCTCTCTGTATGTATTCCAGTGTTCCCATGCTACATCTTTGGCAGTCATCTGAGTTCCACACTTGCATTTTTTGCTTTGTGTATTTCTAGCAATGTGTTTGTACTCTACTTCTCCACATGAAGGGCATTCCTTTCTGCTGATATATGCAATTGGATTTCGGCTTTTGAAGCCCATATTCTGTCTCTTATTCGCGTTTCTTACAATAGTCATGGTGCTTCGCACTTATGTTACATATATCAATGCTTTGATAAATTAAGTGTATTTTTGATGATTTCTCTCAAAATTAAAAAAAGGGGAAGGCCAAATGACCTCCCCCAGCCTGTTGACTCCAACAGTTCGCTTTTACCATTTATCCAAAGCCTTTTGTTCTTTGTCCAGTTCTTTTAGAATCTGAATAAATGCTATCTCTTGAGCCATTTCTTCTTTGGTCATAGTTTCCATTAAAATCTTCTTTCTTGCTAGCATTCGATTCCATTCTGCACCTTTTGACATATTCAGTTCACCAATCCTCTTAGATATTCTGTGCATGATTCTTCACAGTTGCATTTGACCATTTTAGAACCATTATCGTGCCATAATTTATTGCATTCTGAACAAGTGAAATTCCCATGTAGGATTGGATATGGAAACTCGATTCTACTGGAACAAGATTCACAACTTACAAAATTTGAAAAATTGTGATTAATCATTTTAATTATCTCCATTTCTTTCCTTTAATTCGCTTTGGTATTTATCATTAA
>TARA_R110000824_G_scaffold20142_4_pt1 | contig 10420 bp, 17 predicted proteins | sample TARA_R110000824 | Tara Oceans TARA_R110000824 (sample SAMEA4397747) | marine metagenome | biome: Polar Biome; feature: [MES] marine water layer (ENVO:01000295) within the mesopelagic zone...; material: water (ENVO:00002006), including particulate matter (ENVO:01000060) such as...... | reverse complement strand
TATGTTTAGTTAATGTTTAGGTTAATAATAACAGGTCAGCAGGGTTTTGGTTTCAAGCTTAATGCTCTAGATGTCACATCCTCTTAGAGGCATCTCTACTGTTCGACACTAGTTCTAGAAGGTTATCACTAACCACTAGGCTTATTGTTAAACCTGTTATTAAATGTTTAGGTTAAATAAAGTAAGAGCTGTGCTAAGCCCTTACCTTTTAATGAATGTTGAGAAAACAAGTATTACGACAATAATAGATTAGCACAACCCCTAACATTCTGTTTTAATAAAAGACTGTATCGCAACCCATATCTCTATCAAAGTAGGAATATAGCTGAGGGATTTGTCAGTCTTTTGTATGCTTGTGTTATATTATTTTATGGTAATCATTTGATTGATTGCCAAATTGTGGGGAAAAGTGGTGAATGTGATGTAGTTACCACACTCACACACTTAGAAAGTTCTTCGTGATTATTTAATTGCAATGTATGTAAAGGGACAAAGTCCCTAACGCTAATTGCTTACGATGTTGATAACAACACCAGGCTTAAGCTTATCAAACATAACCTCATCATAACAGAAATGAGATTCAGATTGAATAAGATTAAGTTCACCAGTTTCAGAATCAGTACTCCATATACGAGGAGTATAGATGAGGCGATAAGGGTTGTTGTTCTTGTCGATACGCACGTCAGTAACGTTTTCAATTGTAAGTTTGCTAGTAGTAGCCATAATAAATAGGGATTTGAATTAACCGCAAAAATGATTTTTAGTGAAGTAAAAAGATGCGGGTACTTTGAACTCCGTAATATAGGAGGGGTCTTTGATTGTGCTGGTTCACACGCTCACAAAAACACCTCTAAAAAAATTTTTTTTACTATTTTGTAGTTTATAATTAAATTTTTATATCTTTGCACCGCAATAGTATCGTCCCTTGGTAACCAAAAACGGGACTAGACATCGGATTGTAGGGCTAAATAAGCCTAGAGTTTTCTCCGGTAGTTGCAAAAGAGTTAAGTATAAACTCTAGTTAGGGTAGATTGCACACAGGTATGTGCGGTGAATTAACATCAATCTTACTATCCTTAGGTCCCTGTAAAAGGGAGCACTGCTAGAATGAAATCTAAACTTGAAAATAGGAATCCCAAGGGGGATAACTATGTTTAATTTAAAACGATTATGAAAGAGGGTCTAAAATATGTTATAATACCAGCAGGAGAGGTAAATAATATTGAATCTACTAATATTGTAAAGTTTAGCTATGATAAGAAGTATGCTATAGTTAAGTTTATTGTATACCCACATTTAAGTGATGAAGATGCTGCTCCACGTCCTATAAGAGGATATAAGCAATATACAGAGTCTGATATAAGTAAAGTATTAAATAATGAGAATGGAATATGGTCTGATGAAAAGAGAAATCCTTTCTTTGATACATTTTTATATGATATAAAATGGAATAAGTTTAACCCTATTAATTGGTTTGTATAATAAATATAATATAATATAATATGTTAGGATTAGGAAGTAGTTTAGTCTATGAATCAGGTTTAAGTCCTTTTAATAATTACAGTTTAGTTTTTGATGGTGACGGGGACTATTTAGAACTAGACAATACTTTTTCTCAGGCACACGGTGGTAATTTTACCTGGTCTTTGTGGGTAAAACCAGAGGACGGACGTCCAAGTGCAGTCACGACTCTACTAGGGTCAACCAACAATAGAGATGCCGATTCGTTTGCTATTTCGATAGTAACGAGTGGAAAATTGTTGTTCAATTTTCATTCAGACGGATACCCTGATACAGGAGATACAGATGCGGTAATTTTTGATGACGGAATTATTCCAACTTTTACACATATATGTTTTTCAGCAGAGAAAGATGCTGGTGGGGGTCAAACAGTATACAAATTATATGTCAACGGCGTAGCTACAGACTGGACTAACATAACTACTCATAGTGTTAATAAGGCAAGGCATGAAGCTTGGGACTCCGATTTTAATATCTATGTTGGAGGGAAAAATAGTGAAGACACTCTTGCTAATCCATTTAGTGGTTTCATTGATGAGGTAGCCATTTGGAGCGAAGCTTTGAGTGATGCTAATGTAGCGAAGATGTATAATGATGGTGTTCCTTTTGATCTAACTAAGGACAATGGGAATTATGATAATTCTAATACTTTAATTGGTTATTGGAGAATGGAAGAAGGTGCTGGGACTTCCGTTGAAGACCTTGGTAGTCTTGGTAATAACGGATCTTTAGAAGGTGACACAGAGTTTAAAAACGTTGTTCCTTAAAATAAAACAATATGTTAGGATTAGGAAACAGTTTAGGGAGAAGTATGGGGTCAAGTTCTCCAGAAACTGCTTTTGTTTTCACTGTTAAAACAGATAACGCTGGGACTTCTAATGACGACCAGTTTTCAGTACCTATAACTGTTTCTAGTGGTTCTAATACTGGTAATTACGCTAGACCTCTTTGTAATATAGATTGGGGTGATGGTACCGTAATTGAAGACGTTGGTCAAGATTCAGATTTAAGCGGAAGTGGAGGTAATAGAGCGATAGCAAGAGCTACTCATACTTATAGCGCTGGCGCTGGTACTTACACTATAAAAATAAGTGAAGGAACTTCTTGGGAAGGTAGCGCGTGGGATAGTGCTGATCAACCACCGCTGCAGAGATGGGCATTTAATAATGGCGCTGATTGCCAAAAGATGTTAGAGATTGAAAATTGGGGCATATGGAGTAGTAGTTATGGTGCTTTTCAAGGATGTGAAAACTTAACTTGTTCAGCTACAGACGCGATAGATCTTGGAAATGTAAAAGGCAGAACAACTTTTACGGCAGATATGCAGTTTATGTTTAAAGAGTGTCCAAATTTTAATGGAGCAATTGGAAATTGGGATACATCAAGAGTTGTTGGGGCACGGGGAACTTTTTGGAGCGCCACCTCATTTAACGCAGATATAAGTGGTTGGGATATGTCTAGTGTTACTGGCCGTATGGATAGATTTCTTTACGTTGCAGAAGCTTTTAATCAAAACCTTGGAAGTTGGGATGTAAGAACAGCTAGTAACCTTTCACAGTTTATGGCAACTAGTTCATCAATTCTTTCAACAGCTAATTACGATGCGCTACTGATAGGTTGGGCTGAGTACGCAGATGACATGACATATACAGGCACGCCTACTTTTTCAGCCACATATACTGGTGGTGGAGCGGCAGAAACCGCTCGTGACGCTTTAATAGCAGGGGACTGGGCTGGAATAACTGACGATGGAGCAGCTTAAAAAATAACTATGGCAAACGTAATAATATCAAAACCAGATGTAACAACATACTGGGTATCGTACGGACAAAAAGGAGCTTGGTATGGGTGGTTTCTTGGAAAAAGAGGAGAACTCAAAGCATGGGGTGAAATTACACCTAAACAAGAAATGGTTTCAACGTGGGTTGAAGTAGACACATATACAAATAGAGCTGAATGGAAAGCTGTACTAATAGGTAAGGGCATAGACCCCGATGAAGACGAATAAACTAAATAAATTTGAAGTATTTAGATTTATAAAAAAATAATTTATATATTTGTCCCCAAACAAAATATATAGATACTATGAAATTTAAACCAAACGGATCGTGGGTTGTCCTTCCAGACCCAACAATTTCTGAAACAGAATCAGGTATTATACTAGATGAAGCAACTTCTATAGCAAACGCTAAACGTGCTAATATATTAGAAGTATTAGCTGCCGGACCTACATGTACATTTATTAAAACAGGTGATACTATAATGGTAGATCCTAGAACAGAAGCAGTAAAATGTCGTTTAGATAATAAAGATATGCTTTTAGTTGGAGAACATCAGGTACTAGGAAAGTGGTAAAAGGATCTGTTACTATTTCTATACAGGACTATCATACTTTACTAGATTCAAATGCTGAAAATACAGAGTTAAAGGATAAGTTATCTATTGCAGTAAAAGAATTGCAGGTGTTTTTATCTTTTATGTGTACTCGAGAAAATATAGAAAATTATGTAGAAGAATTTAATCGTCAATCTAAAACTTCAAAGATTAATATTAATGGGGGAATAGCTAAAATAGAATTAAAAGATGTACATACCAAATAAACATTACTATAAAAAACTAGTTTATCGACGTCTATTCAGATATATTAAACATAGACTAGGATTTCATAACAGTAAGTGTAGGCGAAGATTATTTACAACAAAAGATAAATACATTTGTTTAATAACGGGGAAAACCCATAAAAAATTTACATTATGAGTTTAAGGCAAACATTAAAAAGAAATAAAACGGTTCGAGGGAGAAGATGGACATTACGTACAGATGCACAAGGTTTAGTAACTGAAGTTAAAATGATATTTAAACCTGATGAATATGAAAAGTATAAATCTGCTAGAACTATGTATGGAGATAAAGATTTATTAAATATATTAGAAGAAAATTATGAAAGAAAAAAAAATAACAGTTAGTATAGACACTACTATAAAGTATTTACAGTTGTGGAATGGTATCTTTAATTTAACAGATAAAGAAGTAGAGATATTATCGGCATTTATAGATGTGCAAAACATTACAAATGAATTAAATTTATGTAGTGTGAAAAACAAAAGAGAAGTAGCTAGAATAGTAGGGGTTAAAGACTATAATACCCTTAATAACTATATAAAAAGATTTAAAGATAAAAGAGTTATACAAAAAGCTAATGGAGATTATAGTTTAAACTCTTTTTTAAATCCAGATATAGATAAAGTTATAGTAAATATAAAAAAGCAATGATAGCATACGATGACTCAATTTTTAATTACTTAGTTCCTACATATTTTACTGTAGATATGTATGAAATAGTAATTGTACAAGACTCGCATGGAAATGCGTTAACAATAAAAATAAATTATAATGGAGAATGAGAATGAGGAGTTATATCAAAAACCTCCTAGCATATTTCAAATGTTAAAGTCATTTAGTGTAGAGGCATTAACGCATATAGCTAATAAAGGTAAAAATATAAGTAGTGAAGACTACGCAGACAGAATAGATCAATGTAATTCATGCCCTAATTTAATAAAAAAGAATATGAGGTGTAAATTATGTGGATGTTTAGTGCAATTTAAAGCTAAGTGGGAAACAACAACGTGCCCAGATCAACCACCACGATGGAAACCACAAAAAATTGCGCTAAATGAAGAAAAATAAAAAAGAAATTATTTACTATCTAGCAAATAAATATAATTTACCTTTAAAGACAATTGATAAAATGATTAATTCTCAGTTTAAATATATATCAAAAGTAATGCGTATAGGAGATTTTGAAGGCATACGTATTCCGTATTTTGGTTTATTTTCTGTAAATCCTAATAGAGTTAAGCATTTAACAAAATTAAAAGTTAAAAAAGATAATGAAGCAAAAGAAAAATAAAACTAAGAAAAAGATATTTCTTAATGGCATCCCTAAAAAAATAGATTATGATGCTTATATAGTTATTCGAAATCAGGAAGAGCAATTAAAGAATCACGAAACAGCTTTACTTAGATATGCTCTGATTTACGAAAATAAGAAAAGACATAGTGAAGATGAAAAAGTATTATATGAATATTGTATGCAATTCCCTAGTATTATAGAAACTTTAAAACAAAATAAAGAAGTTAAGAATGAAGGATGATTTAATATATATAGATGATAATAAAGCTGTGCCTAGCGCATATGCTTTATCTATTATAGAATTTAAAGATTTATCTATAGAGGAATTATCTTTTATATATTTTATGGTAGATCATAGATCTCCTTTTTCTATATATGAATGGGATCAACGTCAAATTGAAGTAAAAAATAGTATCTTTGGAGAGAAAAAGAAATGGAAACTGTCCCCAAAAGTATTAGGAGCTTGTGATAAATATGAAAAACTAATAGAGACTTCTGCAGTAAGATTATTAAAAGCAGCAAGAACGTCAATAGTAAAATTAGAAAAATATTTTAGAGATATAGATTTACATTTAATGGATGATCATGGTAAGCCCATATTTCACGCAAAAGACTTAATGGCTAATTTATCTAATATGGGGAAAGTAGTAGATGGATTAACTAGGTTAGAAGAGATAGTTAAAAAAGAAGAACAAGCCGCTAATACAAATAGAGGTGGTATTGAAGTAAATAAATATAGTATGTAATGGATTTTTTAGAAGATTTAGAACTTTATGAACGAGCAATGGATAATGCTTACAATCTTATAACTAGACGTAAAACTTTAGATGATATTTATTATGATTTAGAGAATGATACAATAGGGGATTTTCCTTTGCCTTTTGACCCTATCTCAGAAGACGGGAGAACTGATGATATAATAGATATGGTTGTCGAGCATTTTACAAGTACTGAAGAGTATGAGAAATGTGCAGAGTTAATAAAAATAAAAGACAAATGTCTAAGTTCAAAAATATAAATAGAATAAGACCAGCAGCTTTACAGTTTTTAGAAGTAGGTAGATATACTAATTCTCTCCCTGGAACTAGAGAGTATTATGACTTCTGGGATAAAGAAAAGAAAAGATGTTTATATGGGTATAAAATAGATGAACTTCATATAACTGGATTTCATTATTTTTATTTAAACTATTGTCCTATCGATAGAGCTGTAGATGAGGAATTACCTGATGGCAGTATTCGAGCTAAACGTGAACGTACATTTCCTAGATTTTATGATGGTGATTACGACTATTTTCACGAAATAGATAAAGCTAGGACAGATAATAAGCATATGATCGTACTAAAAGCAAGGCGTAAGGGATATTCTTATAAAGCTGGGAGCATGCTAGCTCGTAACTACTTCTTTGTAAAAAACTCTAAAAACTTTGTATTTGCATCTTCAAAAGAATTTTTAATTGGTGATGGGTTGTTATCAAAATCATGGGAGTTTCTGTCTTTTATAGATGATCATACTGCATGGTCTCAACCTAGATTAAAGGATAGAGAAATGCATAAAATGTCTGGGTATAAAAAGAAAGTAAATGGATTAGAGATTGAAATGGGGATGAAATCTCAAATTATGGGGGTATCATTAAAAGATAATCCAGATAAAGTAAGGGGTAAAGCAGGAGAATTAGTATTCTTTGAAGAAGCAGGATCTTTCCCAGGATTATTAAAAGCTTGGGAAGTAACAATGCCAACAATGAGACAGGGTAGTAAGACTTTAGGGATGATGGTTGCTTTTGGTACAGGTGGAACTGAAGGAGCGGATTTTGAAGCTATGGAAGAAATATTTTATAATCCTGCAGCATATGATTGTATGGATTATGAAAATACTTGGGATGAAGGGGCTATGGGTACTACATGTGGGTATTTTATTCCAATTCAAACTAATTTAGATGGGTTTATAGATGATGAAGGAAATTCTTTAAAAGAAGGTGCTGTAGAATATGAACTAGAAATGAGGGAAAAAAAGAAAGGTGCTGCAGATGCTAAATCATTAGACCAATATATAGCCGAGCACCCTTTCTCTCCTCAAGAAGCTACTCTGCAAGTTACTTCTAATTTATTTGATATATCATCATTACAAGAACAGTATAATATAGTCAAATCAAGGGGCTTACAAAGTATAGGGACAGTAGGTAAAATTTTTCATACCGCTAAAGGAGAAATAAAGTTTACTATTGATGGAGATTTAAAACAAATTACAAAGTTTCCTCATAGAAAAGATGATGATAAAACTGGAGCTATAGTAATATATGAAGCTCCTTATAAAAATGCAAAACAACAAGTTCCTCATAATTTATATGTAATTTGTCATGATCCATATGGACAAAATCAATCTGCAGATAGTACATCTTTAGGGGCAGCCTATGTATTAAAACGCCCTAATAATTTATCTCAACCTGATGATATTATTGTAGCATCTTATGTAGGGAGACCTAAAACTCAAGATGATTATAATCGAAATCTTTTTTTATTAGCTGATTATTATGGGTGTAAAATAGGTTTTGAGAATGATCGTGGTGAGGTTATAGCTTATGCTAAAAGATACAGGAAGTTGCATAAACTACAAGAAGAATTTGAGATGTTAGATAAAAAAGAACTTAGGAGTAAAACAGTAAGACGTCAATATGGAATGCATATGACCGAAGCTAGAAAGCGTCAAGGTGAGATATATATAAGAGATTGGTTAAATACTGTAAGAAGTACAGACGAAGTTGGAAAACAATTGCTAAATTTGCATAAAATTTATGATCCAGCTTTATTAACTGAATTAATTAAATTTAATCATTATGGCAACTTTGACCGTGTAATGGCATTTATGATTGGGATGTATCATACTAGAGAATTATACAATGCAGAAGTTAAAGATGTACTAGAAGATAGAGCCACGGATAAATGGTTTGATCAAAATTATTATTAATATGAAGAAATCTAAAAATAAAGAACCTTATAACCCTCTACCAGAATACTTAGCAATAGGTCCGTCACAAATTCATGGAGTAGGGATTCTCGCAAAAGAAGATATTCCGGGAGAGGTAGTTATAGGTATAAGTCATATATACGATCCTGAATTTCAGCATAATTATATTAGAACACCTTTAGGGGGATTTATAAATCATTCAGAAAATCCTAATTGTGAATTATTAGAAGAGGATGGAGACTATCATTATAAAAAATTAAAAACTATTAAAAAAGTTAAATTAGGAGATGAATTAACTTTAAAATACAGTTTATATGAGATATGCGATTATTTATAGTGGTATATATATAAAAGATAAAATAAAATTACTTAGAAGATACTAAAATCTTTAAAATTTTATTAAATTTGTAGATTATGGGATATGATAAAATACCGAGACAAAAGCTCTCAATAACAAAAAAAGATAAAAAGTGGAAAGAATCTTGTGTAGAAGCATTTATAGATCTTTCTAATTCAGGTGCAAGTCATTCTGGTAAAAAGGATGACCTTAAAATATTATATGATTATTATAACGGTGTAATTGATGAAGCTGATTATAGATACGTATTAAAACCTTATGGTAAAAGCCGGAAGAATTTTCCTTCTGAAATGCGTAATTACCCCATCATTAAACCCATAATTGATCTTCTTCTAGGGGAAAAATCTAAAAGGCCTCTCAATTACACTGTTACAATACAAAATCCTGATACTATTTCAGAAAAAGAAAACGCAAAGTCTCAACTTATATATCAAAACCTACAGACAAGATTTATGCAAGCCTTGCAACAACAAGGTCAAGAAGTAGGAGTTGATCCTGAACAAGAAATAGAATTACCAGAACAATTAGCAGAGTTATTTGAAAATAGTTATGTAGATAATAGGGCAATTTTAGGACAAAACTCTATGAATTATATCTTACAAGAACAAGAAGTGTATGATAAGATACAAAAAGCTTGGTTTCACTATTTAGTTACAGGGGAAGTATACACACACAGAGGAGTGAGAAATGGAGAGCCTTTTTATGAAGTTCTTAATCCTTTAGATGTAGACTATGATCTTGATCCAGATTTAGAATTTGTAGAAGATGGAGATTGGGCATTAGTTAGAAAATATGTACATGCATCTAGCGTGATTGATGCTTATTATGAAAGTCTAACAGAAGAACAAGTATTAGAGATAGAAGAGCCTAGACATTCTGAAAGCGATGTTTCTTTTTTATATTCTAATTCTCATAGTAGAGACGAAAACTCATTTAGAAATAGATTAATAGAAGTTGTAAGCGTTTATTGGAAATCTAGAAAGAGAATAGGATTTTTAACTTATTTAGATCCTCAAACAGGAGCAGTAGAAGAAATAGAAGTTGAAGATGGATTTAGAATGCCTAGAGAAATGAAAGAAACTGGGGCTAAATTAAATTGGAAGTGGGTTAATGAAGTTTGGGAGGGTACTAGAATTGATGGGAGATTTTATATTAATATAAATCCAATTATTAATCAAAGATTATCTTTAGAAAATCCATCAAAATGTAAATTACCTATTAATGGGAGACGTTATTCTGATATAAACTCTTCTAATATATCTTTAGTTAAACTTGGGATACCTTACCAGTTAAATTATAATATCTATAAATACAGATTAGAACTTGCAATAGCTCGAAGTAAAGATATTATTGCACAGTTTGATATTAACATGATCCCTAAAAAATGGGATATGGATAAATTTATGTACTATGTAGAAGGTACAGGTATCGCTTGGGTAGATTACAATAAAGAAGGGATACAATTAAATCCTCAACATCAATCTGTATTAGATATGTCTATTAAAACAATTGGACAATATATACAGTTATTAGAATCTATATTAGTAGAATGGGAAAAAATATCTGGAGTAAGTAGACAAAGACAAGGAGAGATTGGAGCATATGAAGGTAAAGCGTCTTCACAACAAGCTATATTACAGTCGTCACATATTACAGAA
>TARA_R110000824_G_scaffold11622_13_pt1 | contig 10420 bp, 12 predicted proteins | sample TARA_R110000824 | Tara Oceans TARA_R110000824 (sample SAMEA4397747) | marine metagenome | biome: Polar Biome; feature: [MES] marine water layer (ENVO:01000295) within the mesopelagic zone...; material: water (ENVO:00002006), including particulate matter (ENVO:01000060) such... | reverse complement strand
CAATGCGTCCTACTCAGTGACGCTCTACCGATGAGCTACCCAGGTATCTTAACCATATAGTATCAAGCCACGTTCAAGAAGTCAAGCATTATTTTGTTTTTTTGAGACAAAAAGATTTAAACGTTGTGATGAGGTCCATCCAGCTATTTTCTGCTATTCCATCTTCCAACATCATCAGGTCCATATCCGTTTTATTAAAAAGGCATTCGAAATTTTCAATTGCCCAGTTGATTTTTTGTTTGGTTTGGACTGACATACTTGGCGCGTACAGCTGCATGAGGCTGTAGTTTTGGGCCACAAGCTCTTGGTCTTCGCATATAGCCTGATAGGCCTTTGCCGGGGACTCTTGGTTTTCGCAGAACTCAATTAATTCATCGATCATGACACTTTTTTCCTCGGCAAAGAAAGGGAATCTTTTGGAGACAGTCTTAAGTCCGATGCCGTCCACGCCGGGGAGATTATCTGAGCGATCACCCGCGATGGCTCGTGCCAAGGCAAAATTAGTAGGATGAATCCCATACTCTTCTAAGATGTGGTGTTTATTGAGATACTTCTTCTGGATGGGGCGGTGAAGAACCGTGGTATCGTCTAACAACTGAAAGAAGTCCTTATCGCTGGAAACGATCACCTTGTGCCACTCTTTAAACGCTGAGTACTGGCAAACATAGGATATCACATCATCCGCTTCTACTTCGTCCGCTACCAACTGGATAAGGGGGAAGTTATTTAAATACTCAAATGTTCGATGCATCTGCCATATTTTGTTTTCCTTCTCCTGTTCTTCCGACAGCGTACGGATGTTGCGATTAAGGCGAATGGGGGCGCGCCCTTCTTTGTAGTTTTTGTTCTGAAGCTTGCGCTTTTTGCTTCCACCTCTCCCATCCCAGCATATTACCACCGCTTCAGGCTTGATGTCGCGACAAAGCTTTTGAAGAGACTTCAAAAACCCCGCTGTCCCCCCAATGGGGTGGCCCTCTTTGGACATCGTAGGGTTAACAATGTATGACCTTAAAAACAAGTTCAAGGCATCAATTACCATCACTCTTTTCATTTATCTCTTCTTTCTTCTTTTATTGTGTTTTTTATATTTCTTTCCCGCGGGTGGACGGCGCTTGTGCCGCACAGGCGTGTACTTCTTGTGCTTTTTATAATGCCGCGGCGCGACACGCCGTGAGCGGCGCGGGTGCTTATGGTGCCAAAAGCCCCATCGATAGGGGCGACGATATTGACGGTACCGATATCGATAATGCCAATGAGGATAGACACGCGTTGGTGTGTAAACGTAGGCATAGCGGTGGTAGCTTGTGTCGCGCGCAAACTGCGCATAATACGCCGTATATGAAAGAGGCGCCTCATGGGCAAAACGCCAGAACGGTGCGGGGATTTGTGACACATATACCACATCCTGTGGCGTTACATATACACCATCCACATAACAATTGGGAGTGACATGTCCTGTCCCACTCCATAAAATAAATAATACGCAAAAAGCCATATTGAATCTCCTTTACTAGTCCTTATTTAAGAAGCAATTTCCATGCCAACATGCTCGGCGATGCGCTGCTCGGCGATGTCGATGTAATGAGGGTCTAAATCAATCCCGCAAAACCTTCGCCCTTCTAGCAAAGCAGCTATGCCCGTGCTTCCGCTACCACAAAAAGGATCCAGTACAATACCGGCTGGGGGGCAGTAAACTCTTACCAAATAAGACATTAAAGAAATAGGTTTAGGGGTAGGGTGGTCGTTGTATACGCCGCGCTCTTTGCGCGTTACACGTGGAGCATAAAAGTACTTCTGATGTTGTGGGAGTACTTCGCCAATAATATTGGATGGATAACGGCCCGTGGGGTTGGCATCCTCGTTGCCAAAGAGAATGACTTCGTTGGTTTCTTTAAGAATCCAAACCTCTTTTTGGGTTTCAACTATAGAGGCCCGAGTGTGTTTGCCATCCTTGCCGAAAGAGCGGCGGGACATGCCATTTTTAACCCAGCCGGTAGGTGGCTTTCCGTCCCATGGGACACGAGTGGTGTCGACGTCGATCTTACCGACCCCCCACTCCGCAAAATTCTTTTCAATGCTCCCCTTAAAGGGCTTTTGAGCTACCACTACTGGTTCGTGGGCTTGCTTCAACCTGTTTTTAGATGGCATTTTGGTGGTAATCATCCACATTATTTGATCTTTAATAAGAAATCCAGCATCCTCAACAGCGCTGGCCATGCGATGATATAATTGGGGACTACAGAAACTTAGGCAAAAGGCACCCGGCTTAAGCACTCTGATGGCCTCTTCCCATATTTCTTGAGTAGGTACCGCATGGTCCCACTCTTCCATGCCCATCCCATATGGAGGGTCCGTAACACACCCGTCTACGGAATTATCAGGTATGCGCGCCAATACGTCCTTGCAGTCCCCAACAAACAATTTATAGTCGTCAGACACTTCCCAACTCCAAAGCGTTGCGCTCTAGCTCAGCGCGTTGAGAGTTAACAAAATAGTCTTTAATAACCTTGGAACCCTTGTGCTGGATCATCGGGCGAGTATAATAATTAATGCCATGGCCATTCGCCTTGAGTTTGGCATTAAGCTTCGCATCCTCGCGGCGTGCCGCTTTAATATGCTCATGGATTAGCCGGGCCTGATAGTCAGGCAGTACATCTTTGCCACGATAGATAGTGGTCCCATCATGGTCCTTTGAGGTCAAAATGTAAATATAGTTATCTTTTGGGATCCCACTGTTATACATGGGGGTGCCGCCTTTTACGCTTTTACATTCTAAAAAATAAAGCTTCCCGCCTTTCTTAACAATAAAGTCCGGGCTATTGTGAGTCCCGCAAGGTTGCGAAATATAACAATTATCTGGCAGCGGATTGTTTGTTCCTTTAAGCCAGCCGTCGCGGATTTTTACAGGTACCCTAATATCTTGTTGCTTGAGGCCGTGTCGCGCGAGAACATCTTCTACGGCGTCCTCATGTTTGGCCACGTTGTGTACATGACCACTGCTCGCAGCATAGTTTTGATAATAGGGTAGCTCAAGAATATCTTTAAGTACTTTCTTCATGGATTATTCCTCTTCTTCGTAAAATTCGTTGGCTTCGCCAATCCGTTTATCGAACTTCATTATAACCTCTTCGTCCATGATTGTCAAGACTCTTTTGCGGAATTTTTCATCCCCCAGTTTGTCGAGCCATTTGGCAGCTTGAAACTTTTCAGTTGAGCCGTCCTCGTATACCAACTCAAACCACGCTCCCGCTTGCTTGAGTTGATCTGAAGACTTGATGGCATCGAACCAACTTTCCTCGTCTTGGATGCCGATCTCATCTCCCCACAGAATCTTAAAGTTACATTGGCGGCCTTGTGTGCCAAAGCGCGATTTCTCTAGTTTTACTTTGACCTCAGAGCCAATCCTAAACCCCTTTTCATCCGTGACAAAACTGGCTTTGGCTTTTCTGCCGGTAAGCCATACACGCAAAGAATACGCGTAAATCATTGCCTTACCGCCCGGCGTCATATAGGGAGTCGTCAACGCCTCAGACGGCGACCGTGTAATATTAGTTTTAAGCTGATTTAAAACCAAAAAGGTTGATTGGCTATTGGCAATCGGCACTGTGAGCTTCGACATTCCCTTGGCCAAGATTCGTGCCTTCATTGCCATTGAGGACTGAGGGTTAAAATCCCCCTCAACGTCAGAGACGGCAGGGGTGAGCGCTAGCGAATCCCAGATAAAGAGCATTTGGCTGTCGTTGGAGCCCAAAAGCTCCTCGATTGTTTCCAGTACAAACTCTACAGAGGTCGCTTGAACATATAATACTTTACCGACGTCACACCCGGCGCGTTCTAGAAAAGAGGGATCGATTGCCGACTCAGAATCAAAGTATATTACATCGATCCCCATCTTTTGCGCGTTTGCGGCCACTTGTGCTGCCATATAAGACTTGCCTGTCGACTCTAGTCCGGCTATTTCCACCACTTTCCCAACGGGAATTCCGGCTTGGTGGCCGCGGCAAATAATTCCATCGAGCCAGCGGGATCCTGTGGGGATCCACTCTTTTACTTCGGTGGGGTTTTCTTTCGTTAAATCGTGTGCTACTGCAATACCAGCTTTTTTATTTATCAGCTTACGCATATCTTCTATCGATAGCTGTCCGGCCTTGGTGGCTGTTTTCCTACGCATCTTCTTCCCCTCCTGTGTTACGCGATAGCTTAAAGGCATGGCAACAACTCCTAAAACCTTTCCGATCGACGCGGAGCCAGACCGTTTCGTCACGGTCTTCAACTCCTATAATGTAGCCGCGGCTTCTCTTGATTAGCTGCGTAATATCGCTGTTATCTGACCAAAATGATACGAAACCCCGACTAAGCTCCCATTTGTTGGCATTTACTGCCGTTTCACTTTCAGCGCTTTTCTTAACGCCGCTGAAGCGTTTTTGGAGTTCGTCCAGTTTTTCTTCAAAACCGGGCTCTCCTTTTTTAATTTTCATGGTGGGCATATTTTCCTCTTTTAATAGGCTTGACGTGTCCGGCTCGTAGAAGGTGTCGCCTCTATGAGGCCATACACGTCAAGCATGTCTTTCCAATCATTATACAGTTTGTCACCCGTGGTGTCAAGGTTGATAATAATTTTTTTATGGGGGTGATTCCCTCGAAGACTATACTTGGTATAGGCTTGGCCCCCAAATGTACCTGCGCAGCCGCAGGTACATTCTCTATAATCTTCATTCGCGCGAGAGTAGACAGTATCGCTGCAGCTTCCGCATTGAATTGCTTTAATTTTCATTAATTTCCTCTTTTCATGGATTGGTTTATCTCCTTGTTTTTAAACAGCAATTGGCACTGCGGATGCTTTTTTGCGCAACCCGAGGCGCTTTAAATTAACAGCTTTCTTCACCTCAGCAATCATGGCCGTCCGACGCGATGTCCGCGGGGTTACCTGATGGGGTAGGGTTTGCCATTTAAAGTAGTAATGTTGTTTGGATATCAAATCCGGGTCGGTACCAGCGCCAATAAGCGCCACGCGCTTGGCTGTGTAGGTCTGTTCTGACCGAATAGCCAAGTCATCATCAATGGCCTTGAGGCCCTCAAAGAAGGCTTTGTTGTTGCGAATTTCAAACCCTTCTTCCTCCATCCACGCACATACTAACACAGTGGCCCACCACAATTTTTTGGGCACGAGGCGAGAGGGGGAATAAACAGTTTGATGGGTGATCACAGTGGCCATTTGAGTTAGAATGCGCTTGACGCGCTCAATCTCGGTAGCCAAATAAGGGCACGAAGGGTCATCTAAGGTATGGTATCCTACCCCAAGCCGATACCAATTGTCGACGTCAGTTTTCGAAAGGCCCCATTGTTTAGATTCTGCCTTCTTTGAGTGGTATTTCTCCATGAGCACCATAGCGATCTTGGCTATGTTCTCATCGTCGATCATGCGTCGACAGTGGTCTGCAGACGTAATTTTGTTAAGCATCGCGCTGTATTTAAAGGAAAGCTGCCTGACAAAATCCGCGATTGGAGTGTCCATGGCCTGTCGGAGTTCTTGATCGTTTAGTGGCTTGCCGTCATTCAATGAGCGGAAGATGAGGGAGAGATCCTCCCGTGTGGCGTTTTCTACCACCTTAACCGTCAACACGCAGTCCGCAAGCTTGTCTTGAAGTCTCTGGGGCAGGTCCCTGTAAAAGGTATTTTCAATATCGTGTAGTTGCCCGTCCGCATCTAAAAATTCCCCGCTTAGCGTCACTTTGTTATCAAAGACCTTGAGGATTCCTTTAGTACGATTTTGGCCATCTAAAGATATAAATTCATATCCCCGGCTCAGAGCGTCGCTAAAGTAATCGACGCATGCGCTGTTTCCCATAAGTGCTGAGTGCTCTTTACACTTCGTCACCGCGGCTACCACAATAGGGCTGAGTGCCCAACCTTTGGTCAAAGACGACATATGATTGTTGATGTTTTCTTGATCCCAGGCCTCCCGTCGTTGAAAGGCTGGGTCATAATAGACTTTTTTGTTGTTGAAATTTGCGATAAAACGCTTCATAGTATATATTGCCATGTTTATCTCCTTGTGTTATATAAAATCAAACACTCCTACTAAGCTTTCAGAATATTTAATCTAAGCAATTTAAAAATGAGGCATCTGTAAACCCATGCCTCCCTGCGGTTTTTTACTACCCTAGAAGTTCGCTAAAAGCTTTGTCCACTTCGCTACCTTCAGTGGTAGTGGTTGAGCCTTCGGGTAGGCTCTCATCGGAACTCAAGAAATTATTGAGAATCTCTTGGACTTCCTCTGAAGTTTTTCGAGAAGCAGCGAATAGCTCCTCGAAATTGGGCACGCCGTCCATTAATTCGCGAGCAGTGTCGGAATCTTTGTGGAGGGGGGAATTCTTACGGCGCGGGGTGATCTTGGTCTCCGGAAAGGTGGCCCCGGCTGGTTTACCATAATGGATAACCAAATCAGTACCATCTTCAGGATCAGTGATGTCTCCGTATTCTGGATTCAACACAAGACCAAGAAGTGTCTCGTAAGCGCGTTTGCCAAAGCCCCAAACCTTTACGCCTTCTTCTTCCTCGCCCCGTACCAAAACGGGTGCGAAAAAGCGTTGGCGCGCGGAAAGCTTTTTAGCCATGCGCTTGCTTTCTTCGGTGCCCTCTTTCCAGAGTTGCCGCACGAAGTTATCAAGGGGACAGTCTTCGCCGAAATTCTTTTTCGGACTGAGAAAGCCGGGTGCATCCCCTACATTATAGTGAAACCAATAGTCCCGGAATGGGTCGCCGTTAGAAGGTGCTACAATCCGGAGCGTTTGTTCTCCATCCTGTGGGCGCCAAAACTTATTCGAAGTCCCATTTCCATTGGTTTTAAGTGTCGTCATGCGCGTACGCATTTTTTCCATATCAATTGCCATTATCTTTTTTCCTTTTTGGTAAAGTCATTGTAATAAATCTCTTACAATGCTGGGTTTTTTTGAACTAAGGTGCTATAACTCTCACAATAAACATACGGGTGATCATATGCTGTAGAGTATATCGCATACCCTACTTTCATTTTATCATGTTCAACCGCGTTTTTAACTTGTTTCTGAATTTTTAGCATTAGCATTTCGTCCTCTTCCAGCATCTTTTGAGGTACCGCATAATAATACCTCTTTTCGCGAGGGATGTCAAGAGAAAAAAACGTTTTTTCTATTTTTTCTTCATTTGTGTCATATGCGCTGAGACCAATCGTGGTCATGCGCGCCGTTTCTACCTTTTTAGAAAAAGTTGTAAATACGGGACGTGAATGTTCAAAAACGTTAATCATGTGATATGTCGAAGCAATCATATTATTTATAGAGTTCCAATATTTCAATACTGGTACAGGTCCTATTATATCAGCTATCTGCTTGTTGTCAACTAAAATTATTCTTTCGAACAATGCTGATCGTGAATATTCTTGTAACACGTTGAAAACTAAGTTGTTCTGAAGTTTCTGGACTTCGGTCAAATTAAGTTTCTCGGGCACGATATACATCACCGTGATTTTAGAGGTCTTGTTCGCCTCTTCCAAGATGCGAAGGGCCATTCCGGATATCATTCCACAGCTAGTAATGAAGAGAGTCTCCGATTCTAGATTTTTTAGAAAGTCTTGAACGTGTCCTGGTAATTCGCCTTCATACTGTTCTGGTGATGCGCAGGCTTCTACGCGGCAGAAGTTCGCGTCTTTTTTATTGTCCGCGGTATCAATTTTGCGTATAGTGTATTGAGGGTAAACTATCAATTCATCCGCAATAGCACACCCGGCGTTTCCTAGTCCAATTACAGTTAGCATTTAATATATTCGCAAGGGCTTCATGAACCCCCAGTTTTTTCCTCCAAGACAATTTATCTTGAAATCACCATAGCGCGTATTGGCGAAGATACCCTTTATTTCGTTAACGTCATTTTCGTCTTCCGCTGCCAAATCAATCATAATCGAATCATGATTGCAAAATTTAATAAAAGACTTTTTATTTTCCAAGTATCGCCATACCTTGTACATCTGTTCAAATAAAATATCCGCGGCGGTGGATTGAATAATGTAGTTAAGAGCGTGATATTCGTCACATTCGATTTCTCTTTTAAAATCCGTTATTACGGACGTCCCGCTAAAGTATTTATCCTTTATTTTATCACGATCATATATGGCATTTAACGTTGAATCCTGAAAATCCGGATTATACAGCCACCCGAAAGTGCGTTTTTTCGCTTCTTCGCGTGACATGGAGGTCTTAAACACGTTTTTAATATTCCAATCATGGATGTCGTCGGTCGGTTGCTCGTGCCCTAGCAGCGCGCATGCTGTTCGTAATTCAGCCGCATTGAAATCTAATTCCAAAAACCATTCATTAGTTGGAGTCAACACTTGACGATATTCTTTAGCTAACGTCAAGGCTGGGAAAGTACCACTTCGCGTAGCCAATCGCCCAGTGACCGTTTTGAAAGGATCGTAGGCAATTACTTTTTGGCATGAGGCCATCAGCTTAAACATGTTGCGGTCTTTTACACTGTTCTTCTTCATGCGTGCCAGATTTATAGCCACCGGCTGGTATTTGATTTCGCTGATGACTTTAATAGTATTCACCAGGTGATCATATATGAGGGGCTTTTCTTTCTCTTTAAATACATGAGCACAAATCTGATCTTTGATGTCTCCCCATTCTAACAAAAACGTTTGAGGTGCGAGGTCATAAAAGCAGATATCATCAAGGTTAACCCGTGCTTCGTTACATGAACGAATGAGGGCTTTCAGACGCAATTGCCCGGCTTGGAACGCGTTATGGAGGTGTGGGGGGCATACACTCTCTAATGAGGCTCCGTGGGCCCAGATCTGTGCGTATTCGATAGATTGGTGCCTAAGATAGTTGGCATAGGACCACGTGGAAGAAAGGGAGGGGCCTTCGAAGTGTTTGCGGAGCGCTCCATCCTGATAGATAAGTACACACTTTTCTTTATCATCAAACGTTTGAAATAACACGCGCCCCTCACAACCCAATCGTTACGTATACATCATATTATAGCAAGGCATAGAAGTCAAGCTAAAAATCCATAAATAATGAGCCTGCCGCATAATAAGGGCGAGTGGCGCCGGTGCCGTTATATATGCGGGCCGGATTATAAAAATGAGCCATATATCTCATAGCATATTCTACGTCGTTCTCTTTAAGCAATTTATCAAACTGTTTTTTAAAATGACGATAAACTACCGGTTTGATACGCTTTTCAAATTCTTGACGTTTAATACGCTCAATAACTTTGGCAGAAGCCTTGAGATCATATTTCTCTTTAAACTCTTGTTGGCTCATCGGTTCTAGCGCGGTTAGAAATTGCCTCTTATACGAGACCTCCAGGCCCATGCCCTGCTTCCACGAAAATGAGGCGTCCGTACAAATATCGTAATCTACCCTCAGAGGCCTGTTCGTTTGGTACTCATCATAGCTGTCATAAAGCAACTGCATGGTAAAGCCCATGTCATACCAGATGGCCGGAGTATAGTGAGAGTCAAAAACTGACGCTATGTCTCCCAAATTATAATTGTATAAGCGGGGCAACATGGCGGCGGAATTTAAATCGGCGATTAGAACCCATGGCGCGTTTTTATTAACTCGAAATCCATGATTAGCGGCTATTTGAACGTATTTGGCGAAATCAGGATGGTTGAAAAATTTATTTTTTTGTGCATCATTGTTTGCATCCGCAGTCTGAAATTGGAGAGCAAGTCCAGTGGAATGGATCCCCACCAATGAAGAAGCGAAAAAGTTAGAAAACGTAAACGGCGTACCAGTTTCTCCAACATACATCACGAGGCGGTCGAGCCAGTCTTTAAAAGTGTAGAGGTTCTTGTGGTAGCGAGGGTTGGTCAACAGCACTCTATTGAAGCCACCTAATAGTCCTAACACATGCTCGGTGTATAAAACTTGTGGTTGTTGGTAAGATTTAATAAACTTAAAATCTCCAAATAAAGTATCTAAAGAATTTTTCTTCTGATTGACCGAGCGGATTAAAAAGCTCTGGAGGTCTGCGGCTGCGTCAAAGATCCACTTTGGAGCCGTCATAGCCGTGTTTCCGGCCGCTAGCTTCATGGAGTCCGTGTTCGGAACCATGAGTTCGCCTCCTGGCGCTACTTTACCATAATAAGGTACGTGATACCACAAGTCTACAATGTTGGGATTGACTCCTCCCGTCTCGTGAGCCATTCCGCTAAATGCATTGTTGGCAAAGTCGTCGTAGCGGCGCCTTTCTTGAAAAAGCGCGCTGGTGTCTAAACGCTGCGTTGGAAGGAAATTCGGAAAGAGAGGGTCCATGTATTTAAATAGAGATTCCTTCTGTTTTATAAAGATATTGATGGGGCCGGGCGTTTTTTACCATGGAGTCGGCATCGTCCCCGGGGCGCCTTTAGTATTGAGTTCGTTAAGCG
>TARA_R110000824_G_scaffold1643_6_pt1 | contig 10427 bp, 14 predicted proteins | sample TARA_R110000824 | Tara Oceans TARA_R110000824 (sample SAMEA4397747) | marine metagenome | biome: Polar Biome; feature: [MES] marine water layer (ENVO:01000295) within the mesopelagic zone...; material: water (ENVO:00002006), including particulate matter (ENVO:01000060) such as...... | reverse complement strand
TTGTTCTCGCTTCCTTTGTACGGCATGTCGCCGGATTCTTGTTCTTCAAGCCCATCGGTCTCTTTAATTTGTTTTTCATTAACAAAATTGTTAGACAGGGCGCCGATGCCTGCCAAGCCCATGAAACGGCGCACTGTTGACTCGTTTAAAATTTGCTTTTTCTTGTTGCTCATAAACCACTCTCCTTAAAATAGGTTTTCCTAGTAGTAAATAGTCCTTCACTTCAATAACGGATTATTTTTCTTTAATTTTTGTAATGCCTTGTCTTGTATTTGTTTAATTCTCACCAAACTTATATGAAGTCGCTTAGATGCTTGCTCTAAAGTCATTGGGCCCTTGCTGTTGTGTACTGCGATTAACGTACAATTTAGGTCCCCCTCATAATCAATCCACATGCGGCAGTCTTCTTCATTACAGACAGCCCTATTTAATATGCATTTCTTTGCACAATCATTCATACGCCATACTCCTTTTCTATTATGTCAAATATATCTTTTATCTCTGAATCGTTCAAAGCAAAACTGTTTTCTACTTCCTTTGCCTTTGAATTTGCACGATTTGCTTTATTGCGTTTTATCTTGGAAACGTTTTTTTGTTCCTTTAACTCTTCAATAAAATTCATAAAGTGTTCGTTTTTGTTTAAGTAAGCCTCCACTGATTTATTAAAAAACTCTTTTATCTTAATATCATCATAGTGTAATCTTATTTTTAAATTTGCATGAAGTTGGTCTGTGCTGTCAAAGCAAATTTGTTTTATTGTTTTTCCATATTCAGGCATCATTTTTTCCTAAAATGTGAGTCTTGCTTTCTACTAATCCTGCGCTGGTCTGTCTAATAAACAATGCATTTGATTGTAACTCAAGAATTGTCCTGCAACCCGAATACGACAGACCAGATCGAATTCCATTTTTCATGTCCTCAAGCACATTTTTTACGTCCCCTTTATATGAAATTGTCGTTGAAATGCCTTCATTTGAAGAATATTTCCCTCTCCAATTAAATTGAGCTTCCTTGCTGGCCATGCCCCTATAAACTTTGCTTTTCAGACCGGAAGAGCTATTAATCATTTCGCCGGGAGATTGATCGGTACCAGCTAGCAGCGACCCAACCATAACAAAATCAGCTCCCGCGGCAATTGCTTTAACCATGTCGCCAGGACTCCTTATCCCCCCGTCAGCAATAATTTTTGCCCTCCCCGCCTTATATTGTGCACAGTCTATGATGGTTTGTAAACCAGGCACCCCGTGGCCCGTTTGGATCCTTGTAGAACAGATAGAACCGCCGCCTACATTACATCTAATACTATCCGCGCCCCAGTGAGACAATGTTTTATACCCTTCAGGTGTAGCTACATTCCCAGCCATAATATGAACATCGGTGCCAAAAACATCTTTTAAAGTTTTAATTGCTCGCTCCACTAAAATATGATGGCCGTGTGCTACATCAACACACAGTACTTCTACTCCGGAGTCATGTAATGCCCGGGCGCGCTCTTCAAAGTCCCCTGTCACACCGACGGCGGCGCCTGTACAGGCTTCGTTGGCCACCGAGGTGGTCACATTAGCCTGTTCTTTGATAGAATTATATCTATGTATAATTCCCAAACCACCTGCTTGCCACATCGCAATTGCCATGTCCGCTCCTGTTACAGTGTCCATTGGCGCAGATATGATTGGTAAATCTAAGTGTATGTTGTCATCTAAATCGTTTCCAATATCAATTTCTTTTCTGCTCTCAATGTCTGAGTATTGCGGCACCAACAATATATCATCATATGTCAATGTTTCTTTAAATTTCACTAATAACCTCCCAATTATCTTCTAATATTTTTAAGGATGCTGTGCTTAATTTTATTTCGTGCGAAAAAAACACAGTTGCTAGCATTTTTTTCCTACCATGAAATATTTTTGTCACCACGGCCAAAAGGTCAGATCTCTTATGTTTAATAAGGTCTCCAGGCTTCATTTGCTTTCCTCTTCTTCCAGTTCTTTTATTAATCTATCGAGATACCAACGTGCTTTTTTTAAATCTTGTACAGCTTTGCCTTTATGTTTATGTCTAGAAACATACTTTATAATGTTTCCTTCTGCATATCCCATTTTCCAAGAGTTAATATAATCATATGTTTCAATGGCCTGTACTCCATCACAATTTATATTATAGTGTTTCGGGCGATTTATGTTGTCGCTCATTTTTCTCCTCTAAATGTCCTTTGAAATCTTCAATAATTTTTATGGCCTTTTTCCAACAACCCGGACAATAGAGGCGTACAACTCCTTCTTTTTCACGAACTACAACGTTCCACATCTTAACCATTTCCTTGTTGGTCTTATCAAAAGGATCTTCACAAGCCAAGCACTTATCAGGCAGTTTGCTAAAAAGCGCGACCTTGGCAGCCATTTCTTTTTCTGTGTCTTTCTTCGCCTTGTTTTTGTTTTTTCTTTTTAGTTTTCTTTCCATTGATCCCATTATTTGTCCCCCGTAGAGCCAAACGCGCCCTGGCCGCGCGCGGAATGGCGATTTAAAAGTTTATCGTCTTTAACTTCTTCTATTCCGCAGTGTACCACTGGTACTAACACGGCTTGTGCAATCTTATCTCCTGGCCTAATGATTTGTGTTCTTTGGCCAACATTATGAAGATTTACGTATAATTCTCCATCATAACCAGGATCCACAACACAAGCCCCAACCAAAAGTTGTCTCTTAAAAGCAATTCCTGATTTATTTTTAACTTCCAACATATATCCATATGGCACCTCCATTTTTATTCCAGTTGTTAGTAAACGCGACTCTCTGGGCGGAATATGGTATCCCTCTTCGTCATCATATAGTTTTTTGTCGCCGCGAGGACAATAATATAAGTCCATCCCGGCATCTGTTCGGTGTGCTCTCTGAGGGAGTCTCGCTTCCGGCCTAATTTTAAAGACTTTTAAATTCATTCGCCTTTCCTTTAAGTTAATAATTTAATATTATGGTATATGCTTCTTGTGCTAAATCCCCATTGTTCATCATAGTCCAGACGAGCCATATACGGTCGGTTGACATAAATCTTGTCTTTTCTCGGGTTAACTCCCCAACATTTGACACTATTAAGCGTAGAGGTTTCATCTATAACTTTTAAAATCCAGTAGGTGTTACCATTCTTTGTTTTCTTTGTAATAATCTCTCTAGGAACAAACCATGCAACTCCAAGATTGTCATCCCATTCTCCTAGTGGCGGCACACAATATTTTTTCAATTGACTTAAAACATCAGAACTCAAAACCAAACTCATTGGAAACACCCCAGTCAATGATACCAAATTATTTATCATTTCTTCATTAGAAAAATCCCCCTCTGGCTTATAAAGTTCAATGTTTTCTTTAAGCTTTTTAAGGTTCTTTGGGCGGTCAACTACGACTGCTGACCAAAAGTGCTTAAGTCCTGAAAATCTTTCATCAATCAAGCTATTAATGGTACCACTTCTAACTAACACGTCTAAAGCTTTTTTATTTAATTTAGAATAAACAATATTTTCATTGAACAAGAGATCTTCAACCGTGTTAAAAGGTCTATTACTTATTATTTGTTCAATGGCCTTATCTCCCAACCCCTTTAAAGAGGTCAAAGGTTGAATGAGGGTCTTATTGTCGGTAGCAATTTCCCAGACTGTACCAGATTTGTTTATATTCATCGACTGAATTTTAAAACCAAACTTCTTAGCAAGATTAATTGCTTTTTCTTTTCTAGTTTCTGGCTCTTTATCTAAGAACGCAGCCATCCACTCAGCAGGATAATAATTAAATAACCATGCACATTGATAAGAGATAACCGAATAAGAAATAGCATGTGATTTATTAAAACCATAACCTGAAAAGAATTCAAACTTTTGCCACATCTTTTCTGCCCAACCTAAAGTCAGTTGTTTTTCGGTGCAACCATTGATAAACTTTTCTTTAATTTTTAACTTTTCCTTTGCTACTTCTCCGGCTCCCTTTTTAGTTAAAAGCTTGCGAAGTTTGTTACCCTCATCCAAACTTAAGTTTTTACCAAGCTTGTGTGCAAGTAGTGCAATTTGTTCCTGAAATATGAGAAAACCATAAGTTTCTTTTGTAATCTCTTTCACTAAGTCATGTTCATAAACTATGTCTTCAGGGTTTTTCTTGGCTTTCACGTAAAGTTTATCAACATCTGCCCCCAAAGGCCCAGGTCGGTAAATAGAAGTGATTGCTGCAATGTCAATTATATTTCGCGGCTTTGCCCTTCTACAAAACTTTTGGGCGCCATTCTCTGTGAATTGAAATATTCCTGCCCACTTGCCTTTATGAAATATGTTTTCATAAACCTTTTGATCATTCAAATTAATTTTTTCTGGATGGAGATGTTCATCATAATAATTCTTAATATCTTTAAAGGTGGGGTTGGGATTATTATGGTATCGCTTAAGAATATGTCCAATCGCGCCTTCAATCATTTTCAACGTTGATAACCCAAGAATATCAAATTTAATAAAGCCCATTGGTTCCAAGTGTCTAACGTTTTGACCTTCGGACCATGGAGTTTGTGTAACTCCTCCGCTATTAATCAGTGGCATATACTTATTCAGGTCTTCGCCAATAACAACTCCACCAGCATGACGAGAAACAGAACGCATCTGTCCATACAAAACGTTGATATGATTTGCAACGTGCGGATACTTATTAAGAAAGTTCTTAAGTGATTCTGAAAACTCCATTACTTCTTCAAATGTTGGACTGTAAACTCCCGATTTAATTCCGTGTTTCTTTTTGGCTAGCGGGGTTGCTTCATTTAACATTCGCGAAGTAACAGCGTTGACTTCTGTAAATGGAATTTCATAAAACTTTGAAATATCTTTTACTAAAGAACGAAGCTGCAAAGTATTAAAGTTTGATATAGGTACAACTTTATCCCCACCCCACTCTTCAATCAACATTTCCTTAAGCTCCATTGGGTCTGACACGTCATAATCAATATCAGGATAATCTTTTACATCCTTTCTCAGAAAGCGAGAAAACAAAAGATTATATTTAATGGGGTCAACTTGTGTTATCCCAAGTACGTACGCGACTAACGAACCAGCCGCCGAGCCTCGTCCGGGCCCGGTTAATTGCACCGAATTCGCTTTGTCTACAATTGCACTCATTGTAAGAAAGTATTTACTAAATCCCCTGTCTTCAATGACAATTAGTTCCTTCTTAAGCCTATTGGTGTATTCTTCATTAGTGTGAAGATTTAGGGTTCGTAAGCCCTCAAAGCAAAGCTGTGAGAGCGCTTGAGAGGCCGTAAAACCGGCCGGAACTACAAAATCCGGGAGTCGTACCGTATTGTCCGGTAAAAACGTTTCTATGCGGTCCTTGGCAATTGTATGGGTGTTAGTAATTGAACTCAGGATCAACTCGTCATCATATTCTTCGCCACAAAGCTTTGAATACTTCTTATATGATTCCCACATTTGATCACCATTTTTTGGATAAAGTTCATATCCAACCTCTTCAACACCGATTGGAAGCTCAGATGATAGCCAAGAGGGCGACGAGCCTTTCCCAAGCCAACCTAGGCGTTTGTATAGCTCTCGGTCCTTCCAAGCTGTTTGTGAGGGGTAATGGCTATCGGCGGTAGAAATTAAATCAAAACCATATTTCTCTGACGTCTGAATAATATATTTATTTAATTCGTGTTGCTCCGGAATATTATTCCACTGTAATTCTCCGTACCACCTATCACCAAAGATATTTATCATCTTTTGGGTAGTTTTTTGCATCGCATCTAAAACAGCATCTTTTCCTTTTTCTCTATTTTCCCAGTAATCTCCAGCATATACACCTCCCAAGCACGCGCTAGCGGCGATGACGCCTTCGCTGTGTTTTTTCAACATTTTATAATCTACTCGCGGAAAACGATAAAAACTTTCTTTCGAGAAAGACTTAGAGACTATCTTGAATATATTATTGAGCCCTGTTTGGTTTTGAGCTAAGAGGATCAAGTGGCGTCGACGGTTCAATATGTTTTTAACTGCTTTTTTTGATGAACCTTCGTCTTCAATTGTTGTGGCAGACCTGGAATCGTCCAGGGCTCGCTTGGACTTCTTATCTTCTTTTGCTTTTTCATATTCTTGTTTCCATTCAGAAAGGCTTGGTAAAAAATAAGCTTCCACTCCAAAGATGGGTTTAAAGTTTTTGTTTTCTCCTTGCATCTTTTTGGCGTGTAGCACTTGGTGTGCCATACCATTCATATTCCCATGGTCTGTTAGCGCTAAAGCATTACAGCCGTTCTCATAGGCAAAGTCCATGTGCTCTTGGGGATATCCCAATCCATCAAATGGTGAGCCAACGCCACTGTGTGCATGTAGCCCAACAAAGGGTATTTTACTTTTATTCATATTCCGCTCCAGTCAAGTTCAATTTATGATATCCTATATCATATGGTTTGTCAAGTTTTTTGCGATCTTCAGAACCAAGAAAGTTACAAAGGCCGGTCCAACTACTTATGTTGTGATACCATGAGGCTTCCAACACATTTGCACCTTCCATTTTAACACAATTAAAAACTTTGTCAAGCTCAAAAAACCTAGCTGACCATCTTTCTTCGATAGGAATTCTATCCATATTAAACCCGGCGAATTCTCCTGTTCCCTCTTTTCGTAAAAATTTACGACATTTTTTAAAATCATCACCATCAAAAGTAAATCCCAAGTATTCATTATCTTTGACATTTTTCCCACACCAAGAAACATAAAAAGGAGATTTGCTGGATATATTTTTTCTAAATGGTTGTACCAAGGCAGGATCATAAAGCCCATATGGGAAAGCTGCATAAAATCTATCTGGTATGACCCACTTGCTAATAGTTTTGCTTAGCCAATAAGCGGTCAGTGCTCCATACAACACGCTCCAACCTAGACAATCTCTTTTGTCTCTGTCCTTTGGGTGGATCGGGACATAATATATGGGTATTTCATACGCTTCGCCAGCAGAGTCAAATCTTTTCCTCTGTAGAAACACAGGGTCTAGAATATAATCTCCTAGTCGATGTTTAATTAACGGCTGCATATCATCATGACAAACAACCCATATGGTTTCACATCCCGCGTACGCACACTCCAAAACAGCCCTTTCAACTGCTAAATAGTTACTTCCTATTGGTTGCAAGGAATCATGCCATGGAAAATTAAAATCTAATTTTTGACCGGCGGCTGGGACAATCCCTGCCAGATGAAAAGAGTGTAAATTTTGAGCACCTGTTTCCATCACGACACCGCGAACATTTTGTTGAGCTTGTTCGCATAATCCAAAGTAGATTGTTTAAAATCTAAAACACTTTCGTACATAAATTTTATATTATTTGTGTCTTTGTATAAGGGCATATGCAGCCTCTTTATTTCTCTTTTTTTAACTTCAATTTTCAAAGAGTAGTTTATTTGTTTTCCATTTTGAAATCCATTTTTGCTGCCAGTTATGCCATTCTCTTTTAATACTTTTTCCGTTTTAAAGCGAGCATAAGTATCTGAATATTTGAAATCTTGTAATTGTCTTTTTGTTAAGTACGAAACTGAAACCAAATCTCTTACATTTAAATGATTTCCATCTAACCTGTCAGTGGGATAAAAATATATATCTCTTACAAAATCATCGCCAGTTAATATATGCTCTTCTTCGTGTTTAGCACAAGACTTTGTTATCATCCAATCCAGCACCATGAATTCATCTTTTTCTTTCGCAGGAGACGGGAGACCAAGAACAAAGATATCATCAAACATAAGTAACTCGTCAAACTTTACTTTTATGACCTTTGAGTCTTTTGTCGTTACTGAAATCTCTTTGTCATTAACTCTAATTTTATCTGTTTTTGTGCCTAAAAGATTCAACCCGGAGAGAGACAGTAAGAAGTATAATTTATTCCAGAGTTTTTCTTTTTCAGGCTCAAAACGATAAGGACTAGAAAGTTTATTAATTATTAAAGGTAGCCCTTTTTCATAGCTGTATAAAAGGGCACTTAAATTGCCACCAATTACAAGCTTATTAAAGCAGTAACAGTGGTTTTTCATTTTACCTTTAATCTTTCAAAGGCTGTTGGGCCGCCGGGGAGCCAATTTCTATCGCACTGTCTGATTCCCGTCTGGTCTAAGCCACGAACTTTTCCTTTGCTTGTCCATTGCCAAGCAGAATATTCATCCCAACCGCAAGTACCATCCGGTGCGTTGCGGCCTCCATCCTTATAAGGTTTTGTGTAATCAGCTACCCAAAGAGGGTAGTCTGCCAGGGCGCCAACTTTCCGTTTCAAATAACTATAAACATACCATTTTGCAGTGTATACGGCGCATCTAATACCCGTTTCATCTTCAAACTCCTGCAAAAATTCCAGGGCCCACTGACGGTTGAAGTCTGGATCTCCTTTCACGCCAGCTTCAAGATCCAAAACCGGCAGCATGTCCCCTTTTTGGATTGGGCCTAGTGCTCTTAAAAACTGTTCAACTTCCAATTTTGGATCCTTGCTGTCTTTTCCAATATGCGGCGACGGAAAATGATATCCACCAATCGGGATTGCATTTGCCCTACACCCCTCAAAATTATGTTCCCTCGCTTTGTCATACCAGTCTCGCCCTTGAGAGACCTTAGCCCACACGAATTGTACTTTTGTTTGGTCTACATTTCCCCACGGCACGTTGCCGTTCCATTTGCTAACGTCTATGCCAGCGTAGATGTCAATCCCTAATTCTTTTCTAGTGATAAAGCCCACAACTCCATCAACACTAAGCGAGTGCCACTGTTGATAATCTTGTACCGCTTTCTCTGTTTTTGGGCCAAAATCTCCATCAACTATTGTATTTCCTAATGCACACTGAATGCGCTTAACTTCTTGGCCTTTGTCTCCTTCCTTATATAATAAAGTCACATCAATTCTCCTTTTTGCTTATTCTTCATCATTTTCTTCCTCATCCTCTTCCTCGCTTGGCTCTGGTCTTATTTGGATTGGTACGCTTGGCCAAACTCTGCAGCGTTTTCTATTCGTTACAACAATAGTAAAATCTTCTAAACACATGGTCGTGCACAGACATGTGACCCATCTGTTAATAAAAGATTCACCGCAGTCTATATACCTTATATCCCCTTGATATTCATCGTCTGCATGACAAATAGGTTCTATGCATGTTGTTTCACATGCAATAAACTTTTCTTTTAATTTTGTAAGCTGCCGCTTTAGCTCAGCATTTTCGTTATTTAAAACATCTTTCTGTTGTTTATATTTATACAGTATCACACTGTTAACGGCAACATATAATACAAATAATATTAAGACTATTTTCTTTACCAAGTTTCACCAGATTTACTTTTCTTTAAGGCTTCTATCCAAGAACGAGGCTGTGAGGTTTTCTTTCGTTCCTTAAGCTGAAAGTGTTTTCCTTTTACACGAGACCAAAATTCCGCGTCGGCACTTACTGTCTCGACCGAATTCCATGGACCTGCCCAGGGTTCGTTTATTGTATTCCCAGCTGGATCATATGCTCGAATAAGTTGAAAATGTTTGCCAGACGCGGTGGTTACTGGTTCGCCAAAAATGAAAGCCTCTTGGTTATAATTTCCAGCTATTTGTGCAGCAAAACTTAAAAGGTCTTCTGCTGTTGTCTCAACCTCAACGTCTGGCCTGGCGTCAGTCGTTGCCAAAATAGCATCTTCTGTGACCTGGACCGGTTCTTCTAAGGTAACCTGTTTTTCTTCTCCTGTTTCAGGGTCTTGAACAGATTTTGTTGTTTCCTTAAATCCGCCTTTTATTTCAGTGAAAGGATATCCCGCTTCCTTAAACTGTTGCTTCATTTGCTGGTACATTGATTTATTTTCCTTGCCACTTCGCTCATGTCTATCAGAAGTCATGATAACAAACGCATTGCCACCTTGAATGTGGCTTCTAACCCTGTTATAGGATGACTCCCGCAAGAGCGATTCATTTCCTTTATTAGCCTCGTAAACTAATTTTTTTAATTGCTCTAAGTTTAATTTTGGCACATCTATTCTCCTCTTAGTGAAACACACCGTAAACATAATTTTCTAAGAGTAAGTAGTATGTTTCTCCACGAACTTTAAGTTCTTCCACTAGACTATTGTTAACAACAACTTGGCAATCAATATCACTGTCACTCATTTTCTCACAATCGCGCGCAATCGCCATAACCGTGTATGTTTCGTGCGAACTTCTAATTTTTATGTAATCGTCTGGCACCAAGATTGTAGACTTTTCTTCTTCAACATTCTCCACTGGAAACAACAGTACGTGTCTATTTAAAGGCTTAAAGTTCACTTTTACTCCCAAATTGTTTCTCTACAGTATCAAACATATCGTTTAAATCATCCATATCAGCATCTTGCTCATATAAACGAAGAGCTTTTACTGCACTCCAGATGTCTTGGCGTGTAAGCCAACCACTATCCATA
>TARA_R110000824_G_scaffold82768_5_pt1 | contig 10428 bp, 6 predicted proteins | sample TARA_R110000824 | Tara Oceans TARA_R110000824 (sample SAMEA4397747) | marine metagenome | biome: Polar Biome; feature: [MES] marine water layer (ENVO:01000295) within the mesopelagic zone...; material: water (ENVO:00002006), including particulate matter (ENVO:01000060) such as...... | reverse complement strand
GGACGTGCCGAGATCGATACTATGTTGGCTGATTTACCGGCCACTGTGGAAGCACTTCAGGAGAAATACCCGGGTATGTCAGATGAGCGCGCAATCAAGTGGGCTGCGTTGAACATGCAGAACATGCAAACCAAATCACAAGAGGGCTACACGCCACATGAACGTGAGTCAGTTGTTTCAGGGATGCAAGACAGGAATCTACAAGCACAGGAGCAGGCTCACGAGGTTCTTAAGCACAGAGCTGAGTATCTACCCGCTAAAGTACAGTCTATGGAAGATCCTTTGAGGGGGGTAACTGAGGCGTCGATAGCGCAGGCGATATCGCAGAGAGGTAATAAATTCGGTGGCGGGACGGAGATAGACCGGATTGGGCAGCAGATGCTAGATGCAAAAATGAAATTAAATGATCCAACTCTTAATCTTTCGGAAAAAGACAAGACTCGTTATCAACGTCAATTAAGCCGGGGGGCAGGTATGCAAACTGCCTTAGGTAAATTACAGGACCTTCGCCGTGAGCACGGGACAAATTGGATGGGTGACGACGAGGTCGTTGAGGCGTTGCGAGCGCGAATGGTGGGTACGGGTGGTGCGGTGCATGAATATGAGCGATATAATCCAAAAGATTTCAAGAATAACCCGCAGCAATGGCAGGAGATACAGGATACGCTGTATGAGAATCGTGGTAGGTTGGATTTAATGCGTGCGTTGCGGGGTGAAAAGATGTTACCAGTCGATCAGAGGTACTTCGGGGAGAGGAACGCACCTTAGAATTAAGGTGATGTTGCTATTTATCCCCTATAAGGGCTAAACTAAAAACTCCATCCGCGACATAAAAGCGTTACAATTGAAGCTTTGAGTGGGTATTTGTTAGTACAGTTTAAGCAGTGTTAATTATCAGAGATGAGGATTGCTCCATGGACGGAACCATGTCGCAGGTGCATTACGAAAAGGTTTCTGGAACAGGAACTTTTTGGCGTTCGTCTGCCAGTCAAAACCAACTTAAATTGGCGCTGAGAAATCAGGTAAACGATAGCCTTTTTAAATCTGCACAAGCAGGCACGCAGGGTGGAGAGACCGAATTTGAGCAAGCATTTTCTAGCTTGGCTTATGCGTATCTGAAGGACAAAGCTCCGAGACTTCTGGATTACCTTATTGGTTTTCAGCTTGTTGAGCGTAATGAAGATAACACAAAAGCTATGGGTGTCTTCGGCTTCAGCGTGGGAGATCAATGGCTGTACGCTCCAGTATTTTTCTTGAATGGGGACCTCAAGGGTCACGAGCTGCTTTATCTCAAAAATAAAGATGCCTTTGTTCCTATGAAGGAGAACTGGGTCAATTACTTGATTTCACGTAAGCCTCATGTTCTTGGTGAGGAATCAGGACAGGACACATTTGAGCTGGGAGGCCTTCAGCCGAATATTCGCAGCTTGTCGATGTCACCTTCGGGTGGATTTGGTAAAGCAGGATTCGATCAGTGGGCTCAGCCATTTTTACCTGTATACGCCGCCGTTAAAACAGCGTCTGCTCGGAGTTTATACAAAAGTGCCGGGGCCGGAACAAAGTTGGAGTTGAATGTTATTACAGAAGCTCCGCATCAGGCGGCGCTGGCTGAGCTGGCTGGCAGTTTAGATTTAAACAAGATCATGCCTTCCAGTTTTGATATGCTGAAGACTGCTTTTGATATTGCACAGAAGTTCCCCGCTATTTCTGACGGGTTTACTCGTTTTTACGGGGAGGATTGTTTTGGGCGTTGGGGTAGTCTTGTAAAAGAAGCTGCTACTAAAGCGCAAAACAGCATTCTCCCAGCCAGTAAACTTCCCGAAGCTCCACGTTACGCGACGACGAAGTCTCTTATTCCAGAGATAGATGATCGCCCTGAGCACCCGATTAAATCAGGTGCTTTGCGTATGTACGTGTATGAGCATGTGACTGTGAAGGGAGCACCAGAACTTACAGATAATGAGCGTGAGAAGCTCATGAAAGATACTGTTCTGATTAAAGATCACCGCAAGGGTGAAGAGGTCAGCACGGCATATAACACACAAATGGACATGCGACTTATTAATCCAGACGAGACTAATCTCTACCGTGTACTCGAAAAGCCGGGTTCATTCAGCAAGATGTTTGTAGCTGTTAATCCGCTTTCTAATAACGGCGGTCAAGACATGGTCACTGCCGTACGTCTAGAGGGTGACGGCAAGGCATGGTTGAACAGCTATACTGGTAATGTATTTGTAGATCAGGAAGCTGAACGAGATGAGTGGGATGACTGGTTTGATGGCCTTTCTGACTCAGATAGTCTTTCTGTGGGTGGCACTTACATTGCGGTTACGCCTACACACAGTAGTACTGTTCCGTTCGTAGTTAGAGAAAATTACGGAGATGGGCTGTATAAAGTGGATTTTGAAGACAAGCCGCACTACAACGAAACACGCATTGTTCAAAAGACGCGGGCTCAGAACGGAGATTACCCGGGATCTTACGATCCTTCGCCAAGTCCGTACGGTGCCCTGTTGCGGGTTAATGCTGAGGGTAAGGCAGGAACGCGTCTCCGCGCTATTTCCGGTGAACTGCGGGTTCCCGGTGTTGCCAAGTTCTTAACGCTTAAAAAGCCTTACAACGAAGACAAAGGTAGTTTTCTTATCCCTTGTTGTGGTGGAGGAGAAGGAGATCATAGCAAGGATGAGCCGATTCAATTTGGAAATATTGAAGACATTCAGACGCTTTTCTACGAGAAGACAGCGCGACTGAAGCTTTATAATGACGGACATGACATTTCAGCCACGTCTGCCGAGGGAACAGAACGGCTCAGCGGTAAGGGAATGCTTATGTCGCTAGTTGGTGACCACGGTTTCTCTGAGAAGGCGGCGCGGGAGATGCTTAAGGAATCAGCACGTAAAGAGGCTTCCGTTTATCGGGTTATTTATGCTCCGGGTTTTGGAGATAAGAAGCACTTGGTTAAATCTGCTGCCCCTAACGGCAGTGTTTTAGCGGGCGGTCCAAATGCACCTTATGCCGATATGGCCCCACAATTCGGGGCGGAGATGATAGGAGGGCGAACGCCTGTCCAGACTCAATATACTGAGGAATCAACTCAAGTTATTCCGGGTATGGAAGCTTCCCAAACCGACCCTAATGTGTGGGACCCGTGGCAGAATTATACTGCGGAAGATTTCCAAGGTACTATGAATGTAGCGTCTCAGGCCGCTGGCGAAGGCCAGAAGGAAATTTTCGACACGGCGATGATTGGTACTTTGTTGAAGTCAGTCCGTCAGGACTCTTTGGTGGATCGCCACCTTGGTGACCTGATGAAAGCTATTAATAGTCTGGGTCGGATTCTGTTCCTGTTCTACTGGCATCAGGAAGAGTTTGAAGATCGTTACGGTAAATCGGATATGCCGGAATTGGAAGATAGTCTCCGAAACGCATTTGAAGCATTGGGTGATGTAACTCTCTTCTTGAAAGAGAAAACCATCGAGTCTCCGTTCAATGAGAATGCGGAGTTGAATCTCGAAGAATCTGCGAGGAATTAATTCATGGGCGGAACATATTCACGCGTGGTTGAAGCCACCGTCACGGGCGGGGTTTCTAATTGTGTTGAACTCCCAGTACCTCCTCGGGGTGTATTGGAACGTGTCATTGTCAAACAAACGTCCGGAACGGACGTGGATTTTGACTTTGTCGTATACAACCGTAAGGGTGCATGCCCTGCGGGTATCGACTTGCACGTTAATGGGGGTGCTGTCACAGCTGTGGCTAATAACAGCACCAAGACTCAATTAACGCTGACGACAACTCAAACATATCCCTACGGGTACGATCTTGCAGTTGGCGACAAAATCTACGTCAAAGGCACTAATGTTGCGGGTTACAATGTGGTTCACACGGTTGCCTCCGTTGATAGCGCCACACAGGTAACGACTGATATCACTTATTCGGCTGGTATTACCACTGACGGAGTTTGGCAGGATTCGGTTCCGCAGGTTTATAAGCGAAACGATCCGACTATGCATATTGTTAATGAATCGACAACTGGCACAGCCGGGAACGCATCAGCTACCTTTGATTTGGAGCGGACATACGAGAACGCGGATAATCAGGATATAACCGCACGGAGATTGGCCACAGCACTGTGGGTGGATTTGCAACCGTCCGGGTCTGAAGCGGATATTAAATACGAGATCGCATATACTGCGGACGTACAGTACGACTTTTAATGGATTATAGCGGTAAACAATGGAATCGAGTTACAAGGATGTACGGCTCTACAACCCGTTTTTACGCCCTGATTGGCGTTTTGATCGGGTGTTGAAGCTTGTAGGCCGCGTTCCCACGCCGGGACGTACTACGAAGCTTGATGATGACTATATCAGACAAGCTCGTGCGTTTATGCTCCGCTGGCGAAAAGGAGAAAACGCCAGAGAGCAGTTACTGACGGAAAATCCGGGACTGTACTATGCATACATGGTTTATGACAATTTGCACACAGACCCAGAAGTTCGTTTTATGCTCGAAGCTCGACTTCTTGCGGGGCAACCGGCAGATGAAATAGCTGATGCATTAAAAACATTACCACAGACCGTTAGTTGGTATGAGAGATTATTTTTCAACATAAAGCCATTTCTTAGACACCACGATTGGATTGTAAAGCATGTACTGCTTCCATCATCTGATCGCTTTATAGAACATGGTGAAGACGATGATGATGACGTTCCTCGGCCTCAGGGGACACCGCTTATTGTAAGACCGCATTTAGATATGACGTTGAAGTTTTTCTCATACTTTGGTGGTCCTATCCTGTGTGAGTTTATGATCGGCGGGTTTAGGCGGGGAATGACAGCACACACTCAAGATGACATTTCTGCGTGGTTAGATGATCAATGGCAATTAACGTTACAGCGTCGGAGTGCACAAGCATCAGGTGTTTTTGAGGTTAATAGGTACAATGTCATGGAGCTGTTTGCGACGCATTCACGTATAATTGAATTGCAGCGTGGGGCTGAAAGTGGGGATGAGCGTCGCTCAATGTTTGAACGTCATGTTCAGGCGATGTTAACAGAACTGCCGTGGACTGTGGGGCGTGAAGCAAAAGAGCTCTACGAGGGGTCCGCTATTGGAGATTTCGAGGATATTCCTGCTGAGCTTAATGCAGAGGAGTTGATGTGCATTGGGGGCGGTGAAGATCCAAAATACTTAGATGAACTTCCTGCAATTTCTATTACAGGTCGTGACGACATGGAGGTAAATGATGCCAAAGCTAACTAATGGTGATGAACAGAAGCTTCTTGATGGTGTGAAGCAAGCTGTTCGTCACGTAGATGATGACGGTATGTCGCCTAACGACGCCCTGATGAAGATGGCAAGAGATATGTCACTTACACCCGGGTTTTTGCGTGCGGCAGTCAGCGCATTCAATAATGGACGTCAAGTTTCTCAGTGGAAGGCTAATACTTCCGTGTTGGATAAATTAGCTGAGTTCCCGCTGGCGAACTATGACGATATTCATGAGAGTATCTGGGGTGGGACAGAAAAAGAGGCTAATGATAAGTATGTGTCTCTGGGTGACGAGATACATTCTGATTATCAGAAAGCCCCCCAATGGGCTAAAGAGGATGACTTGGCTAAGTTAGCAACTATGGACTTGGGCCTTGAAAAGGTCGCTGAGGATGAGGAGGTTCCTGAGTATATTCAGGACCACGAAAACTCCAAAAAGATGCACGCTGCGTGGAATGATTATGCCCACACTAAGCGTGCTCACGAGGAGGCTCGTGGACGCCATTCTGCGGCTACGGATAGGTTGGGTATTCGCTTAAATGTCTTGACGAATTACTTTAAGAAGTTCGCGCAGGATCGTCTTCCGTTTGACGTCGTGGATAGGGCCTCCAAGTCTTATTACGGCTCACGAGGCGAATCATTGATGGACATCGTTGCTGAGCGATTCCCCACGGAAAAGCGAGCAGCGGACACCAAGCGTTACTGGGACCAGCCCCTTAATCGGGATGCTGAGCCATTCACGTTTATTGCTGGCTCTATTGAGGCTGCAAAAGATCTGCACGCCGCTACTGCTGCATTAGGAATGGCTAAGCAAGCGTGGGAGGAAGCCAAGGAAGCACTCGTCCCTTTTGTGCCAGCCCCGACTCAGCCGAAATCGGAGAAAGACACTACTTTCTCAATCTCATTGATTGATGGCGGGGCCGGGGAAAAAGAAGCGGGACTGGGCGAAAACATAAAGGAATTGGCGGGAAAACATCCTATTGCGACTGGTGCCGTCGGGGGCGCACTTGGTTATGGTGCTATGGCGGGTCGTGATGCCATTCGGGACCGCAAACGTAAAAAGAAGGAAGAGGAAGAAGACGAGAAAGAGAAAGAAGCTGGAACAATGTTGGGGATGCTGGCAGGTGGTGCTGGCGCTGGTTTGTCTTCGGCAGTGTCGGGCGGTGATGCTTTAGAGAAGTCAATTACCAAGACTGAGCGTCAATTAAATGATCCTCAACATGAAGACGAGCTTCGGAAAATAAAGGCGCAGGTGATGCTTTCGGAGATGATGGGAGATCCTGATAACCCGATTAGCGAGTATCCGCCAGAAGAAGTACTGGCTCGTTACAACGAATTGGCCCAGTTGGCCCCTCGTATTTCCGAGCAGTCAGCGGCTGTACAGCCTTTGCTGGCGAAGAGACTAGCTGGTCAGGCTGAGCCCTTTGAGATTAAAGAAATTAATGACATTGAGCAGGGTCTCAAGGACACTTCTACTTTGTCTAAAGAAGAAGGGTTGCAGGCTGGGCCCACTATTTTAAAGGCGAGTCATGACTCAATACTTGGCTAACACCTCGATTGATGATGGAGCTACCTTTCTGGCGAAGCGTCAGGTGGGTTTACGTCATTCATTAGTGACACCTTTGGTCAAAACGGCTGAAGGCCCTATTTCGACGTGGGTACAAGATAAAATACGTGGCGGTTCATCTGTGGGAGTGACTCCCCCGGCTCCCCCGGCTCCTGCTGCCCCGGAAACTCCGGCCCCTGCGGCCCCAGAGGCTCCAGCTCCTGCTGCTCCAAAGGCTCCCGCAGCGCCTCCTAAGTCAAAGGGAATGTGGTCGGGTTGGGACCCTGATACAGCGGCGGCTATGCAGACGGCTATGTGGGGTACCGGAATTGGAGGAGGTCTTGGACTTCTATCAGGGCTAAAACGAGACAAGAAACGTAGAAATTTATTGCGTGATACGTTGACGGGTGCGTTGGCTGGTGGTGCCTTAGGTGGTGGCTATGGAATGGCCAAAAAGTATATGAAGGGCGAGCCAGATCCGGATAATACGCCTCAGGAATTGGGACTGCCAGACACGCTCGACCGGCAGAGTATACATAACTGGGTAAAACAAAGGGTCGAGTCGGGCGGTATGACGGCGGAAGAAGCCAATCAAGACTTTGCTGCCCGCGTCGCAAAGTGGAAAGCGCGTGATCCTGAAGGATTTATAAATGCTGCCCGCGCATTCAAGGAAGACAGCAAACCCGGGCAGTTTGCTCTTGAGACCGCATTCGAAGCGATGGGGCTACCGTACGATGCTATGTCAGGCCTAGGCCGCGCGGGAGGGGCGCTGGGCGGAGCCCTGACCGGCAAGTTTGGCCTTGGTAATGAGGAAACAGGCGCGGACGTAGGGCAGGTTGCAGGTGGAGTGCTTGGTGTGGCGGCCCCCACCGCTTGGGCTGCTCAAGGCGCTACGAACTGGAAACAGCGAGGCGGTTGGAACGAAGCACCAGTTGATCATAATCCGGATCGACTAAGAAATATCGGGACTGCCTTAGACGAGGTTGATAAACCGGCAGAGGGCGTAGAAGGCGCTGACGACTACAAAGCGGCTCAACCCACGGCGGGCGCTAAACAGCTCACACAAAAATTTGATACTCATTTTGATAATACAAACATCGAAGGCGCTCACACACGAAGTGGGCTCGATCTGTTACCGCCGGGCAGTGATACCGTAAAGACTGTTGATATTATTAGAGCGGCTTACAACGGTGAGCTTAAGCAAAAACGTTGGCTGGCAAACGAGATGCGGAACAACCCGAGTGGTCCTGTCGCAAGGGCGAATAATCAATTCCTACTTGAGGTCCGACAGCTAGAGGCGGCCAATGCGGCTGCGGGGGGATCGGGGGTGACGGGGGTGGATTATAAGATCCTGACTCCTGACCGGAATATGTCCAGTCTTCAGGCGACGATCGCCAATAGACGGGCCGCCGCTACTCATGTTGATCTGCCGACCGGCACTAGATACAGTCCTCAAGCACTTTCAAATCCGAGTTTCGATGCCCTGACCGGCAGGGTGACTAAACCCGGGGTACCCGCTATGCGGACACCGGGGCGTTGGTTTTCTGCTGCCGGGGTACCGGGAGTAGAGACTTATCGTACTCCGAGGTCTGCGTATGGAGAACTCGCTGGCAAGGTCAACACGCCGGGTAAAAAAGGATGGGCTGCTTTAGCCGCGTTGCTGGGCACCGGTTTTCTCGCTCGACAGGTTCAGCAATCAGGCCGTTACGCTGATCCGACGGAAGCGGTGATGCAAAAATCGGTGCGGCAAGCCCTACAAGATGTTAAGAAGTAACTACTATGTCCATGATTAAATACATATCGCCGTCAGGTTGGGAATGGGATCGCCCCATTGCGGTCCCTGTACCTATTTCTAGTCGTGGCCTTATTGGCAACGATCGTCGCGAATTTATGAAGTTGGCAGGTCATTCATTCGTGGATGACGTTGACCGTGCAAAATTTGCGAACGATGAAGTCCCGGTGCATTTGATTGCGTTGGGTGCCAGTGAAGCATATGGGCCTAATCGAAACGGTGATGGGTTCAAAGAGGCAACCTGTAGGAAGTATCACAACACGTTTGTAAAGTTCGCCAAGTTCTTCAGGAACCACAAAAATAAACCTGACCGTGGTGACCCTAGTTTCGGTGTCATTAAATCCTCATCGTACAATGAGCCTATGCGGCGGGTGGAACTCCTTATAGGTCTCAATGCCGAGAAGAGTGCGGCTGATAGAAATAAGGGATTCGTGGCAGATACTGAGTTAGAAAAATTAGCAGCGGGTAATGACATCGCTGTCTCTATGGCTTGCCGTGTTCCTTACGATTCTTGTTCGTGGTGCGGTAATAAGGCAAAGACTCGCTCGGAGTACTGCGGTAGCGAGAAGTGCGCTGCCGGAGGTTGTCAGGACAATCTTACCCGTCTGGTTAAAATTGGTGATGACATGCATCACCTGCACGTGGATAATCCCACACCAACGTGGTTTGACATTAGTAGGGTATTCCGTCCCGCAGACCGTATTGCGTATGGGGCAAAGGCTGATTGGCTAACAAAAGCTGCGGCTGATAATGGCATGTTTGAATTTCAAGACTACATCAAGATGGCCGAGTCCGAGAGTGCTCCTCTTCGTGTGATCATGTACCAAGATGGTGTACCGGGTGAGTGGGATCATAACGTTGCCGATCAGGTTAAATTGGCGTATGGCTTGGCTAAATTAGAGAAACAAGCAGGTCGCACATCTCCTGAGATTTACAGTGGTTTACAGACGGAACCCATGGCACTGGAAATATTAGGAGAGTTAGGAACGACAAAATGCGCAGAAGGATTATCCGCGTTAGCCAATAATTCGATTATTTTGTCCTTTTCCGATTGGTCACGGTTAGCAAAAAAACACGCATTAATAAAGGAAGCAACCGTATATCTGTCTAGCATTTATAATCGAATGTTGGACAATGGTAATATTGAGCAGCAGATAGAGTCAAATCCGTATCCACTTTCTGCTAAAGTGGCATCGATAAAACAACGTACTTTTGCTAACCTATGTGTTGGCGCTTATTCGTTGGAAAAGTCAGCTGTTCAAAATCGGAGTATGTTATCGGCAATTCGCGGTGTACCTACTCCTGTGGTTAATCCCACAATTGAAAAGTTTGGATCAAATAACGAAGAGGCTGAGGGGCTTGCAGTTCAATACGCGTTGTATAAAATTGCTGCTCTTCAGAAAATTGCGTCATTTGATGGTAATTTTCCGTTGACAGCAATGTTAAGTGTGAGACAAAATCAGTTAACGTAATGATACTGAATTTTGTTGCACGGAACTGCAACTGTTTTTGCAAGGAGTGCTCTTTATGACCGCCCTATCCGCCAGAGAGTCGATGAACACCATCGACAAGTTTATCCGGGAGGTCGGAGCTACTGAAAAGACCGCTGCTGAGGCTAATGCTGAGCCGGGCAGCGTCGGTGGCGCGACTGAACATCCCGTGAAGAATGTCGACGACAGCACAGAAGATGCTGACGAAGGCTTCCGATCGAAAGAAAATGACGAAGACGTGAAAGAGGACGAAGGTCCTCCGAGTGTCGATAACCAGCCAATTGCTAAGGCCCCCAGTTTGAGTGGCAGTAGTAAATCGGCTGCGG
>TARA_R110000824_G_scaffold53732_1_pt1 | contig 10428 bp, 12 predicted proteins | sample TARA_R110000824 | Tara Oceans TARA_R110000824 (sample SAMEA4397747) | marine metagenome | biome: Polar Biome; feature: [MES] marine water layer (ENVO:01000295) within the mesopelagic zone...; material: water (ENVO:00002006), including particulate matter (ENVO:01000060) such as...... | reverse complement strand
CCGGGGTGTGCCGGCACTTATTCGATGCGCGACATCAAATAGTGGAGGTGGCCCGAGATACCCGCAGCCTTCAGGACACGTTCACGGAGTTGAAGAAGCACCGTCATGTGGGCAGCTTTCTGGCTTATGAGATGGTGAGTGATATGCGGTGGACTCGGGTATTGGAGGATGCGCACGACATCAATACATGGGCGAACCCGGGGCCAGGAGCCATGCGGGGGTTGCGCCGATTACAAATGCCGGCTACAGAGAAAACAGGAGTCCAGTCAATGCAGGCGCTGCTTGCTGAGCAACATTTATTGCGGCCAGGAACCAAGACACCGGAACGCTACAAAGCTGACTGGACTCCGGTGCTGGAGATGCGGGATGTGGAGCACTCGTTGTGTGAATTTGATAAATATGCCCGGGTGAAATTTGGCGAGGGTCGCCCCCGGGGGAGGTACGCAGGGAAATGATTGTCATCAACGCCCGCAATGTGCACGCCGCACTCCCGCTGGGGATCCATTTGCTCCAGACTCAAGGGGTGGAGAGGCATACCCGCAACGGGCTTGTTTTGGCTGCTCCGTGTCCCGTTTCCACAGTGTATTCGCACCCCCGGGAAAAGTCAGTGATGTGGGGGGAGCGCGACGTCAACATCGCATTTTTGTTATATGAATCCCTGTGGATGCTCAAAGGGAGGAATGCCGTGGACATGTTGTCAAAGTATGTGAGGAATTTTGGCCGGTATAGTGACAACAAAATAACCCTTCACGGGGCATACGGGTACCGTTGGCGCAAGCACTTTGGGTTCGATCAATTAGACGTGATCATCCAACAACTGACAGCAGATGACCGTGACAGGCGTAATGTGCTCCAGATGTGGGATGCGGATGTAGATTTGGGGAAGGAAAGCAACGACATACCGTGTAATGATATGGCGACGTTTCAAATTGATGCTGACGGGAAGTTGAACATGGTGGTCTTTTGCCGCAGCAATGATATCATCTGGGGCGCGTACTTCGCCAATGCCTTTCACTTTGGGATGCTTTTGGAGTATATGGCCACCAAAATTGGGTGTGAGATGGGCACCTATACTCAAGTCAGTGTTAACTATCACGCCTATGTGGAAACATTGGAACCCCTCGCCATTCTGGGTGAAATGAGCATGTTCGGTGAGGGGGAGGTGGATGATCCCCCTTCTCTATCGCGGATGAAAACGGAATACAGCAATTGCCTCCAGGGTGTATCCCTACCCATGGATGCCTCACTATTAGATGAGCACATTTCAGACATACTCCTTCAAGCAGACACTGGGTTCAGCCTCCCCCGAGGGTACACCAACGACAACCCGTGGGCTGAAGCGATACACTTTGTTCTCAAAGCGCACCAGGTGTGGCGCAATTGTCCAGCGCCTCAGAGGTTTGAAGAAGCCTCCGAGATTTTATCACTAGCAGACAGGGAAGTGGATTGGATTATACTCATGAAAAATTGGATACAAAATAGGCACAACGCATATCTTGAGGGGGTGGGCCGTGGATAATTATGTGCCGGATGAGTGCCTTGCTAATCTTCAGAGAATATCAGTCAAAGACAGCGTTGTGCTCCACGAAAAGGACAGAGCATACCGGGGATCATGGAAGAAACGAGGTGGGGTGGGGGCATTCATGATGCTCTGCCGGAAGTGGGACAGGCTTGAGGCATTTGTCGGGGCAGAGGATTACGATATATTCAAGGCTATCCGAAATGATCCCCGGGATGAATCGGTGCTAGATGATATCAGGGATCTGCGGAGATATTTGGCCCTGGTAGAAGCAGAAATTTCAGTACAACAAAATGACAATGTGGGGGTAGACGTCACCTACACTTCCCCCTAACTGGGAGCAGACATGAAAGGCACAATCATCAGGCTTCATTTGAATCAAGGGTTCTGTTTCATTCGGGATGAGGAGGGAACATCCCGATTTGCGCATGCTCGAGCATTTGTGGAGGCCACATCATTTGACCGGGCGCGAGAGGGGCAAGCAGTCGAATTTACCCCGGCTGAAACTCCCAAAGGATTGAGAGCCACCGGGGTCACGCTGCTGCCCGCCGGATATGCGGTGCCCAAACAGGATATCTATGAAGAAGACTGACGTCAAAATAGCTGAGATGCTCCACCTCGAAAGACCCCTGTGTGCTATTGATATTGAGACCACTGGGTTGAACCCGTCTGAAGACCGTATCATCCAGGTGGGCGCGGTGATGTGCTACCCTGACGGGAGAGTTGAAGAGGGGAGTCAACTGATTGATCCCGAGATGCCGCTGTCTGAAGATTCCAAACGGGTCCACCGATTGTCGGATGACGATTTGAAAGGCAAACCCACGTGGAAAGATGTTGGTGCGCAAACAGCAGAGGGATTACGGACAGCTGACGTATGCGCATACAACGGGAAGTTTGATTTGTCGTTCATTCGTGCGTCTTGCTCCAGGGACAACATCCCCTTTGAGCCGGGGTTGCTCGTTGATCCATATGTAATCTACAAAACACGGATGCGTCATACTCTAGCGTCCGCAGTGGCGTATTATTTGCTCAATAACGGCAAGAGGGATTTTCAAGATGTAGATGTGGCCCAAGAGTCACATGATGCCCTTTGGGATGCTCGGGCAGCAATCATTGTTCTGCAAGCGCAATTGGAAACATATCAGAACCTTCCCCGCACCGTGCGGGGACTACATGATGAACTTTTTGGCGCTGCCCCAGGTTATCTTGACGCTGATCGTAAGTTCAAATTGATAGACGACAAGCCACACATTTGCTTCGGCAAATTTGGGCGACCGCCCACCCCGTTTGATCGTGTCCCAATGGATTATTTTGAGTGGATGTTGCGTACAGACTTTTCTGATTCAACGAAAGAGGTGATCAAAAATCATGTCAAAATCCCTATGGCGCAAGGCGAAAATGGAAATGATTGAGTGGGAAGATGCTACAGGGGATTCAGGGTGGTCCTCGGATAATGAAGCTGCCCCCTTGGGGGAATTGCTGGTGATCCGGTCAATAGGGTATGTCATCAAGGACACAGAGAAAGTAGTGACGTTGGCGCAGAGTATCGACAACGGAGGTGACCACAATACAGACAACCGTTTGTCCATCCCACAATCAATAATAGTGCGCCGAGATGTACTGAAGAGTGAGTGACTCATGTTAGACTTTTCCAAGTGCCCCGCAAAACCTTACGACCACCAAGAGGCAGGGGTTGCCGCGCTGGTGGAACACCCGGTGTTTGCACTATTTGACGAACCGGGGGCAGGCAAATCCAAACAGATTATTGACGCAGCCCTGTTCTTGTTTGAGAAGGGGGTGATTGATCGGGTCATTATTGTGTGCCCCTCTCCCGTCAAGCCCGTATGGTTTGATCCCGAGTTGGGTCAATTGTCCCGGCACCTCTGGGCCGATACCCCATGCCTCGTGTCGGAGTATCACTCCAAGCTGAAGCAATGGAAATCAGGGCCAGAATCTTCAGAGCAACTGAGGTGGATCGTCACCAACTACGAATACATCCGAGATGCAGAGAAGCTGCGGGTGCTCCTCAAGAAGTCTGGGCCCAAAACCTTTTTGGTGCTGGATGAATCGAGTGCCGTCAAAACTGCGCGTGCCCAACAGACTCGGGCGTGCCGCAGACTCAGGAAAAAGTGCGGCAGAGTAGTGCTGTTGAACGGCACCCCGATAGACCACAGCCCCCTGGATATGTACTCGCAGGGGAATATGATGAGCCCAGACATCTTGGAAACGCCCAACCTTCAAGTGTTTCGGGCACGCTACTGCGTGATGGGAGGGTGGCAAGGCCGGGAGATTGTAGAGTGGAAGAATCTGGACGACATCACCACTCGATTTGCCCCCTATGTCTTGAGACGGTTGAAACGGGATTGCCTTGATCTCCCCGAGAAAATGGAACCCGTCACCATCACCGCTACTCTGACCCCGGCTACCTGGAAAGTATATTGTGAGATGCGGGATGACCTCATCACGTGGCTCAACAAATCGACCGCAAGTGTGGCCGCGCAAACGATAACCAAGGTGATGCGGTTGTCCCAAATCACGTCAGGATTCATCGGGGGGATTGAGGACCAAGGGTTGATCAATGATTCGGAGATACTCGGGCACTTCGGAGAGGAATTGCCCGAGTACCTCCAAGAAGAGGGGGTGATGTTTCAGGGGAAGTGGGTGGCGGATAACCCTAAAATGGTGCGAACCGTTCAGGAAATAAGTGATGAAAAGCTTAAGACTTTCCTTCAGTGGCACCAAGAACAACTTTTCATGAACCCGTATTTCAAGGCAGTGGTTTGGTGTCGGTTCCGCAATGAAGTGGAACGGTTGAGACAAGCACTGATTGACTCCCGAGTGGAGGTCGGCACCCTGTGGAGTGGACCGAAGGATGAGCGGGAACATGCGGTGAAATTGATGAATCCCTACACCGCACCGAAGGGACCAGCGGTGCTTGTCGGCACCCCGGCAACGGGGGCATTTGGGCTAGATTTTACCGCAGCTGACACCGCAGTGTATATGAGCAATGACCGGAGGTTGCTAATCAGAATTCAATCCGAAGACCGGATACACCGACCCGGGCAGACACGTGCGGTGAACTATTTTGACGTCATCGCGCAAGGCCCGAGGGGGCAAAAGACTATCGATCACCACATCATTAAGATGCTCTGGGCGCATCGTGATTTGGCCGAGATGACCACCTCGGGGTGGATTGATGTCCTTTCAGAAGAATAGATAAACCCCCGCCTAGACATGAGAGGTTTGCCCGTAAGCAACAAACAACGCTCACCACACCTTAGCATGGTGTCATGTTCAATCGTTGATTCACCTTTTAAACTATTGAAACAGTGAGGGTTACGGTTTTTGAAATTTTATTTTTAAAAAGTTCATTTTTGGAGTTTATTTCTTCACTTTTGGATATATAATGAGGGGCATCGGTAGCCGCAATGAAACGGCACCGCATGAAAGGATAGCCCGAAGATGGCTGACAATCACACCTGGTCCGATCAGCAACAGAAAATTTTTGGTTGGTTCGCAAAATCCTCCCCGGTCAATTCTGACCACCTGGTGGTTCGTGCCCGAGCAGGCACCGGCAAAACCACTACCATCATCGAAGGTATCAAGCACGCACCTGAGTCCAGCATTCTGCTAGCCGCATTCAACAAGCGCATCGCCACTGAATTAGAAGTGCGGCTGGAGGGGACCAATGCTGAGGCCAAAACGCTCCACAGCATCGGGTTTTCGTTTCTGCGTCGATACTGGTCCAGCATCGGAGTAGAAAAGCGCAACGGTACTCGGCAGCTGACCCTGGCCGAACAAGTATGCGGCACGCGTGCCCCTGAGAGTGTGATCAAGCTGGTAGGCACCCTCCACACCAAGGGCAGAGAGATTGTTCCGCACGCCGATACGGTGGGAGATTTGACTGACTTAGCCTATCAGTTTGACTGCGTGCCGGATGAGAGTTGGTGCCGGGATGGGTTTGGAGTAGAGTATGTGGAAACACGAGCACTGGAAGCCATGGAACTGGCAGCCAGAGTCAAGCCTGTCGGAACCGGGATTGACTTTTCAGACATGATCTATCTGCCCATCAGAAATCAGTGGCTCACCAAACGGTGGGATTTGGTGGTAGTGGATGAGGCGCAGGACATGACTGAGGCGCAGTTGGAAATTGCTCAGAAGGTTTGCCGTGGCCGCATTTGCGTAGTTGGGGATGACCGTCAAGCCATCTACGGGTTCCGAGGGGCAGACAGTGAATCCCTGGACCGTCTCAAGGCTGAGTTGCATGCTGATGAGTTGGGGTTGACGACCACTTACCGCTGCGGCACCACTATCGTAAATGCTGCCAAAGCCTTGGTGGATGATTTTGAGGCTGGTCCGTCAAACCCCGAGGGGAGCATCACTGAGATGGACCCTGAAGAGATGAAACGCCAGGTGGATATAGGTGACTTCATCCTCAGTCGGGTCAACGCTCCGTTGGTATCCATCGCACTAGCCTTGTTGGCTAAGGGCAAGCGCACCCTCATCGCTGGCCGGGATGTAGGAGCCGGTCTGAAGAAGCTCATACGCACCCTCGCAAAAGGAGCAGCAGCCCAGTCTATTCCGAGGTTGTTGGAGCGTATCTCGGTGTGGGAGGAAAAGCAGTGTGATCGGATGATACGAGCGAAGAAGCCAGAGCGTTGTGATCTCATTCACGACCAGGCTGAGTGCCTCGTGGCGCTGTGCTCTGACGCAACAAGTGTGTGGGCTATCACGCAGCGTATTGATGCGCTGTTTACTGATAACGGTCTAGGGCAAGCAGGAACCATTACATGTTCGTCAGTACACAAGTCCAAGGGATTGGAGGCTGACCGGGTATTCATCCTGCGGGATACTCTCAAAGAACACAACCAAGAAGAGTTGAACATTCAGTATGTTGCCATCACCCGTGCCAAGTCAAAATTGGTCTGGGTCTTTGAAGACTAGCGTGACACTGTAGGGGTGACCCTCTGAATCACGAGGGTTGCCCCTACGCAACGATTGGAGGAGTGAATGGGTAAATGGACGGCATTAATGAAGGACAAACCTCCGCACCGAGGGTTGGAGCCCAAGTACCAGGACAAGGTGGAAGCAGTCAAGGCACCGTTACGGTCTGCGAAATTATCCCCCGTGGAGATTGCGACCAGTGTAGTGGACTTGCGTGCTGAAAAAGCGGAGCATGAAGCTGAACTGTCCCTCATCAATCTCCGGTTAGAAGCGCATCACCAGTTACTCATCGATATTTATGATGAGACAGGGGTGGAGAACCTCAAGCTGGCGTCAGGGCACTCGATACGTACGCAGGTGGAGCCAAATGCGGTGGTGCGGGACAAGGCAATCTACCGACAATGGTGTGTAAACAACGGCTACGAGGAGTTGATGGCACTTCCGTGGCAGACTACAAACAGCATCACCAAAGAACGTCTTGAAGACGGCAATCCTGAACCGGAGGGTGTTGAAATTTTCAGCCGCACCAAGGTGGTACTGACTTCACCCAGGAAGAGCAATTGATGTGACGTGTCCGAATTGCGGGAATGACGATGACTCACTGTTGGAGATACTAGGTCACAGAGGGGTTCTGTGTCTCGTATGCTCCAAGCAATGGAAGGATGAACGAGATGACCAAACGAAGAAGCGCCAAAACAGCAAAACGTAAGACAGCCCTTGCTGTGACTACTGAGAACACTGACCTGACTCCCCCGTCATTTGTAGATGAAGGGGATGTGAGAGGCACGGAGCATCTCACCAAAGACGATATGCAAATGCCCCGGCTCACGCTGGCGCAGAAGATGTCAAATCAATTAGATCCGCAGCACCCAACGTACATGGAAGACCTACGAGTGGGTGAATTATTTAATGATGTCACTGGGAATATCTATGGGTCAGAGCCTCTGCGGTTTGCAGTGGTCAGGAGTGATCCACCCCGGGGCATTGAATTCTCCCCCATGGAAGAGGGTGGGGGCATCAAGGACATGAATGTCCCGTTGGATGACCCTCGGATGAATTTTGGGCCCAACGGGGAAGTGCCCTTGGCCACCCGATTCTATGACTATGTGGTCGTATTACTCGATCATGGGGAAGAAGTAATTGCCCTATCACTGGCGCGCACCGGAGTCAAAGCTGCGAAGGGGCTCAACACCCTGATAAAAGTTCGCAAGGGGCCAAGTTTTGCGGGAGCCTACACCGCCGTCCCATCTACCGAAAGCAACAGCAAGGGAACGTATGGAGTTTGGAAGTTCAAAAATGACGGGTGGGTCAGCAAAGAGCAATATGAACAGTTTGCTGCCCTCTTTGAGAATTTGAAAGACCGTTCAATCAACATTGAACGAGACAACGCACCCCGTGACAATGCGGGGGGAAATACTGGAACTGGGCCTGATATGTAATAATACCGTGTCGGGACATCGAATTGCCCTGGGGCTGCTATAACCCCAGGGCAATTTGCTTATTCAGAGTCACGAGGATGCCCCGAGGTCAACGAACCGGGGGACAGACAGGGGTTACTATACTGTTGATGTTGACTCTCTTCTGGAGTCATGTAGCCGCGTTCCTGACTCTGTCTGGTTCCAGTACACTAACCGGGGGGAGTCTTCGCAGCGGTTCCCCCGGGTATCAATATGCACCCCCCAGTGATACCACCCGACTGCCCCTACTCTGAAGTCACCCAGCGCAAACTGCTTGACTTGACGCCTGAACTCCGCTTTGGACAACCCCCGCCCCCGGGGGCAATAGATATCAAGTGCCCGCCCCTCGATGTGCTGAGATTTTGCCGCACCCCCGTTCCGCCGGTTCCATGGCGGGGTGCGGTAGGCAGACCCTATGCGGAGTGGATGACCCCCGAGGGTTTTGCGCAGGTCTTCAAACACCGCCGCCAAGACCGGCAAGCGGGTGCCCCTCCACTCGGGAGGATACGGTGTCCCGTCATGGCACGCCAGTTCCCCCCAGGACAGATGTTGACTAGGTGGCGCCATCCCGCTTGCCTTGTATATCTTCGATGAGTGCTGAGAGTGCAGCGTGCGCGTTGCGAGTGGCAACCTCTGCATCGATGACCGCTTCAACGGCTTTTGCCACAAGTGGATCAGTCATCAAATCTTTGGCTGTTGCGTCTTCAGCAACAGTCAGCAAACTCATCACGAGGTTGAGCGCCCGCTGTTGCTTTGCCTCTCCGCGATGATTGGAAACAAAATTTTCCACGATGACGACAGCTGATGCAGCAGCCTTCACAATTGCGCCCGCTGGACCCCCCAACAATGGCACGACAATCGGGCTGATTGACGTGAGCAAACCTGCGACAGCACCCCATGACATTCCCATACTCTCTCCCCCTTATGTTATGTGCGACCGTTTGTCTTACGTAGCGCAGTGATTTCCTGCCTCAGATCCTGCGTTGAAGTGACGAGGCTGCGCGCAGTTTCGGTGTTCGCCGTGATCGCGGAGGTGTTATCCTGCACAATTTTGACCATCGTGCTGGCGTGCCCCTCGTAGCGTTCTGCCACTATTTGCCACTCCCTTCGATGAGAGATGCTGTCTCGCCTGGCAAAATAAAAAACCACGACGGCAAGCACCCCGCCGAGCCCACCGAGTGCACTGATTGCGGAGAACGTCTCAATAAGATCCGACATATTTACAGCACCTCTCCGACGAGCACGCGCCCGGCAATGTAGTCAATGTCCAGCGTCTCGCCTGGGCGCAGCGTGAACCGATGCGCTTCCCCCGTATCAGGGGTCATGATCGAGAACCGCACCGCCACGCGAGCGCGCAGCCGCGTGTACCCATTCTGCCCGTAGACCAGCGTGACGAATCGTCGCCCGTCTGCCGTCACAACAGAGTCCACCCTGTTCTCATCTGGGAACCCATCGGCATCAGTCAGCGGGCTCTCGGATAGCCCGCCGTGAAGGATGGTCGTATACGCACTCATCAGATCACGTGGGAGATAACTTTTTACATGCGGTGACGAGAGAAACCCCGGCTGCTGTTCAATCGGCCCGTTCCACCATCTCACGCCCCGGGCGGAATGGTAGACGTACGCAAAGCCACCCGTGAAATTAGCGACGGCCAACAGAGCCAGCGCCTCTTCGCCATCAAGCGTATTCACACTCGCCCCCGGTCCCACTGGCTCACTTTCTATGCCCACCCGTTTCGCTGGTATCTCTACGCCACCTCGTTCGTCATAGTAGATGCCACGAGCATGTCGCACGGCGGACGTATGGTCCTGTGGAAAATGCCCCCTGTGCCCGTGCTTCTGGATGATGTCGCCAGCCCAGCGGTTGAAGCCTTCGCACGTCTCGCCCTCGGGTGGCGCAGAGCGCAGCGCAATCGCGGCGCGGCTCAGATACCCGTCGAAAAAGGGGCGGATCACGTAGCGGTTGACCTCGTCCGGCGAGGGCTCAGATCCCGTGACCCAGTTCTGCCATGCCTCGTTGACATCCACGAACGCGACCTGCACACCCGACTCATCGAGCAGGCCACCGAGCCGCGTGGCCCAGTCTGCCGCGTGGTCCAGATCCCCCGCGAAGACCGACTGCAACCCTCCCGACGACACGAACAGTTGCAATCCCGCCGCCGCGAAGTCCTGCCCAAGTCCGATGACCTGCGCGTTGTAGTCATTCCACCCGCGCACCTCGTGCCCGTCTGTCGTCGTGCAGTCGTGCGGCGTTACCTCGTGGCCGTCCCAGTAGCCATCGCCACCCGCGACAGCAAACAGCACCCGCGCGTACTGATAGCCCGCATCGACAATCGCCGCGAGCGTGCGCCGGTATCCCTGCGGGTCAGCGCGTCGTTGATCGAGTGCTCCGAACCACGTCAGACCTATCGGCAGGCGTTCGCGGAAATCATCGGCAAAGTGCGCGCCGTCCGACATCACGTTGACAGATCGGAGCAGCCCACGGATCGGATTCGGGTGATCGAGGGGT
>TARA_R110000824_G_scaffold315257_4_pt1 | contig 10432 bp, 6 predicted proteins | sample TARA_R110000824 | Tara Oceans TARA_R110000824 (sample SAMEA4397747) | marine metagenome | biome: Polar Biome; feature: [MES] marine water layer (ENVO:01000295) within the mesopelagic zone...; material: water (ENVO:00002006), including particulate matter (ENVO:01000060) such as...... | reverse complement strand
TTCCTAAGATCATAATCTATTATAACACATGTTTAAGGGTTTGTCAACTATAAATCCAGTTTAAGTTTGAAAGTGTATTGACGATCTTCTGTTTTTCTCACAGGATTAGCCAATGCTGCTACGCCAATTAAATTTCTTTTATCATCATAAATTGCAACTTTAGTAATATAAGTTTCTCTTTTTTGTTCCACAGGGATTGAGCCGGATAGAATTGTGTGACCTGTGTTTGTAATTTTAACATCCTGTTGTACATAACGATAATTTGAAATTGTAGAAGTATCAAGATTAAGATCTCCTTGTTTTAAATAAGTTGGATTGTTAGACCAGTTGAGTTGTCCATATTTAGCATGAGCCATTACCATCATGGTTGGAGTCTGAGATATACCTTGATACTTAATTTCAAATGAAGCAGACGGTAGTGTTACATTTGAAGCTGGTAAGTTTTGATGCATCCCCGAACCGAAATGGGTCCACTTGTTACGCTCATTACCAGTAGCAGTTCCATCATTTTTTATATATACGATCTCGTTTGTTCCATGATCAGCCATTTCGTAAGAACCAGTCAATATTATAACCCCTTCGCTATATAAAACTATGCCCTGCACTGAGCCTGATGTGTTTGGTCTTCGGGGATCTGAACTTGATGTCAGAAATGTTTGTATTAGTTCTCCGTTTTGTCCTCGATCTTTCAAGGTTCCGATAAGAGATCCACTTATAAAGTAATTCAATTCAACAGTTCCGGGTTTTATCTTTTTTCCGTAGAAGATGGAAGGAATATCTATTAGACACATTTCGGCTTTTGCCAAGTCTCTAACTGGTAGCGGAGCCTCTGTTACCATTTTAAAATGAGGAGATCTGTGGCTATATTTATCTAGAATACCTTGAATTGAATAAGGAACCGTATATGTATAGTTTCCTTCACCGGGGCTATATTGTTTGATTCCCCATGGTATTCGACCAGTTATTCCGGTCAATCTATTTCCTGTTTGGGTAGCATAATAGAACTGACTTATTGATGCGGATAGTTTGTACCTCGTCTCTATGCGATCGCCAAATTGGTAAGCCGTATTATATGTGGGATTATCGACAACCTTTATTGAATTCTTTGGACCATCTTTGATAACATAAGCTCTTATGAGAGAACCTGTTGCATCAGTTTCGCTTTGTCTTCTAGATCCTATTTGATATTCAGATTCTGGTCCCATCTTTGTGATTGCCTCGGTATCAACAAAGTGTGATGAAGATGCAGGATTTAGTGGATATATAATAGAGCCTGAGCCCCTGTTTATGTTCTTCTCATATAGAGAGATATATCCCTCTGGTACTCCGAGTACTGGAGCACCGCTGTATAGTGCGCCGAGATAATGATTATCGTGAGAACCAGATAAATTCGGCTGATTATCAATATATACGGATCCATTGACAATATAAAAACTATATTCGGGGTAAGATTCTAAAGTGTTTATAAAAACATCATTATCATCAAATTTAAAAATAGCCATAACATAACCTCAAGAATAAATAGTATTAGTAGTCTAATCTAACTCTAAGAGTAAATTCTTGGGATGGTGTTTTCTTGAGTGGCTCTGATAGTTTAGCAACAGCCATAAGTTCATTTGCTCCTGAATAGAGACCTATTGTTGTAATATATGAAACAGGGTCATCAGATGCTTTAGTTTTAACTCTTATCTTTGAACTATTCAGATAAGTTGGATTTGAAGAATAATTGAATTCATTGTGGTTTGCACGACAGAAATAGATTGTTGAGTTAAGCTCAGTTGTGTTGTTAAAAGATAGGTTGTATATTCTATTTCTAAAGTTATCACAAGAGCCTGTAATAAGTGAACCAGTAAGCACTGCATTTAGGTTCTCTGCTGTGGACTGTGGTCCTCTCATTTGAACGTGTCCAAAAGTATTGTTAAGGATTCCACCAAGAGCTACATCATTGAATATAGAACCAGATATAATTACAATACCTGCTTGGTAATAGATGAGTCCAACTGGGTATCTTTTATTTAGTGCTAGTATATTATTATGAGTCGAACCAGTGGCATAAAGAACACCGTACTCTCCGGCAGGTGAATTTACAAAATACCCATCAGAACCACTATGGTCTGTTATAAGAATTCTGTTAGTAAAAACCTGACCTGCTTGATCGTAGGCGGGTTTTATACCCATTTCTAAATTAAATGTCCCTTTCTTGATCTCATCTTTAACCAACAAACGAGAAAACGGAAGAATAAATACTTCACGAAGTTTGGTGCCACCAGCAAGGATATTACCATCTTCATCGAAATCTAAAATTGATCCGGTGACGTCGTATCCAACTAGAATTTGTGCCATTTGATTATATACATTTCTTTTCTTTTTATACTGCGGATTAGTTATATTATATAAGGAAGAACTGACGTTGAAGCCAGCTGTTATATCAAAAATGTGATTTGCCGAAGAACTCAAATAAGGGTAATCATAAACAGTTGTAAACATACCATGAGAATGAAATTTAATATTATCATCTGAATATGTTCCTGATACGATTGTTCCTGTTAGTGGAATCGCTTCGTGTAATAGTGTTCGTGTGGAAATAACGTCATTCCCACCTAATGTTTTATATGCTCCAATATTAGCCATTTTTTATCTCTCTTTATGATTTATATTTTACAAAACGTACTGGTATATCTACAGTATATCCTGTTGAAATTCCAGTTACTCTGACTGTTGTATCGATATGATACACTGTTGATGTCGCGCCTGCTCTATTCGCGAGGCTTGATTCACTGCCTATTTCTGTAAATAGGAAGGTGCTAGTATTTAAATCGAGCGACGCTCTAATTTTAAATTTTAATGTTGTTCCCCTAGGGCCTTTGATGACTTGACTAGTTGAGCCATCATCATTAGCAGTATCAGTTTTATTGTTGTTTGGTTTAAGGGCTGAGACTTGTCTTTTGGTTACGGTATAATAAGCAATCCCATCGTCGTCGATGTAATCAAGAGGCATATTGCTTCCTTGAACATCTGTAATCGAACCCATTCGACTATCTATTTGAATTGTATAAGCAGTCTCAATCATATCAGGCGGTAGACTTTGTGCATAAGATATTGCTGTACTGTCTATACCTTGATCCAAATGTATGTGGCCACCACCATTAAGAGTTTGTCCGAACAAGATTCCTGTTACTTCTGAACCTCCAGAAAAACCAATACCAATTTGAGTAGAGTCTGAACCATTATCATTTTCTGTCAAGCCATCGACAGCAACAATAAAAGCGCCTAATGAGTGCTTAGAACTCCGAGGGGCTCTTTCATTTAATTTTACCATTGGAAGGTACAATAAATCTAAGTTTTCATATGTTACAAGCTTTGACCTCATAGAGATTGCATTATCGGTGAATGCTTCTAAAACTGGTGTTTGTAAAATCTCCAAGTCGTAGTATGCAGACCCATTTGTATTTGTGTTGTCATAAAGTTCATAGTTTACTTCTTCATCACCCAAAGCAAATTTAACAATCTTAAAGGAACCATTCCCTTTTGATAAAACCTTTCTTCCGTGATCGGTGAGGACTGCGTCCAAAATAATATCACCGCTGTTATCTAAAAAACCCATAGTTTGTGCTCCTGTTCTTTAATAAGTAGTTTTTTTCATTATTTATTGTGTATAATTTTTCTTCATTATAAATCTCAAATTAAAATCTATTTTCCTTCCCGTGTCATTTGACGATAACCTAATTTTAAATCTTTTCCCACCTTCTTTAAATGACCCGTCTGCGTCCTTTTCGGACCAAATAGATTCCTCAGCTATTCCAAGATTAGGTAGGTCCTTGTACATAAATTGCTCTACCATAGCAATCTCTGCTGAGTCTACTATATCATCTGGATTTGTCATATCAAATTCGCCATCGTTTTCTGCGGCGTTTGCTAGTTTCTCTGTTGTCATAATTGTTTGATTTGACGATGGAACAACTTGCATTAACTTCATCATACTTTTTGTTATCTTGTATTTATCCTTACTTGAATTGAAAAAATCAACAACCTTTGTATATAGGAAAGTTTCATCAGCATCCCTTTTCAATTCAACTTCCCATATAGGTGTTGGGTTTGAAGGATGTCCATATTCATTGATGCAACGAAAGACATAGTAATATTTTTTTGGAGAACCATCAGGATTGTAATATAACTTATCAATAAATGTAGCGGTTGAAGAACCAAAGTCTCCTTCTATTGTTTTTATCTTTTGCGCATTAGAAATGATATCACGATAATCATCATAAATTCCATCAACGTGTCTACGTGGGTGTTCATTTAATCTATAGAGTTCAAAGTTAGCTGTTTGGGTTTCATAGACAAATCGATCTTTTGTTCCATGAAGATCATATAAAGACTCTCGAGCTTCTAGGTCAGCCCTTTCACCAGCCTTCATTTCGTAAAAACCACCATTTTCAGAGTTTGTTGATAAGCCTAAATGTATCATAATTTCATTTTTAGAATATTTTATGTTAGAAAAACTGACCTGTGGTGTCGGCAAAGGAGGTTGTTCTATTTTTACGGTTTGGGAGAATATTGGTTCCGGGCTTTTTGCTATAAAAAAATTTGCGTCGACAAAGCCAGAGTTGAATGATGTGATGGGGGTGCCACTTGAATTATTTAAATCCCAAGCATAACAAACATATTCATATTCTACTTCCGGAAGAACTTGGGTGTCAACAAACTCAATAGATGTACCATCCTTTGATAGCACAGAACAATAAAATGTCTGTACTGGAGTGTTGGTACCTACTCTGTATTTTTCAATTTGATAAAACAATGTCTCTTGAGTAAAAAAACTATATGTATTAGTGGTATTGCCTACGACCAATAAATATGTGGGATAATTTTTTATTAGATCCTCAATGATATCCTCTATCTCTTGAGAATTCAAATACTGATCTGGTTCAATACTAGATGGTGCAATACTAGGGATAGCGTAAGCTGAGTGAAGCATATTTGATAGATATGGTTTGTTTGGGTAACTATTTAAATTTATATAGTTTATGCCATGCTGGCCAGAAGATATCATTGATCTTTGAGTTAAGTGGGTAAGGAATAAAGGCATAAGCCCTTTAGTCACCATTGGGCTGAGGAAGCCGTCGGTGTTTGGCTTCATGCTGTTTCCGCTTAGACTTATCCTAATATGTTGTGGGTAACGCCCTCCATAGTCCTCAAATGCGGTGTCTTTTTTTACCGATGCATTACTAGCCGCTACTGAGGCGTCATTAGCCAGAACAATGTTCTTAAAATATTGAGCCCAGGTTTCATTTCTTATTGGTGTTATGTTATCTATGAAAACTTTCCTAGGGGAAGGAGAGGTGGGATTTTCTTCATTCGCATCCCACCCGATTGGCAGAATAGTGAGTTTTTTATAGAGGGTAGAATTTTTTTGAGTATCCGAAAGATCACCAGATTCAGTATATGGACTAGGCATCTTTAACTCCTTTCTTCCATAAATGTCGTGATCTTGAGTGGCTTTGATCTTATTATTATAATCTTTTGAAATGTAATTAAAGAATGGAGTGAGTGTGTAGGATAGATCAGATTCGGAACCATTAGTGGTTCCATCCTTCCCAGCCGTCGGCCATATCCAAATTACTTCATCAATTGACATACTCATTAGTATCCACCTCCTCGGTTTCTGCGTCTACTATTACCCTGTGGAGAAGTTCTCCTGCTTGTATTCTGCTGTCTAGATGGCCTACCAGTAGTAGTGTCAGATGGTCTTTGACTTGTAGGGGTACTGGTCGTTGGAGTGTCTACTCTTTGACTTTGTTGCCTCTGTGGTTGTGTACTTCTTTCTTGTTGTCTAACTGGAGGTGATCTCTGGGCTCTGTTTGTCATTGTTCTCACTGATTCCTCCTGTTCTCTTTCTCTTCTTTCTCGTGAAGTTTCTCTTCTTTGGCTGTTGATTTCTCTGGCTGATTCTCGTTCTTCTTCAGAATTAGTTGCTAAAGGTCTTTGATTAAAATTTGTTTCTTTTCTAAATGAAGGCTCTTCGCAAACTCCTCCTTTTAAATACCCTGTTTCATAGAATTTAGTAGAAGAATACTGTTGATATATTTCTTGAAAGACTTCTTTATATCTTTCACGTTCTCCAGCAGGAGAGGCATTTCTGTTATATTGATCCGGTATTATAATAAAATATGAATTACACAATTTATATTCTTTAAGATTATTGTCTGGGTTGTAAAGGGTTGGGTCAATATAAAGACTCAAATTACACATTAAGGGAACTTTTGTTTCCAAAATTTTCTTTTTGCTGAGTGGTTTAAGTTCGGCACTGCTTAATATTCTTTGTCCCATAAAGTCTGTTCTGTATGATAGATACTTTACTTTTTGTAAATTAAAGAAAGCCAAGTCCCTAGTGTAAGGTTTATTTGTTAAAAATTCTTTTCTATTGCCAATAACTTTTTCTGATATTTCTTCTGTTGATAAGAACAAATGTTGAACTGGTATATTTTGCACAGAACCAAATCTATTATCAAAAATATTATTTGGTGTGGATATATCAAATCTTTCAGCTATTGGTTTACCAATACTACGTGGCCTTTGGAGTGCTCTTTCTATTTGTCTCTGCGCGATTGGTTGTGGATCGATCGAATCTTCCATACTTTGGGGTGAATTGAAAAAGTTTGTATCACTTGTAAGGTTCTCTGTTACGTCTTGGAATACAATATTTGACTTGTACCTTTCTGCTGATATATTTGAACCGAATAGCCCAACCAATAAGAGATTAGAGAAACCTGCTTTTGAGCAAAACTCTTCTAATTTTTCTTCATCAACATTTTTTAATTCATTATACATAAAGGTTTCTTCATTATTATATAATATATAAGGACTTAGTGTGGCTAATTCTTTATTGCCCAAGGATACTTGTGTCAAAACGTCAAATGGCGCTGATATATTTGCCTCAAGATTTATTTCCTCATTGGTCATTTTATTTCGCTGGTTATTCATTAAAGAAATAAACTGAGAGGTTTTGAATATTTTTGTTGCTCTCTCTCTTCCTCTGTTTGCAAAGCAGACAAATATGTTTTCACGAAATTTATAATCTAACTTATAAGTTTTTTCAGCTGATATTCTTCTTCTGGAACTCGAGCCGCGAGGGGCTCTCCCTCTTCCAAAAACAGATGTCCCTCTAATTGAGTGATTACTAAGTTCGAAAGTTTTTGAAAAAATATCAAACAAGTCATTCAACTCTTTCATAAATAAACCTATAGAAACCCTTGTGCAGCTACGTGGAGAAACTTTTGAAAAAAGGTTCTTCATCTCGTGTTTAAGTCCTTCCTCGGTTTGTTTCTTCAACATTTGTTTTATAGAAAAGTAATAGCTAACTGCTTTTAGCCATGGCTCACCCTGTTGATCATATCTTGAGACCAACTCCTTTCTCTTAAATCTATTATTGTGCCTATCATAACATTCTCTACTCTCTATTAGACGAACATATTCCTTCATCTCGTCTATTGTCGATCTTCCTTTGCTGTATAAGTCTATTAACTGTTTTTTGATTGGATCATCGATTTCGACAGTTACTGATATTTTTTCAACACTTTCTTCATATAATAGACATTCGATAGAAATTAGATTTGGATCTTCGTGCTTCACTACCTGATTGGCCTTTGCATATAACTTTCCGTTTCTCATTTGTTTTTCTTGGGAAAGACCATCTGTTGTTATAAAACGTCTTTGTCCAATATCTGTTTTACAACTCATCTTAACACTTTTAACTGTTATTCTTTTGGCCAATGAGTCAAAAATATCTAGATTAGATTCCTTGAGATAAGCAGCATATTTACTATTTTGTAACAAGATGTTTTTAGGGTCAAAGGAAAACATAAAGGAAAGAGCTTTATCTTCTGTTTGTGTAAACAATATATCTGAAAAGGTTAGTGCCGAATTGGTTATCATTCTCGGGTTGTTACTAGCAGTTATAAGACTTTCTGTCTTGCGGTAGTCTTTTATTTTCAAGTTATAGTATGGAGTTGGTCTCAAGATGTCGTGTGTAGTAGTAGTGTGGAAAGAACCTTCCATAAAGCCTTTTTGTGGTTGCGAGTGAACTGGACCAGTCCAGATTGAATCTTTTTTTGTATTCAAAAAGACTCTTGAATTTAATGGCACTCTACCAGTTTCTAAAATTCTTTCGCATATTGTTGGGCCTATCTTTTTCTTACGCCTACGTTCTGTTACGATGTTCGCAAACAAAGTGGCATGCTTTATATTTCCCTCTAGGGAGATTTTCTCATTCATATATATGGGAGTGATTTCTCTGCATTTGAGTCCATCAGCATCCGTTGAGATTCTAAGTTTTTTTCTAAAAACCTCTTTACGTCTTATAAGATTTTTAATAATATCTGAGTTAAGATCAATAGGGGCTGACATTATTGTTTTTGTTGCAGTATTAGATATCGAGATAACAACGTCAATATAAGAGGCTGTACCTCTGGTTCCTGAGAATTGAATGACGGGTTTCCTATCCAAACCTAGACTGTTGTTATAAAACATTTCTACATTTAAAACAATCCCTCCATCGTTAAAATTTTGGTTTTTTTCGTATATTTCAATATTGGAAAAGTACAGGTTTGGAAGCCCTTCCGTTCCTATCAAATTTTCATCATAAGCCATTAATCACACTCCACGTCGACGCAGTCATCATCAGGACCAGTAGGTCCTGTTGGATCTTCTGATACGCCCGGACCTACATCTGGGCATTCAATTTCCAAGTCTTGTACAAAGATACCTTCGCTACCTAACTCATTTATCCCTTCACAAATATCTAAGATTGGAATTTCCTCATCTACTCTTAAATCAAAATAATATTCAACAGTATTTGTATCTGCTTCTAGATTTGGTTGTGATGAATTTTCTACTAGAATATCTCGGTCTATCTTATAACTCGAAACAGCATTATTTTTATTCAAAAATTTCAATTGACGAAGACTCTCATCTTCCTTAATTTCAAAAACTTCTATTTCGAATGATTCATTGTGGATAAAACCATTCTTCTCTAAAATTCTCACTATAGCTTGTTCTTCAATAACATCAACGTAATAACCGTTGTAGACATCTGGTGGCTCCTGATCTGCACTAATGTCTAATGGATCATCTGTTTCGTTTTTAACTTCAATTGTATATTCTATATCACATCTAATTTGTGGGATATGTAAAATAGAAGCAGTCATTGGAATGGCGGATGTTGTGGGGATAGAGGAAGTATAATTATAAGTACTAGTAGTTTGGATCTCACCTCTTACAAAAGCGATATCCCATCGAGGAGCCTTTTCAACACCGTGCTTTGAGGTACCTAAAGTATTTTGAAGGAACTTTGTATTTGTGTCTCCAACTGGTCTATAATTATTATCATATATACTTAGATATGTATCTCGACTAATTTGAGTGTTGTTATACATCAGATTTTTACCTTCTGTTTGGCTCGCTGGATTATCTGATAATTCTGTTTCTACAGAATTAATTGTGTAAAGTGGCTTTAAAGAAGGAGTATCATTTATTATTCTTTGTTTTATTTCCGAATTTGATCCTGTGAAATGCATATGCATTGTATCATATAGAATATCATCATCTAAAAAAGCGTAATATTTTGGCATCAGCTTTCCTCTAGACAACAAGTGTCTTCCATATGGTGTGAGTTTAATATCTAAAACATCTTCTTTCTTATCAAAATACGGCATTATTCTTCACGAGTTGGAGGTGTCGGCTTCAGGAACACTTGGTCCAAAGAGATAGATTTTTCCTTATCAATATTTCCAAGTTCCACACCGGCATCTAACTTAATTAGTTCAACCATGGAAAAGAAATCATAAGGCCAGTTATACCCAACTTTTTGTTTTTTACCTGTTGTTGAGGCGACAATATCTTCTGATGTAAAATCAGCTCCTGATTCGTTCCTTTCAAACATCTTCTCAAAATAATTGTTTCTTGCTCTCTTCTTCACCTTAAATACAAACCATCTTATATCTGTGCTTATTTCAGATAAATCTGTTATTTTTTGCAATTTATTTTGACGATCCAATTTGGCACCAGTTCCAAAAAATTCTTGAGAGAATAGTTCGTGTGAAATTGTTGCTTCTGCTTTTTCATGAACTATACCTATTTTCGGGGGCAAGTTCTGCCATATATCAGAAAGATCCTGCTTAGTAAGTGTATGAGAAAACTCAAAAATATACATTGCAATCGGTTTGACATCTTTAAAATTCACAAAGTCGAATTGAGGAGGTAGGACATACTTCTTAATTTTTGTAACTAAATCTGCCACTGTTTCACCAACAAGCTCTTCTTTACCCATCACAGCATTCTTTACGTCTTTTTTGTTTAATGGGAAAAATTGTGTGTTGCTTTCACCTCTTGATACAAACGGAATTGCAACAATCGCCTCCTCAATGACTTTTGT
>TARA_R110000824_G_scaffold42883_4_pt1 | contig 10438 bp, 12 predicted proteins | sample TARA_R110000824 | Tara Oceans TARA_R110000824 (sample SAMEA4397747) | marine metagenome | biome: Polar Biome; feature: [MES] marine water layer (ENVO:01000295) within the mesopelagic zone...; material: water (ENVO:00002006), including particulate matter (ENVO:01000060) such as...... | reverse complement strand
AGATATTATTATGTCTATGAAACTAATTATATAAACATATTATCTATTGATGATGATATTGAATGTATAATGAAAATGGATAATGAGATTGATAATCTAGATGAGTTTATAAAAAATGCTTTCATTGAAACTAAAAAGCGTGGATATAATCTGTGGGGAGTATCGGCATATCATAATCCATTCTTCTTAAGCGATAAGATAAGTATAAATCTAAAGTATATCTGTGGAGCTTTCTTTGGTTTAATAATAGATAGAAGTAAAGTATTATTGCAAACTAACTATAATCACTATGAGGATTTTCAATTTAGTATACTACACTTCTGTAGAGATAAAGGAGTTGTTAGGTTTAACATGGTGGCTATTAAGACTAAGTATTTTGGAGAAGGTGGTATTAACGAAAGTTATGGGGGACTGGCTAATAGAAAAAAGGATATGGAGATTGCTGGTAAAAGATTTGTGGAGGAGTATCCAACCTATTCAAGATTGATTGAAAAGAAATATGGCTATGATATTAGATTAAGATATACAGCCAAGCCTCCAGTAAACTAAAATTATGCTCGTTTTCTTTAAGTTCTTTAATAAATAATAATAAAAATGCCCCATTTAAGGATAAAAAATATTTTTTATGTTTGTTTAAGTCATTTTTTTACTTTATTATTTTATTTGAGCATAAAATTAGTTTAATAAACTTAAAGAATGCTGATTAGACTTAAAGAAACAATAAAAAATCCAGCAGTTAATTATATTATTTAATATTATAATGGATATACTTATTGAGGACGAATTAGTTAGTCTTGCTTTACTAATATATAAAAAAGCCCAACTAGAAAAACAATTAAAAAAAACTATTAAATGTTTACTACGCAAATGTTTTAAATGTTTAGGTATGAAAGTTATAGAAGAACAATTAATAGAAATTAATGAGGAAATAAAACAATTAAGAGATAAACCAGTACCTCCCAAGAAGTTAATTAGAACATCAAGTATCTAATCAAAGTATATTGTAATCATACCATTTGTCTTGGGGTGTTCTAGATTATCATATCTGTAAAGATATTTTCTAGGTATATTTATCTTAACTATATAGCCAAGCTTTTTTAATAAAATAAATATTTTTCTTATTTGATAATCATTCTTTATTTTTAATTCATACTCTATTCTGTTTGCAAAAGTTCTAAAATTAACATAACCAAATTGTTCCCATTTATTTTTATTAAAAAAGTTAATCATGATTTCATAATTATTTATCATAGACAGCCTCATTATAATAATAAGATATTTTATTTGTATATAGTATATGGGGATAGATGAATACATCGCTTATAAATTAGATGATAGATACATCTATTATAAATGTAAATATTGTTATAGAATTAAACATAAAATTATCGGTAATCCTATAACTACTAATGGTAATAAATATAAAGGGTTAATGCATGGCTTTCATATATATAATAGCTATGGAGATTTCACAAATAGAATATTAGATTTAAAAAGCCATTGTCTTTTTTCTCCAAATAAATCCATAAAATTAGTTATAAATCAAAAAACTTTGAAAATTAAATAATCTATATAATTATAAAATGTATTGTTATTTGTGTCGTGAAAATGGTAGAGATAAAATCCTTACTGGATATTTCTGTAGCTCATGTAAAAGAATACAAGACCTTATTAGTATATACCAAGATAGAGTAAATGAGGTTTTAGAAGAAGTGTTAGTCCGTAGTCCAAAACAACAAGACAATAAGTTAAGAACAGAATTAAAAAAGGAGATAGAAAAAAAAGAATATGCACTACGCTCCAAAGAAAAAGCAATAACTAAATAAAATATTTATATTGTTATAGTATAATGGATAATAAAAAACAAATCTTAAATATTCTAAAACCTAAGAAAGAAAGGAAACCAAATATAGAAAAATTATTTTATATTGATATTAATGATAAGAAAAAGTTAGAGAAAGATAAACTTAAAACCAAGAAGAAGAAGAAACCTAAATATTAATTTTTTTTATATTTTTTATTGTAGATTTTAATTCTACACAGCGGACATTCTATAATTTTTTTGTGTTTCTCTGCATTACATAAACCATCAAAACAATCTTTATGAAAGTTATGACCACATTTTTGGGTTTCTAATTCTTTAAACTCTGTTATTAACTCTAAACAAATAGGACATTCTATTTTCTCCTTACTCTCTTTATAGAGTTTTCTTATAAATGTTTTTAAATGCTCGGTCATTATCATATCTTCTTGGTTAATTACTTCTTCTAAATTTTCTACACTCTCTGTTGCATTATTAAAATTAAGCTCTAATTCTTCATAATATCTCCCCCAAGCATATCGTCTTTGTCTTTCTGCGTATTGATATTTTTGCTCCATAGTTGTTTATTTGTATGTTATTTATGATACGGGATTTGCAAAAATCAATTTTATTTATTTAATATGAATATTGCATATTTAATTTTGTTGAGGAGAGGCTCTAGTCAGTTGCAAAAATATTGTCGATTTATTTTGTATATCATTTGATAATTCTCCACGAGCATTTAATATCCTTACAGAAAAATTAGATAATGTTGTTGGCTCACCACGATATACTATAGGAGATGAACCCTCATTATAAGATGTGGTATAAGACCCACTTTGATAAAATCTTGAAATAATACTTTGAACTTTATTTAATTGACCTTTTGAACCAATAATATTTGAGTTTGGTATACCTCCAATTTCTACCATGAAATAACCATCATTATCACTACTTTGAGCTATTGAATTGGGAGCAATAATATTTACATTAGATTGAACAGAACCTCCACCACTTGTATTTAATGCACCAAGACCAGTAAATATATATGGATTGTTTTTCAAAATTGCATTATCTAATCCACTATTAGCGGTAGTTGTATATCGTCCTATATCAATCGGCATACTTTCTGTTAAAAATCCAGTACCAGCTATAGTTGTGTGTTGTGTTAATGGTGATGCAAAAATCTTTGTATCATTATCATAATTAAATCCACATGCTTCCCAAAAGCTTTGTGGTTGCATGTCGGTAAAAACTACACCACCATTTCGCCCAATTAATTCACTACCCCCGCCACCTTTACCAGCATATTGTATTATAGGTGTAAATGTATTTGCTCCAAATAATGATGAATGTATACCACCAATTTTTATTTTATTTAATTCAGCATCATTCTCAAAATCTACTTGTGAACTACCTATAAAGGCATCTGTAGTTGGGGTCAAACTCCCCCATGTAAAAAAACTTGCTCCATCATAACTAACATAATACATTTGTTGCAATGCGGTAAGACCATTTAAAACTCTTAATTGATTATTTGTTGTGAGAAACCAATTATTTGTAGGATATGTTGTAAATGTTGTTGCATGAGCTGTTAGAGATGTAAACGCTTCTGTTAAAATTTCACATAATTGAGCTACTGGATAAGAACCAGCTGGGATTATAGTTCTTTCTGTAAATAATAAAATATTAGCTGTTAAATCTATAGTAGCTTGGGCAAATGTAAAACCCTCCATAAAGAAATTAGCATTATCATCTTCATCTTGAGTTAATATATTAAATGGGACTTCATTTAGGGGGCAATCTTGAGGAAATGATAAAGGTTCTAAATACTTAACTATCCCTAGACTATCAGTAAAAGGTCTAGAAATAGTTTGACCTCCTTTAATCATATCTATGTTGGGGGTAATAACTAAAGTTGTATGCGTCCCAGTGTTTGCTCCAGTACATGTTATTGTAGCTTGTTTAGTTGCCCCATCTTTCCAATCTTGGTATTGAATAGTTATTTTTGCACCATTACCAAAAGATACAGCACCGCCAGATTGATTTTGATAAGTAAATGATACTAGTTTAACAAAATTACTACCAGCATATATATTATACCATGTTTTAAGACCACCGCCTTCGCCCGGTCTATTATTTGCTTTTATAGCACCCTCATTTAAATTATCACTCGGCAATACATCTGTGGGATTAGTCCAAACTATGGCTGGGTCGAAACCCGGAGCATTTTCTATATCTATTGGTGTCCCAGATATAAAAAACGGAAATAAATTAGGGTTTGTTGAGTGATTAAATATTGCATGGTCGCTAGACCCATCTTGTTCTTTTAATTGTATTCTTCTTTCTACAAAGACCCCAGCTTCTCCATTAGGGTCTTTATATTTAAAGTTTAATGTTAATGCTGGTTGGTCGGCTGGTCTACCCCATTTACCACCATTAACAGAAGAGTTTTCTCTATATAATCTCATTTCAGCTACGGCAAAAACTTGAGCCATATTTGGAGCTACTACTTTTTTACACGCAAAATATGGCTTTAAATCGGGTTGCGGGTCATTCGTCAAATATACTTTCGCTGGGACACTAGTTGCATTCCAATTTGTTATATAACTTGCAAAAGATAAACTAACTTCTGTCCCACCATTTATACCATCATCTTCGACAATAATATCGCCTTGATTAGCTTCTACGCTGTCTATATAACAAGACTTAATTTCTAAAGTATCCCCATTATATAAGGGAGTTGGCTCAATAGACACTTGATAATCACCATTATTATTATTGGTATAAGCATTTTGTTCTCTTAGTTCTATAATTATTTCTTCATTAAACGCCATTGTCTATATATATACTTATTATATTTAATTATAGACTATATTGACTTCCCCACCCTTTAATATAAGTGATTTACTTACTTCAGCGTATACTAAACAATTAAGAGCTTCGTTTGTTGGAGTTCTTGCAGTATTATCAATAAGTCCAGTTCTAGTTAACTGGATTTGCATATCTTTAACTCTTTGATTAACAAACATACCAAAGTAGGATTGCTGACCTTGATATAATCTTAATTGAGCAACCATCTTAGGATTATCATTTACTATACCAAGATTTGCTCCGCCTGGTAGAGTATTACATGCACCCCATGTATCATGGAGCATACTTAACATTCTATTACCACCCTCTACACCATTTCTAGGGAGCTGTTGAACTCCATTAACAACAACTTGGACTACCTCTTGATGCTGGGCGTGGCTAGAGTAAGCTCCGTATCCTTGAACTGCTCCACCTACCACATTTAAGGAAGTATTTTGAAAAGCCTTACACATAACCAATCTACCTATCATTTTATTATTAAAACCATTTAATTTAGCTGTATCTACTCTTTTAGATGTAATTGCATTTTTAACAAAGACTGGACTAATAAATCTGTCTTGCTCTATCGCATTCCACTGGATTACTGGAGGATTAGCATTAAAAGAACCCGGGGCTACTGCATCATAAATTAATCTTGGTCTGCGTGTATTATGAGATGTAGCATTACCAGTATTTAAGAAAGTGGTTCGGTCTGGCTCAAATTCTACAACTAATCTTAAGTTTTTAAATACAGCTGGGTCTAGTACATTTAATTTATCTAAAAGTGGGAGATATTCATTAAGGGGTAAAAATCCAGCTGTTGTAGTAGCGTCTGTTGTTCCAGCTTGGTTATTCTCTACTGGCTCATCGGTCATATATCCCCTATGATTTAATTTATATCCTCCTTGGTTTCTTACTAATAATCTCGCAAGATTTCTGTTAGTGGTATTTGTTTTGTTATATTTCTTAAACGCCATCCAATTACCAATATTAGGCGTTCCGTCCAGTAAAGTTTGACCGCTATATAAATGTATAGAACGAATTACTGCATAAGCTCCTAGTAATTTATTGTACTGGGTATTTTGTTGTGATTTGCAACCAACATCTACAAGCCTTATAGATGGTAAACATGGTTCGGTTAATCTCCATTCACACGAGATATTTTCATTATAAGTTGATGGCTCTAACATTTTAGTTTTAACATTTCCAACTGAATATACGGACATTATGATTTATAACTATATAAAACATAATAAATATTAATAAAAAAAAAAAAAATAATTAATGGTTATAGATTTTTCATTATACAAATCATTAATGGTTTAATATATCCTATACCTTCCATAGTATCTATAGAACCATCATCTTTACCAAATCTAAATCCCTTTATTGGTTTTCTTAAAAATCTTATTTCTACATTATCTTTATTATAAAGATAATCATGAAAATACTTTGTATGGGTAGAGGCTGGTAATAGAAATACAAATATACCTTTATGATTTGTTGCTTTCTCTACAAACTTCCCTATTTTACTATCAAATAAAGGGTGTACATACCCAATTTCATTATCCCAATTTTTATTTAATGCACTATCATCTTTTGTATAATATTTAGGCAATAAATGGTTTTCATCACTTGCACACATATCACATGTAAAATCAAACTCTTCTCTTAATTCTTCCCAAATATTAGGTGGAGTTCTTAAAAATAACATTTTTTTAGAACAACTAAAAGATAATGTATTTTTAGCTATATTCATCTTTAGTTATATGCAATATTTTATTTATGCACTTACTAATGAATGAAAGTATGCATATAAAATCATAGGGTTCGCACTACTAACACCTAGTGGAGCGTCAATTTGTATCGAAAAACGCTGATTTGAGAGGTCAATCATTTCACCAAAAGATAGACCATGTATAAGGTGTTGGTTTGTATCTAATGCAGTCCCATTTACTTGGTTATGTCCGCTGTCCTTAAGACTATCAATAGCCCTCTTAACTGCTTCTTGCTGACTATCTATAATATATGATACATATTCACTATTACTATTATTAAATATAAACTGAATACTTCTCCAATTCGGGATTTTGTTTAATGCATTATTATCCCATACCTGTGGATTACCAGCGGTGGATAGATTTCTATTCTCTCTTTCTTGAAATTGGTAGGAAATTGAAACGGCATCGCATTTTGCTGGGACACTAGAGGATACATTGGAGAAATCACTCTCAATAGTAGATTTGATTGGGACAACGCTTCTCATGACTACAGCTTGTTTTTGTCCTACATCTGGGACTGTTTGATAAGACATAACTAAATCACTTAATTGGTAATTAACTGAACCAATATTATCATTTGCATCATTTCTATAAGTTCCATAGACAGCTGAACCATCTCTAGCTAATGATACACTAACCTTAATAAAACCACTTTGAGAAAATGGTAAATTATCACCTTGCACTTGTCTATTTAAACAATTCTTTAATTTATGAGAAAAAGTAATATCTTCAGTAGCTGATGGCGTAGATGTATTGGAGATAACACCATAACAATACTCACTTGTTATAGTATCTCTTGGAGCTTTAAGTTCGCATATATCTCCACTACTAAAAGTATCATTATTATCTTTAGATGCTACAGCAATCATATTTAAAAGTCTTGGATAATCAAATGCTATATTTTCTAAATTTCCCCCCACAGCTGTGGCTGTAGATATTCCATCTATGAATGCCCCAGCACCTACATTAGGATTAAATCTTATATCTTGATTGGTTGCTCTTGTATTACCTGTTGTATTAATTCTTAACTTACCTTCTAATTTTAGTGAACCAAGTACTAGACTACGCCCTTGATTATTTATTGTAAAATTAACCACATCTAAAGATGTATAATTCGTTCGGTTATTATCTGGCTGAACTTGAGAATACTGAATAGCGGACATGTTATATATAAGTTTAATATATTATTTTTTTAGATAATATAAACTGAATTATATTTGTTTAACCATTCTCTTATATATACTTAATTTACGGATTAAACCAGCTGTATAATTTAAGTCTAACTGCACTTGTTTTGGGCTGGCTTGTACTGGTAAGGGATTTAATAATGCCGATGCATATTGTGGAGCTGAGGGATTAGTTTCTAAACTTTTATTAAATCCTAAATTCATTTCCTTTAAACATTCTACATCTGCACCCATATTTAATAATGTTCTATCAATTCTATCGTAATATTGTGGGTCAGCCTGAGCTATACCGCCAGCAACAACTTTAACAACTCTTTCACTAGTTTCTTCTTTATTATCTATGGTAATTCTACTATTATTTACATCTATGGTAGGATTAACCTTAAGAATAGCACCAGCTCCAATACCACAAGCACAAACAACCATATTATCAGCATTACCCTCCATGGTATATTGCTTATTAATATTTGTATCAGTTGCACTAAATCCACTATCTTCGGTAGTTGTATATGTAGTATATTCAATACTGGGTGGAGTTGGGTCATTAACTTGTTTCATTTCAAGTTCTACCTTATTAAATGTAATAGTGGATAGATTTGCTGGGTCTGTATCAGCTCCTCTAAATGATACGGCTGAAACTACATCATTCTGGACGAAGATTATACCATCGGCAAAGGTAATAGTTATTTTATTATCATTAGCTAAATTATGCTGAATATTGGTAATAGTTCTTTCTCTATAATTACCATTTGCAAAACTATATACTGTTGCACCGCCATTATTTACTGTATATTCCATAACTAATTTCTGTCCTACATGAAACGGCATATTTTGTTCTGGGTGTAAGTAAGTCTTTGTTGTTGTCCAAGCCGTTACTGTCGCCCCCGCTCCAGCATGGGGACTTGACGCTGGGACATCAAATAAACAATATTGACTACCTCCATCGAAATCAGCGTTGACCCAGTTGGTGTCTAAGCGACCCATAGTTTGGACTATAGATAATTTATCAAAATTCATCTCTAATTTAATATCTGTTCTACCATATTTATTGGTGTCCCAAACTGGAGTTTTAGCAACATCAAAAATATCTCTTAATGGTATGCGTAATTGAGCGTTGCGATTTCTACTAGATATTGTCCCACTCTTCATTAAATCTCTAAAAGGCGAACCATTCATACCACCAATAGTATCACTACTAACGCCACCGAGATATTGTTCTCCTTGTTTGGTTTCTAAATCATTTTCATAGACATATAAGCCCAATCTTAATGTATCACACCTTCGTAGACTTTCTACTTGACCGACTTTAGCACAACGAATATCAGCATTCTTAACGTACGCTACATTTGGTAAAACTCTTGTTGCATCATCATCGTCTAAGAAAACTAGCTGTTTTCTGTATACACCAGCAACACCATCAAATTGTGGTATATTGCGAGCATTTAAATCTGTATCTACAATACCTAAATCTACTAGCACAACACATTCACTTAAATCTACTTTCATACCCTCTTGGATTGAAAATGATATTAAGTTCTGTGTGGCTGAGAAAGTCCCCTCTAAAGCTGTATTCTTAATATATTTACTTGATAGATTAACCGACATTTTATATATTATATAGTATATATAAAATCTCATAAAAATAAAAAAAAATAAAAAATCTAATAAAGCTTAACCCTTATTAAATCTAATTCATCTCTTGTTAATTCTTTTTCTTGCACTACTGGTATATAACATCTCTTTAATTTAATGTTTTTATGTTTTCGCATTTTATAGTCTACATCATTACATGCATTACCTATTGTAAATCTAGATATTTCTAACTTATTTGATAATTGTTTCATTGTTAAAAAATATTCAAAAGTAGAAGGTTTATCATCATATACATTTTCTAATATATAATGGTAATAGGATTTGTTTCCATTCTTTCGCATATTCACTCTATATAATATAATAGCATATTTATTTAAGTAATTTTAATAATATGATATTTAATTATCTAGTGGGTTCATAAACATCTCATTCTTATTCTCACCATATTCAAAATCTCCCTTTATTTCTTCGGCTTGGTCTTCTTCTTCGGTAAATACATAATTATTTAGCCACTCTTTTAATCTTGGTATACTAAAACATGAATATCTGCCGTCAATATCATTACCTTTAATTTTAATTTGTATTCTTTTATCGGCTGTGAATGAATTATCACATCTCCCAAGTTCTAATTTAATATCTGCTTCTTTGATTTTATATTCTGGCGTAATACCTTGCATTTCTAACCAATTTTTATAATTATTGAAAAACTCTTTAAACTTAATCATATATATCCCTTTCTTTTTATCTAGTATAAATCCTTCATAAGCGTTTTCATCTATTAGAGCTTTTACATATAGATATATCTTTTTAATATTTTTTGATTTCATTATTTCTTTTTCTTCGCTTTTTGGAGGATTTTTATAATTAAAGTTTGTTAAATCCATAGCCATCAAATAATTATATAATGATTTTAACCAATTTATATTATTAATGTCTTCATTATATTTATCCCAAAACTTGGTCGCATATTCTCTTTGTGTTGCATCTTTAACATTTTTAACAAGTTTAAATCCAGTTTTAAAAAATACATATCGGCGGTCATTCATTTGTATATTGACTGGATTTAATGCATTTGATAATAACATTATTCTAACATAATTCTTTTGATTATAGGCTTTTCGGTTTTTTTCATTTATACGATTACTTACAGCTGTAGCTAATCCTTTTAATTTTTCTTGGTGAGCCGTTGCATGTTTGCCCTCCACTTCATTTATAAATAACAT
>TARA_R110000824_G_scaffold6062_3_pt1 | contig 10440 bp, 6 predicted proteins | sample TARA_R110000824 | Tara Oceans TARA_R110000824 (sample SAMEA4397747) | marine metagenome | biome: Polar Biome; feature: [MES] marine water layer (ENVO:01000295) within the mesopelagic zone...; material: water (ENVO:00002006), including particulate matter (ENVO:01000060) such as...... | reverse complement strand
TCTATGGCTACTATAGTTGCCGCAAGATTTTATAATTCAAGTTTTAAGGTTGATGGACTATACACGTATGGTTCACCAAGAGTAGGTAATGATTTTTTTAAAAAAAGCTTGAGTGTTCAACATCACCGGTTCGTGAACAATTCAGATGATGTAACCAAGATGCCTTTCTATCATTGGGGTTATAGACACCATGGAGACTTACGATACATCAATTCCAGGGGCAACGTTGAACTTGGTACAAATGTGTGGAAGCGAACTTGGGACAGATTGAGGGGTAGGTGGAATGGATTTATAAGTAAAGACTACTTCGACGGATTTTCAGATCACAGCATTACCAACTATGCTGACCACTTAGTAGATTACATAGAGAGTGAATAGAATGAACATGTTAAAGATATTACTACTCATCAGTTTTGCTTATGGGGAATTACAAGTAGGTGAAGTATCACCTAATTTCACAACACCCATTTGTGCAAATGGAACTGGAGATTTCGATTTGTATGCAGAATGCAATGGTGCTGAAAATGGTGGAGATTTTAAAGTAACCTGGATAAATCTGTTCGCAACTTGGTGAGGACCCTGTCAATCGGAGGCTCCGATTACAGAAAGTATTTGGCAAGATTATTTAGCACAAGATGCACCCTTAAAAGTCGTTGCTAATGGCTTTGATTATGGGACATATTCTTGTACAGGATGGGCAGATGCGTTTGGCATAACTTATCCAATCATTGATGGAGATGCGAATTCAGCTGCTTGGAATATGTATGGGGCTGGATACATTCCACATAATGTAGTACTTGACCACAACATGGTAGTGGTTTATACATCTTCTGGATTTGACGAGAATGCCATTAAAGCGGCCATAGATGCAGCTATAGAGAATGTTCCAATGGATATTGATGGAGATGATATAAATGACGCTATAGATAATTGCCCTCAAGTTTATAATGTAGGACAAGAAGATGTCGATGCTGATGGTATGGGTGATGTGTGTGATCCATGTAATAATCTCATATGGACTGGTGGTGATGTAGATGGAAGTGGATATTTAGACATTTCTGATATATTGTTATTAGTCGATATAATATCAACAGACCAGATTACACCCATTTGTGCAGAAGAGGCAGGTGATGTAACACAAGACGGCACTTTGAATGTTATGGATGTGATAGGTTTAATTCAAGCAATAATACATGGTACTCAACAACAAGCCATAAGCTTCTTAGAAGATGCACTGACACCAGCACAATTTACAAAGTTGATGTCCGGACTACCAACAGACCACTCGGTATCAGATAAGATTTTAATATGGCCCAATCCATCAAACGGCTCGGTCAATATTAACGGAAGTGGACATACTGAAATCTATGATATAATGGGTAGGAAAGTAAAAGAAGTCCACCTAAGCGGTACATACAGATGGAACACTAGAGACTTACCAAGTGGCATCTATAAAGTATTAAATAACAAAAAACGTACGACTATGACGTTAATCAAGTAAGGAGAACATTATGTGTGAGTGCTGTGGATGTACATCAGAATCTTGCAAGTGCAACTGTTCCTGCGGAAAGTAACAGTTCGACTGTTTGAGGAATTGCTGAGATATATATAGATACAAATGGTTTTAGGTTTAGACGCATCAACTTCCGTAGTAGGGTACGCATTTATTATTGGAGATAAAATTCATGATATGGGTTTTATCGATTTGAAGAAATTCACGTCCATTAAAGAAAAGGCTGTACACACATACGAGACACTTTCAGAGAACGAAGCATTCAATGAAGTCACATCTATCTGCGTAGAAGACTCGTTGATGGGTTTTTCTCGTGGACGAACAAGTGTACAAACGATCATCAAACTGGCAAAATTCAACGCTGTATTGTGCTTTATCCTGGGATGGGGCACAGATGTGGAGGTCCACTCGGTAAATCCATCTACGGCTCGAAAACAAGTATTTGGTAAGGCTCGAGTGACCGGAATGCCACCCAAAGAATTTGTACGGGGTCAGTTAGAAAGTCGGTTTGATCTTTCTGAGTGGAACAAACAGACGACCCGGGGAAACTTTGACAAAAAAAACCTTGACGCGTATGATGCTTTGGTGGTAGCTTTGTACCACAATGCTACATCAACAAAAAAATAGTGCAAAATAACGGGTTGTTGCTCAACCTGCTCGAGCGGGTGCTGGGATCTTCGCATAGACTCAAGAACAATGAAACCGCTTTTCATTGTCCCAAGTGTTCTCATCGAAAAAAGAAACTTCAAGTCAATTTATCGACTGGCCGAGCTCACTGTTGGGTGTGTAATTTTTCTGCTCACACCATCCCACAACTACTGAGAAAGACCAATACTTCCCCAACAATCGTCCGAGAAGCCCTAACCCTGATTGGGGACAGCCGGACCTATCTACGTGATAAAGATGAGGTAACCAAGTGGAATGTCACTCTACCGATGTGCTTTAAGCCACTGTGGGAAAAAACCAACGATGTTGATATTACATACAAACATGTTATGAAACACTTGATGGAACGAAAAATTTCCATGGGTGATATCATCCGGTACGGAGTGGGATACTGTGATGATGGCGAATTTTCAAATCGTATAATTGTACCATCTTATGACAGTACCGGTAAATTAAATTATTTCATAGCTCGAGATATTTTTCCAAATAGTAAGATGAAATACAAAAATCCAACAATGTCTAAAAATGTAGTGATTTTTGAACTGCTAATCAATTGGAAGATGCCAGTAGTACTCTGTGAGGGGGTCTTTGATGCCATGGCGATTAAGCGAAATGCTATACCTCTATTAGGTAAATTCCCATCCAGAGAGTTGATTAAACGGATGATCCAAGAGAGGGTCAAGATCGTCTATATAGCACTCGATCAAGATGCAAAGAAGGACGCTATAAAGCTAGCTGAATATCTTTTATCGTATGGAATAACACCATTTTCAGTAAACCTTCAAGATAAAGATCCATCCGAACTCGGCTTTAAGAAATTTTGGCAACTCGCGGATGGGATCAAGCCATCAACTTTCAGTGAACGCATAAGGGGTAGACTGTATGGATAAAGAAATAAAAACAATTGCTCATCTGAGCGACATTCACATTAGAAAGCTTCATAGATTAAATGAGTATCGTGAAGTTTTTGACCGCCTGTATGTACAACTAAAAGAGCTGAAACCGGATTTAATTTACGTGGGTGGAGACATTGTTCATGGGAAATTAGACACGTCCCCGGAAGAAACTAGACTGTTATCAAGCTTCTTTCTCAACTTATGTAGCATCACGGACACTATAATCATAACGGGTAATCACGATGTAAATCTTCAAAATAAAAGTCGTGAAGATGCATTGTCTCCGATAGTAGACCTAGTCCGGCAGATAACTGACAAGTTGCACTATTGGAAGCAATCCGGAGTATACACCATTGGTAACGTGGATTTCAGTGTACTCAGCGTATTTGATATGGATCAGTCCGGTCAACCAATCACAGACAATTTTATACCGGCCTCCAAATTAAATAATCAATACAAAATAGCTCTACATCACGGCTCTGTAGACAATTTTGTCGTGGATACCGGTCTTATAATGCAAAACACTCGTATTCGAACTGGACTGTTTGATGGATTTGATATCACGATGTTGGGTGACATACACAAGCGGCAATACTTGAATGATGATGAGACGATAGCGTACTGTGGAAGCCTAATTCAACAGGGTTTTTCGGAAGATCCATCCAAGGGGTTTCTGTTGTGGGATGTGGAATCCAAGAGCGCTGAATTCATCCAAGTAAAAAATAACTACGGGTTTAAAACAATAGAACTCATTGACGGGGTAGTTCAAAATACACTAAAATTCGTCCCACCACTGGGTAATATCCGGATAAAATATTGGAACACTACACTCGAACAAATTAAAGATTTACAGATTGATTTACGAAAAAAATACCCAAACATTAAAGAAATTAAAGCCGAGAAGCAGGACACGATATCTGGAGAAAAGGGGCTCCGACTGAATAAAATTGATGTTGGAGATGTTAGAGATTTAAAATTTCAAAACGCTTTGATTGAGGAATTTTTAAAAAATAAAATAGAGAATATTGATGATGATACCATTAATAGAATTTTTAAAATAAACGAACTCACCAACAATACGCCCGAAATTTACAACGATTCTGTAGTCAGAAATGTAAGTTGGAAGCTCAAGTCATTTGAGTTTGATAACATGTTTAGTTACAAAGAAGGTAACAAAGTAAACTTCACCGAGCTAGATGGAGTGGTTGGATTGGTGGCACCAAATCACAGTGGCAAGTCAGCCATGTTGGACTCAGTTGCATACACCATCTTCGATACATGCAGCAGAACATCCAAAGCCTTGGACGTTTTGAATAAGAGAAAAGACACCTTTACTGCAAAGTTAAACATCGAAGTCAATGGTAGCGATTACTGGATAGAACGCCATGGCGTGCTCAAAGTCCGCCGACATAAAAATAATAAAGTTACGACAACGTGCCCCGTATCAGTAAAGTTTTACATGATGGATGACGCGGGAGAGAAGATTGATCTCACTGGAGCAGCTAGGAGAAATTCACAATATGGTGGCGGTACCAATGAAGAGATCAGGAAAATATTAGGTACTTTTGACGACTTTATACTAACATCTTTATCACTGCAGCAACACGGAACCGAGTTCATAGAAAAGAAGCAGTCTGAAAGAAAACAAGTCCTTTCACAGTTCATGGACATGGACGTTTTTGATAAATTATACGACATTGCTAAGGAAGACAGCAACGAGGAACGAACTTTTTTAAGAAGACTTTTGAAGAAAGATAGCTACGTAGATTTAGCGACTATAGAAAAAAATCTAAAAATACATCAACTGAAGGAAGAAAAAATATCCACAAAGGTTCATGGTGTAGATCTGACACTGTCCAATCTGGAGGCTGAAAAACTAACAGCCATCAGACAATTATGGAAAATTGAAAAGTGGGAAGGAGACCCATCTGAGTTGACTACAGAGATGTCCACAAAGAGGATTGAGTTAGAGCAGCTCGAGACCAGACTGACTCAAGATCAGCAATATAAAGAGACACTCAGACCATTATATTTAAAATATCATGAGAAGATGAATTTATTAGATGAAAGCACAATCAATATTAACTATCAGCTACACATTGAGCTATCTAAAGAGCTTGAAAATAAAAGGGGTAAACTTGAAGCCACCATCCAAGATATTGCAGCTCAGTACTCCACATTACAGGAATTAGAAAAATATCAATATGATCAAGAGTGCAAATACTGCATCAGTAATGGTGGTGAGCATATTAAACACACACGGACAATAAAAAAATATCTTGATGATCTAAATAAAAAGAAGGACCAATTAGAAACTGACGCCAATACCATACAGACCAAATTAAATAGCTTGGAACCTTCCATTAAGCAAAAGGGTCAATACGACCAACTTACTGACGAATTAAATCAGATTTCACAGGATGCAATTAAAATTGGTGGCAAGATTACCACGATGCGAGAAAAGAGGGACCACCTAAAGACGCAAATAAAAGACATTGATGTGAAGATACAAACGTATTATCAACACGAAGAAAAAATTAATACGAATAAAAAAATAAACAAAGAGCTCTTTGATATTGAGGAAAAAATATCTAAACACACATCAATAAAAAATATACTCACAGTAGAATATAACTCTGCACACAACGCATTCATAGTATCAAAAAAAGAAAAGGACGATATAGAGACGGATATCAACCGGTTAGTAACTATAGAGCAAAAATTGATGGATTATGACATGTACATGCTCGCTACGTCCCGAGACGGAATCTCCTATGAACTTATAAGTAAAACTTTACCATCCATAGAAGCAGAGATCAATGAAGTATTGGATAATATGATGGTTGGATTTACGATTAAACTCGTCATGGACGGAAAGAATATCGATACATTAATCTGTTACGGAGAGGAAGAGTGGTCACTTGATTTGGCTTCTGGGATGGAAAGATTTGTATCCAACCTCGCAATCCGCGTCGGCTTGATCAACGTATCTACGTTACCACGCCCCAACTTTTTATGTATTGATGAGGGTTTTGGAACACTGGATAGTGAGTCGATTGTAAACATAGAAGGAGCATTCAACTACCTAAAGACTCAATTTGACTTCGTGTTAATTATAACGCATCTGGATACAATAAAAGATTTTGTGGACCATTTGATACCAATAGACGTATCAGATGGATTTAGTCAGATCATACACGTTTAGTTGAGAGTAAATTGAGCCGTTCTTTATTTTGTATAGAATTTGCTTGAAAGTACTCAAACAAAATTTTTGTTATATTGGCTGATACGGTAAGACCTCTATACTGACTATCATCTTTGAGGGTTTGGTCCAACGAATCTAGTATCGAGATGCTTCTGATTATTCTTTTCATAGTTATTAATAATTATGCCATTTCTATTAAAAAACCAACGTTTTCTTTTGGAGTGATATTTATAGTTAATGGCCACAATCTGTAACACTCGGAGACTTTTTTGACATATCCACCCAAATTTGGTGGAACGGTTCCCAAATCAGGGGATCAGACACTTTTATATCCACCAGCTTTAAATCTAGATCAATTGGACGTCTACGTAGAAGATGATCCAATCTCACCCAGATTCTTTAGAGTATCGAATCTACCATCCAGTATCTCATACGGAAAATCTTATTTCATAATAAGTTTCAATGATCCACACGATACATCGTTAAGGTTACGAGATGGATCACCAATTTTATTTGAATTCAAAGACAGTGAAGGGCGTGTAATATTTAGTGACCTAACATCATACAATGATGCTAATGGATCCGCTCTAGCCTATGTGTGGGTCAAAGTAGATCCATTGAGAACCTTCCATGATATCAAGGGGGGCACCGGTACACTGACGATTGTTGGAGAACTCGACGACGTCCCAGCTCAGTACAAAGATGTATATAATATTCGACTGACCATCGACATCGATGTTAGACGAGACTTACCCAACAATACCCCAATTCTTTTTCAGACTTCCTCTCTAATACAAGACGCACTTGTAGTGAGTGAAAGCATAGAGCATGATCAAGGAAGTGCGACATACAAGAGAAGTCTTCTAAACATTAGCGCTAGCCACCTGGACACCTTTGGTGGACAACTTAAATTTATTGAAGTATCATACAATGAACAGATCTCTAACGCTGATCAGTTTAAATTTTTAACATTATACCCAGTCAGTGCATCAGGAGAAGAGTATGAACTGACGAGTAGTGCAGTCACGGGATTAAATCCAGTATCAAACTTCTACAGGACTCCAATGCCCAGAGATCTTCGACGGGGCGAGTCTGTAACTTTTAGATTAAGATTTCTCAATGGCGCCGGTCAGGTAGCCCAAGATCCAACTAATGGTCAAGATGTCATAGTGAGTAGCAGTGCGACCTTTACCGGTACTCCGCTTGTGATTGAAAAGGACGACAACCTGATTACAGGTTCAGTCGGTGTGGGTACTGAGGTGGGTAAGGGATTCAAGATGTCAGGAGAATCATCAGCCTACATTGCATCCGCAGATTATTTAGGATTTACAAGTGGATCAGCAGGATCCGGATCTGGTATCCTTCTGTTCAGTGGTTCTGTATTCAGTGACATTACGGATGATTATTCCGGAGCTGGAGTGGGATTTGAAGTCGTGGCAGATTCAAGCAGCTACATGAGGTTCAGAACAAATCCAAAAGAACTTGACATCCGTGCAGATACATTCTTCGTAGGAACTGAAGACACTCAATACATCAGTGCTAGTGGGGGTCTTATAGAAATAACATCAAGTAATTTTCATCTCTCATCGAGTGGTGACGTCACCATGGCGGGAACAATCACAGCAGAAGCCGGTACGATAGGTGGATTTACAATCGAGGAAGGCAAGCTCACAGCTGGTGAAAATAACAGTGCCATGACGATGAGTGGTGTTGATAGATTGTTGCGTTTTGGAAGCGGGTCAGAGTTTTCGCCATCCTCCGTAGACGGCATACTGATTGGTCAGGATTCAGATGGAATATACAAATTTGCAGTCGGTCAACCTAATTCATATATTGTCTTTGATGGTACCAGCGTCAGTATCAAATCAGACGACTTGAACGTTACAGCATCAAATTTCACAATTGATTCCAGTGAGTTTAAATTGGAGACATCTACGCTGTTCATCAGTAGTAGTGGTACGGGACTCATTGCAGTCGGTAATCCAAGACCCACAGGAATCTCTGCCGATGGAAACATAGGTTTTTTTGTTGATGGTGCCGGAAATGTATTAATAGGAAATGCATCAGCTTCTCGTCTTCAGTTTGATGGGACGAATTTAATCCTAAGTGCATCATCTTTTTTTCTGGGAAGTGGAGCCCAGTATGTGAGTGGATCCAATGGTGATATAGAAATCAGCTCATCAGTGTTCCACCTGGATCCAAAGAACAATTTAGTATCGATCAGCGGATCAATTATAGCCACCGATGGTAACATTGGGGGGTTCAGCCTATCCCAGGACGCCATAACATCCACTAATTTCTTCATCAGTGGAGCAGCAACGGGAAATGAGTACTTCATATCAGCGTCAAGCGGTCCAGGGCAACATTTTAACGTAAAGGCGTCAGGAGACGTCACAGCATCTAGTCTATTATTGACGGGTGGTTCAGTGGCTGGCAGTACCGTAACAGAGACTAAATTCGCATATTCAAATAATTGGGCAATCAGTTCATCAGACAATCCAGCAGAAGTATTCATTAGCTCATCGGCCTTTCTGGTTAAGCAGGGAGGCGACGTTACTGGATCTAAAGTATTGTTTGATGGTGGAACGATAGGTGGAGCTACAATTGACCAAACCGGTTTTGCCTTTGGAGACATAACAAAGATTTCAGCATCATCCAATCCGGTCGAAATATTTATATCATCATCTCAGTTCAAGGTTAAACATGATGGATCCATCACCGGAAGTGAATTTCTGTTTGGTAGCAAGGGCGGTGGTCAGTACATAGAATTCTCCGGAGATAATTTAACGGTGGAGGGGGGAGTATCAGCCAACTCGTTAAGAACACCAGCACAGATAGGTGGAGCAACATCGACGGAGGAGAACGCATCATCATCTATATCAGCTGGTGGACATGCTACATTTAAATCTGCATCCATAGGGGGGTTTGTAGTTAATCCCACATCCATACGGGATGCAAACAGTAACTTAATTTTAAAGTCGTCAGGACAGATCACAGCATCATCAGTCAGTATGTCTGGTGACATAGTGGCCACAAACATTACCGCAGTACAATCCGGATTGATAGGTGGTTTTGAATTAGGACCCAATTTAATTTCAGCATCATCAGGCTTACTGCAATTGAATTCTTCAGGACAAATTACAGCTTCAGCAGTCTCCATGTCAGGAGACATCATTGCTACGAACATCACTGCAGTTCAACGAGGAAATATTGGCGGGTTCGACATTGGACCATCCATCATCTCAGCATCATCCGGAACATTGAATCTAAAATCATCAGGGCAGATCACAGCTTCGGCAGTCAGTATGTCGGGAATTATATCGGCTGTTGGTGGTGACATTGGTGGGTTTTCAATTGATAACACGACGATCAGTAGTTCAACCGGTAATTTAATTCTAAAATCCTCTGGACAGATCACAGCTTCAGCAGTGTCCATGTCAGGAGACATCATTGCCACAAATATCACCGCAGTCCAGCAGGGTAACATAGGTGGATTTGTATTGGGACCAAATCTGATATCAGCTTCATCGGGTCTACTCCAGTTGAATTCTTCAGGGCAGATCACAGCATCTGCGGTCAGCATGTCGGGAACCATCACGGCCGAATCGGGACAGATTGGTGGATTCGAAATAGGTTCAAATGTAATTAGCAGCTCTAACGGTAATTTAATTTTAAAGTCCTCGGGACAGATCACAGCTTCAGCGGTCAGTATGTCGGGAATCATATCAGCCACCGGTGGCGATATAGGTGGATTCTCTATTGACGGAACAACCGTTAGTAGCACAAATGGTAATTTGATCCTCAAGTCCTCAGGACAGATCACAGCATCGGCAATTAGCATGTCGGGTACCGTAACAGCCGAATCAGGCCAGATTGGTGGATTTATAATCAATGAAGATAGAATTCAGACCAGTGATGGTACATCATTGGTCCTCAATGCAGCTGGACAGATAACCGGCTCGGATGTTCTACTCAGTGGAGGAACAATCACTTCTGGAGTAACCATTCAAGGTGAGTTGTCAGCTAATAGCATCTCAACTCCAGCTGATGGTGATCCGTTAGCAACCATTGATGCTCGCGGTTTTGCTAAGTTCGTCAGTGCATCCATAGGTGGTTTTGACATCACAAATACTCACCTGTCAGCCAGTAATCTTGTTTTT
>TARA_R110000824_G_scaffold11585_5_pt1 | contig 10451 bp, 9 predicted proteins | sample TARA_R110000824 | Tara Oceans TARA_R110000824 (sample SAMEA4397747) | marine metagenome | biome: Polar Biome; feature: [MES] marine water layer (ENVO:01000295) within the mesopelagic zone...; material: water (ENVO:00002006), including particulate matter (ENVO:01000060) such as...... | reverse complement strand
GCCGCCAAGCCGGTGCAACATTCGCATACCGGTCAGGCTGGATTTTCCGACCTGGGCCGCCCCGACCAGATTGAAACAGCTAGCGCTATTGGCTTGTCCGGTGATGCGCTGATAGCGTTCCACTTCCCGCAAGCGTCCGATTCCGCCATCGAACAGGTCGCCGACATGGTCCCGGCTGTGACGGAAATGGCGACTGGGGTGCTCGTGGGCGAGAAAACTGGCCACGCTCAAATGAGGATCGTTGCTGCATATGGAGTCCACTTGGCTCCACAGAGACTTCGCATTGCCGGGGCTTTTGTCCCAATGGGGAAAATACGAGGCTTTGTCGAAAAAAGGCAGCGACATCGAAAGGTCAAAGCCGATCATTATGTCCTGTTGGTTATCAGCGAGACGCAACAGCCAGTCGAGCACATCTTCCCGAGACCAGCGCGGTTTGGGAGAAAGCAAGGCAGGGGGGCCCTCCGGACCGATGATCGCCACCGCAATGCCGTTGGGACGCTCGGTCTTGGCACCGGACCAGTCAACGCAGGCAAAATGAGAGAAGCTTCGCATCAAGCGGCTTTAGCGGATCAAGCGGACAAAAGAAAAGGGCAGGCCCATCGGACCCGCCCTTGTTCTTTGATTTTCTTCCCAGCGCCTATTTTTTGACAACTGGTTTCCGTACCGCAGGCTTTGTCGTTACAGGCTTGCGGGCAACCGGTTTACGAGCAACCGGTGCTTTTGGCTTTGGCGGATTGGCGTGGAGATCTTCCAACACCTTGCCTGCCACATGCCGTCCGCCCCAGCCGAAGGCCAGTGCCGCCGCTGCTGCGCCGCCAATGACCAGTGCTGTGAACGCCGTCTGCACGATTTCCTGTCCGACACCCATGAACTGCAGGCCCATGAAGGTGAACAATACGATCGTTGCATAGCGCACGATGGTCGACGCCATGCTGCCTTCGTCCGCACCGCCGATGATCCGCGAAAGCAGATTGGCGATCAGGAAACCGACAGCGATTACGATCGCGCCGAATATGACACGTCCGCCAAGCTCGAGTACCTGATCAAGGATCGAGGTCAATTCCGCAAAACCAAGCAAGCGCATCGCCGCAATGGCAAAGAACAGCATGATTGCTACCTGGGCAATTCTCGCCAATACCGACGTCAGCGACGTTTTGGCTGGCAAGATATCGAGAGCCGCTACCGACTGATCGACACCGAGACCGGGCAGGATTTCGGTGATGATCTGAACCACGAACTTGCTGATCAGATAGCCGATACCGAGGATGATTGCAGCGCCGATGATGTTCGGAATTGCTTCAAGAATCATGCGGAGCATGTCGCTGGCTGGTCCTGAAACCGATTCCAGATTTAATGCTTCCAGTGCCAATATTGCGACTGGAATGATGATCAGAACATAAATGATTGTCCCGATTGTCTTGCTGATCGTCGAATTGCCGGTAACCGCACCGATGCCGCCGCGATTGGCCCATTTATCAAAATCGACGGTCTGCAAGAAGGTCACGACAAGGTCCCTGACAATCCGCGCGACGACTATTCCGATAAAGAATATGATCGCTGCACCCAGAAGATTGGGAACAAAGCCCATGATACTATTGAGTAAGGTCTGGATTGGGGCATCTACGCCACCCAGGCCCAGAACGCGCAGGATGATAAGCAAGCCGAATAGCCAGATCAGCAAGGATACAATCTTGCCGAGAGATTCGCCAACCGAAGTACCGGATGATGTGTCACGCTGCAGAAATGTCACATTGTCGACAAGCTTGGCAAAAGTCCATTTGGCGGCTTTGCCCAAGACCCAAGTGCCGAGGAGAATGATCAGGGCCAAACCCAGTTTCTCGCCCCATATCATCGCAAGCTCCGTATCCAGAGCATAATTGCCTATTCGCATCCCATCCATATAGCATCCCCTATTTCGTTTTTGTTACGTCTGAAACCTTGTTAGCACATTTGCCGGGAAATAGACAGGATTCAATATTGGGATGGAAAGATGGGTGCGTAAAAACTCGTAAAGATCAAGAACTTGTGTTCATCTCTATGATGACCCTGCCGATTGCTTGGCGTTGTTCGAGCACTGCAAGAGCTGTCGCTGTATCCGCCAGCGGGAAGGTGCGAGCGATATGCGGGCGCATAGCGTCCTGAATGGCCAATTCCCATAGCGCTGTGCTTTGACGCAAGGCGACTTCAGGATCGCGGCGGGGGCTTTCGCCAGCGCGGACTCCGATCAGGCTGTAGGTCTTGATCATGACATGATTGGCCGGAAACGCCGGTATGGCACCGCTGGCAAAGCCGACAATCAGATATCTTCCATTCCAGGCTATCGCGCGCGTTGCCGTCAAGGCCAAGTCACCGCCGACCGGATCATAGACGACGTCAACGCCTTTGCCTCCCGTCAAAGCCTTGACCTTTGCCGCCAAATCCTCGTCCGCAGGATCGAGCATATGATCAGCGCCTGCCTGCTCAATGGCGTCCCGCTTGGCCTCACTGGAACCGGTACCGATGACCATTGCGCCAATATGCTTGGCCATCTTGACCGCAGCCATTCCCACCCCGCCGCTCGCGCCCAGAATAAGAACGCTTTCCCCCTTTTGCAGATTTCCCCGCTCGACCAGAGCATGCCAGGCGGTCGATGCACCGGTTTGCCAGCAAGCGCCTTCGCTGAAGGACAAGGCCGGGGGCAGGGGAGAGACGGCTGCTGCGCTGACAATCCATTGCTCTGCCAGCGCGCCGCCCTTACCGCCCGCCATGACGCGATCGCCGGGCTTGACGCTTTCGACGTCTGATGCGACCTCGATTACGACGCCCGCAGCTTCCAGTCCAGGAACGAAGGGTGGATCGGGGCGGAATTGATATTTGCCCTGAGTCATCAGCAGGTCGGGGAAATTCAAGCCAGCTGCCCGCACCTCGATCCGGACTTCACCGGCTTGTAGCGATCGGGCTTCCTTTTCGAGAATATGGATGGACGAGGGGCCGGTGAGGCTCTTGCAGACGGCTGCCCGATATGTGCGTTTCATGATCGTACCGTAGCGACAATATCTCTGGTGAAGGCTTCGATATCGAAGGCATTCCCGGCGGTGTCATATCCGCGCCTCACGATGACAAGGTCCAGCGAAGGGATGATGACCAGATATTGTCCGCGATTGCCAAAAGCGGCAAATGTGTCTGTCGGTATATCCTCTGACTGGTTCATGAGCCAGAAGGTTGCACCATAGCCAAAATTTCGTCCTTCCGGCTGTGGTCCTGATGGAGTGCTGACATATTCTCGCCAGTTTTCCGGAAGCAGTCGCTCACCGTTCCACATTCCGTTGTTGATATAGAGCAGCCCGATCCGTCCCAGATCGCGTGCTGTGGTCCACACCTGGCTGGAGAGGATATAGTTGCCCTGCCAGTCGGTCTCAGCATAGGTTCGGGTCATGCCGAGCTTCTGGAAAAAGCCGAAAGGATCGAAATCGCGATGCTGCGTGCGCGCCGCGTGAACGGCGAGCAATGTATCATTATTGGCGTAGCGAAAACGGGTTCCGGGTTTGTAGAGCAAAGGCCAGATGGTGGTCCTCTCTGTTACGCTGGCACCGCCCATATAAACAGGATCGGTGCGATTGCCTGCTGTGTCGCTGACCAGTCCGCTGCTCATGCGCATCAGTTGGTCGATAGTGAGCGCTGCACGGGGATCGCCTGGCGCCTGCCATGCCGGTATTCCTGCCGGTGCATTTATGTCGACCATCTGCTGCTGGACAGAATGGCCGATCAACGTGCCGGCAAGCGACTTTGCAACGGACCAGGTGCGCTGTGCGGTGTGGAGATCATGACCCTGTTTATATTGCTCTGCATGAATTTTGCTATTTTCGATGATCAGCACAGCGCTGGTTTTCCCGCCGTAAAGATCTGCTTGAAATGCGCGTTTGGCGGCATTTTCAAGGCTGGCTGATCCAGTGGCCGGTCCGGCCAACGCGTTTCTGTCTCCCATTGGCCATGGCTTGTCATCGATCAATTCGCGCACGTCCGTCGATGTATTTCTGCGGGTAGCGTCAAAGCCGATCGGCATGGCGGTGCACCCGCTCCTGCTATTCCAGATTGCAACGCGTGGCGGTGCATCGTCAGCGAAGCGCACGCTGACCTGCCGCTCGGCCTCGTTCACTTCTTCTGGAAGGGTTGGAAGGATATTCGCTATCCTGTCGTAGACGCCAGTGAGTTCGTCAGCTTTGATATGCTCGAGTGATTTTCCGCCGTTCCACAGACCAGAACAGATGAATTGCGCCTTGTAGCCTGCAGCTAAAGCGCGGTCGTAGCGCGCTGCTTCATCCTGCTGGGCCAAGGCGCTGGTCGAGAATAGCGCTGCGACAATATAAAGACTAGCCAGCTTTTTCCGCACGCAAATTCTCCCAATATTCCAGACGTTCCCGTATTTTATGCTCGAAACCCCGATCCACAGGCTGGTAGAAGCGCTGTGGCTGCATGTCTTCCGGCCAGTAATTGTCGCCCGAGAAACCGTCGTCTGTTTCATGATCATAGCTATAGCCTGCGCCATAGCCGATTTCCTTCATAAGCTTGGTCGGGGCATTGAGAATATTTTGCGGCGGCATCAGCGAGCCGGTGTCCCTGGCGGATTTCCACGCTGTTTTCTGGGCCTTGTAGGCAGCATTGGATTTTGGCGCGGTCGCGCAATAGAGGCAGGCCTGAACAATTGCCAGTTCGCCTTCGGGGCTGCCAAGAAATTCATAGGCCTGTTTGGCCGCAAGCGCCTGCACCAGGGCTTGCGGATCAGCCAGGCCGATATCCTCGACGGCAAAACGCACGATCCTGCGCAGCAGAAAAAGCGGCTGTTCGCCGGCTACCAGCATTCTTGCCAGATAATAAAGCGATGCCTGAGGGTCGGATCCCCGCAACGCTTTGTGCAGCGCGGAGATAAGATTATAATGACCCTCGCGATCCTTGTCATAGACCGCCATCCGGCGATGCAGGATTTTCGCGAGTTGGGCAGGGTCCAGCGGATCTTTGATATCGAGCGAAAAGAGCGTTTCGGCCTGATTGAGCAGAAACCGGCCGTCGCCATCGGCGCTGGCTATAAGCGCCTCTCTGGCTTCGACGGTGAGGGGAAGGGCCTTGTCTTCGATCTTTTCCGCTTTTTCCAGAAGCTGGCCGAGAGCGGCGGCATCGAGCCGGTTGAGGATAAGCACCTGCGCACGGCTCAGCAGAGCGGCATTCAATTCAAAGGAGGGGTTTTCGGTCGTCGCACCAACCAGCACCACCGTACCTCGCTCGACATAAGGCAGGAAACTGTCTTGCTGTGACCGATTGAAACGGTGAATCTCATCGACGAACAAAAGGGTCGCTTTGCCGGACTGGAACCGCATCTCGGCCTCGGCAAAAACCTTTTTCAGCTCTGCAACCCCGGAAAAAACGGCTGAGATTGCCTTGAAGTGCAATTCTGTCTGATCTGCCAGCAAGCGCGCTAGACTGGTCTTGCCTGTGCCGGGCGGACCCCAAAGAATGATCGAGGAAAGCCTTCCGGCAGCGATCATCCGCCCGATCGTTCCTTCGCTGCCGACGAGATGATCCTGGCCAACGATGTCGGTGAGCTGGCGAGGGCGCAGCCGGTCGGCCAGGGGCGCATCGGGTGTGTTGTCCGAATGATCCTGCTGATCATTTTTGTCGTCAAACAGTCCTTGCATGTCTAGCGGACAGCAGCTTGCTTGATCGGACCATAGCCGGCCAGCCGCTGGCGGACCAATCGCATATAGGTTTGCGCGACGGCATTGTTGATCTGGTCCCAGCTATATTCTTCCGCACGCTTTTCTCCAGCTGCACCATGCGCATTCCGTACGTCGACATTCTGGCAATAGAGTTGCAGCGCATCGGCAAATTCACGAATGGCACCGGGGGTGATCAGCTTGCCCGAATCGTTATTCTTGACAAGACTTTGGCTGCCAGTGGCCTTTGCCGCAACCACCGGTAGTCCGCAGGCCATGGCTTCAAGCGTTACATTGCCAAAAGTTTCGGTGATCGAGGGGTTGAACAGCATATCCATGCTGGCAACAGCCCGGCCGAGATCGCTGCCCTGCTGAAATCCAGCAAATATGGCATCCGGAATTCTGTCTTCGAACCACTGTTTGGCTGGACCTTCTCCTATCACGAGCACCTTGTGCGCCACCTTGCGGCGATTCAGTTCATCGATGGTGTCGGAAAAGACATCCAAGCCCTTTTCCATCACCAGTCGACCGAGAAATCCGATCACGGGTATGTCATCCGCTACGCCCAATGATTGGCGCCAGGCCAGATCACGGCGATTGGAATGGAAAATCTCGCGGTCTACGCCGCGCGACCAGATGCCGATGTCATAATTCATCCGCTGGTCGCGCAAAACCTGGGCCATCGATTCAGAAGGCGCAACCAGCGCATCACAACGACGGTACAGGCGGCGCAAAATCGCCTCGATCACCGGTTCCAGAAAGGCCAGATTATAGTAGCGGGGATAGGTTTCAAAACGGGTGTGGACGGAAGCAAGCACCGGAATATTCTGACGGCGCGCCCAAGACACCATTTTATGTCCGACCCGGTCAGGGCTTGATATCTGCATGATATTGGGATTGAACCGCTCGAGATCCTTTCGCACATCGCTCGAAATGCGGGTTGGAAAGCGATATTCACCGCGTCCGGGAAAGGCAACGGATGGCACGCTGATCAGGTCGCCCGTAGGTTCAAAGGCCGGCGTGTCAGTGGTCGGCGAATAGACACGAACGGCAGCTCCCTGACGCAGCAGATAGTCCACCAGCCGGTTCAGAGCCTGATTGGCGCCATCGCGTACGAAATTATAATTGCCGCTATAGAGGGCTATGCGAAGGTCACTGATTTCCATTCGCGCCTTCAAGCATAATCAGCAGGAAATTGCCAATATGAACTTGGTCGGCTAGCAGTCTGATATGATACAGACTCAGCTCGATCAGGTGTTGATTGGTACGCCGAAACCCTTTCGTGATGACGGCGAAATGAGCGCAATCGCCAAAGACGCCGTTGACCAGTCGCTATTGCTCGGTTTTGAAGGCTTGGAGGGCGGTCAGGTTGCCGATCCGCTGCATCATGGCGGGCGTGACAAGGCGGTCCATCTCTATCCGATCGAACATTATGCGTTTTGGCGGGATAAATATCCGGATCTGGAGCTGCTGGACCGAGCGGGCGCCTTTGGTGAAAATTTTAGTTGCACTGGATTAATCGAGGAGCGGATTTGTCTTGGCGATATTTTCCGGGTCGGGGAAGCGCTGATCGAATGCAGCCATGCCCGCCAGCCTTGCTGGAAACTCAATCACCGGTTTGGCAAGTCGGATGTATTGAAGACCGTAGTGAAAACCGGGAAATCGGGCAGCTATTTTCGCGTATTGGAAGAAGGAAGGGTGAGGGCAGGGGACGACTTCTTCCAGTTGGCCCGCCCCTTGCCTGATTGGCCGCTGGACCGGTTATTCGCTCTGATCGTTGGTGGCCAGCACAAGGGTAAGGGCGCCGAGCTCAAATCTCTATCGGAGAATCCGCTGCTGGCGGGAACCTGGCGGCTTCGGGCAAAACAACTGGCCGGTGGCTGACCGATCTAAGCGTGTTCCTGCTTCGGTGGGTGCAGGCGCAATTTTGTCACGCGGCGATCATCGGCTTCGGTGATTTCCAATATCCAGCCGCTCGGATGCTCGAGCTTTTCACCAATGGTCGGAATATGGCCTGCCAGTACGAAGCATAAGCCGCCAATTGTATCGACATCCTCGTCGATTATTTCCAGTGCGGGATCGATGGCATCGCCGACATCATCCAGCTCCGCTCTGGCATCTGCTTCCCAAATACCATCGTCGAGCTTGACCAGCATCGGAACCGGCTCGTCATCATGTTCATCTTCAATCTCGCCAGTGATTTCCTCGACAATATCCTCGATGGTAACGAGGCCTTCGGTGCCATTATATTCATCGAAAATAATCGCGAGATGGGTGCGGGTTGCCCGCATTTCCGCGAGTAAATCAAGAACTCCCATGGATTCCGGGACGAAGCGGGGTTGCCGGAGAAAGGGTGTTATATCGTCGGGATGCTTGCCGCCTTTGGCGACAATCGCAAAAATATCCTTGATGTGTATCATGCCGATAATATTATCGAGATTTTCGCGATAGACCGGGATCCGGCTATGGCCGTGTTCGGAAAAAATGTCGACAAAATCACTGAACGGGGAGCTTTCCTCGATGGCGATTATGTCGGCGCGCGGTACCGCGATGTCATCGACTCGATTCTCGCTGAAATGCAACATGTTGCGTAGCATTTCCAGTTCCAGCGACGATACGTCCGGCTGATGATTGGGATCGGCTTCGGCATCGCTTTCATGGTCGTCGATGACTTCTTCGATCTGCGCACGCAGGCTATTGTCTTCGTTATTGCCGAATAGCAGAGCCTTCAAGCTCTGCCATATTCGCCCGGGTTCGTCTTCTTCCTTGAATTGGCTGCTGCTGCGAGCCGTACCCGTTACATTGTCATTTTCAACGTCGGTCATTCTATTTCTTGATTACCTGCTTTACGCTTGTTCTGAATAAGGGTTGGCAATTCCCAGCGTTGCCAATGCTTTGATTTCGCAATTTTCCATCAAGCCTGCTTCTATCTCGTTTTCGTGATCATATCCTAGCAAATGCAGCGACCCGTGCACAATCAAATGTGAGACATGGGTGGATATTGAAATATTCTTTGCAACCGCTTCGTCGCGACAGGTTTCGTAAGCCAGGATTATATCCCCCAGCAAGGCCTCGCCATCGTCGGTATTTGCCAGCGTTTCGAGAAGATCTGGCTGGATCTGGGGAAAAGACAAGACGTTGGTTGGTTTGTCCTTGCCTCGATAGGCCTTGTTGAGGGAATGGACTTCGGCATTGTCGGAAAGCTTGACGCTAAGTTCCATTTCAAAATTCCGGGCCAGTAGATCAGCATGGGACGATGCGGTGATCGCAGCCTTGGCCGCTCGCGCGGCCAAGTCAGTCCAATCCTGTTCATTGTCCCATAAGGGCGATGCGGTCAGTTCAGTCTGGAGCATCTTTGCCTTCATAGGCTTCGACAATTTTGCCGACCAGTGGATGGCGGACAACATCGCTTGCACCAAATTCGACCACACTGACTCGCTCGATATCCTGCAATTTGGTTACGGCGTCAGCAAGGCCGGACACAGCTTCTTTCGGAAGATCGACTTGTTTCGGATCGCCGCAGATCACCATCCGGCTGTTCATGCCGAAACGGGTCAGAAACATTTTCATCTGCGCAGCGGTCGTATTCTGCGCCTCGTCGAGAATGACAAAGGCATCGGAAAGGGTTCGCCCACGCATGAAGGCGATTGGCGCGATTTCGATTTCGCCACTCTCGATACGCCTTTCTACCTGTTCAGCGGGCAGCGTGTCGTACAGCGCATCATAAAGAGGACGTAGAAACGGATCGACTTTCTCTTTGAGATCACCTGGAAGAAAGCCGATTTTCTCGCCGGCTTCGACCGCTGGGCGTGAAAGAATGAGTCGGTCGACCGAACCGCTCACCAACTGAGACACCGCTTGCGCCACGGCGAGATAGGTTTTGCCGGTTCCTGCAGGACCAAGCGCAAAAATCATATCGTCGCGGGCGAGTGCTTCCATATAATGGGCTTGGCGGACCGAGCGCGGAAAAATGGTTTTCTTGCGCGTCCGGATCATTACCTTTGGCGCGTCGGCAACATCATTTTTCTTGTCCGTCGCGCCGGATGTTGATTGTTTTGCTGCTTTTGCAACCCTGGGGTCTGCAGCCATGGCTATGATCGCTTCGACCGCGCCATTGTCAATTTCCTGACCTTGTTCCAGGCGGTTATAAATGCCGGTCAGAACGTCCCGGGCCCGGGTCACGGCTTCTGCTTCGCCCTCGATTTTCAATTTTGTGCCGCGTGCAGCGATATAGACGCCGAGCCGGTTTTCGATCGCCACGATATTCCGGTCATATTCGCCGAACAGATCGCCCAAAATCTGCGGATCTTCAAATTCCAGATCCAGTTTGACAAGATTTCCGGTCGTTCCGGCTTTCGGTTTTTGGACCATCAGGCAGCGAGTCTTTCTTTGATTTGACCGGTGAGGCTGTTGGGGCCGGCCCGGGTGATTTCAACTTCAACCAAATCGCCGATTTCGAGATCGGGAGAGATGATATGCGCCGATTGCAGCCAGGGCGTTTTGCCGATCAACTGGCCATCCAGCTTTCCCTGCCGCTCCAGCAGTATGTCGGTCGTGCGACCCACGGTTTGCTGGTTGAAGGCATATTGCTGTTCGTTGAGTAAAGCCTGTAGGCGTTGCAGCCGTTCGTCCATCACTTCCGGCGCGATCTGTTCCTCCATCCCCGCTGCGGGAGTACCGGGACGAGGGGAATATTTGAACGAGAAAGCCTGCGAATAATTAGCGTCGCGGACAATCTGCAACGTCTCTTCGAAATCCTGATCG
>TARA_R110000824_G_scaffold282984_1_pt1 | contig 10457 bp, 7 predicted proteins | sample TARA_R110000824 | Tara Oceans TARA_R110000824 (sample SAMEA4397747) | marine metagenome | biome: Polar Biome; feature: [MES] marine water layer (ENVO:01000295) within the mesopelagic zone...; material: water (ENVO:00002006), including particulate matter (ENVO:01000060) such as...... | reverse complement strand
GTGGCCGAGGAAGGTGCACTTATAAAACGTGAGTGGTGGAAAAAATGGGAGAAAGAAGAAATTCCAAAATTACAATATGTTATTCAATCTTATGATACAGCATTCTCTAAAAAAGAATCTGCCGATTATTCAGCCATTACCACATGGGGTGTGTTTACACCCGTGGATGGAGAACGTGACTGCATTATTTTATTAGACGCGAAACGAGGCCGGTGGAACTTTCCTGAACTAAAGGATAAAGCACAAGAGCAATATAAGTATTGGGAACCGGAATTGATATTAGTTGAAGCAAAAGCAAGTGGTCTTCCGCTAACACATGAATTGCAAAAAGCGGGAATACCTGTAATTAACTTTACACCGTCGAAAGGGAATGATAAACACTCAAGAGTAAATAGTGTAGCACCTATTTTTGAATCCGGCGCAGTTTTTGCGCCAATCGACCAACGCTGGGCAGAAGAGGTTATCGAGGAGTGTGCGGCTTTCCCTTTTGGGGATCATGATGATTATGTTGATAGCATGACACAAGCGTTAATGCGTTATCGGCAGGGTTATTATGTGGAACTAAAAGATGATTTTGAAGATGATCCAAATCTTGCGGTTAACAATAGGAGAGCATATTACTAATGGCCGAGTCAACTTTTAGATACAAAGATTTCAGTGATAGAAATGTCAAGGACACAAGAAGACATTTAACTAGTGATGGTACTGTTAAGCCAGAAGATATAGATTATAGTACAGATAGCCTGCAAGATAAAATTTCTTCGATAAACACAGAAGAAAATACAAACTATTCACCAGAACAAGAATCTTTAGATCCCGCTTTTATTCCAGATGATGAAGCTTTTACAGGATCCACGGTCCTTGATGCAGGATATAATGCTGCTAAAATAGTTGCAGAAGAAGCATTTTCAGTATTGCCTTTAGCAGAAAGATTACTTGGTTTTAATGCTTACGAAAGTGATAAAGGGCACTTAGGTTCTAAACATAGTGGTTGGATAGATTCCTTATATGGAATGGCTACATCAGACGTAAAAAATAAAAATTTTGTAAGGATTTCTAAAGATCAAACAGACCAAGGATTTCAAGATCATTTAACCCAACACTTAAGTCAAAATGTTTTAACACCAGAACTATTAGCCGAAAAACTTATGCCCTTGGCCCAAGAAGCCGGGTACACTGCTAATAACCGTGAAGAACTTAACGCTTTATTAAGCAGAAGTCCTGGTTTTAAAACTTGGGCTGAAGGTAAAACAAACGAATTAAAAGATGAATATATGTTAGAAGGACGTGACTATTATGAAGATGATGATAGTATTCACATAAAAAATTTTAACGAAATAGATGGTATTAATGTCGCGTGGACCAAAGGTGATTTACAATTACCTAATTCCGGTGTCTATAAAATTCAAAATGATGGACAAGCATACAAAGTAGCAAACGCCATGCTTAATTTAAAAGACTCTGGCACCGTTGGTGGAGGAGGAGATAATTTTGATTATCTAGATAGAACTTCTCTTGGAACATTACTCGGGGACCAAGGATTTGGACCCGATCAACAATCAGGTAACTATGAATTGTATGGCAGTCCTGCAGCAAAAATAGGAGGTATGGCTGCTTCTCTCCCTCTTAGCGGAGCAGTTTTTGGTGGACCTAATGCAGTTAAACAAGTTATTAATGCTCCAACCAAAGTAAAAAAAATGAAAGAATTTGGAGCATTGTCTTTATTTTCACCTACTAAAAAAGGTGCGGCAATAGTAGGAAGTGGATTAGGAATTGGTTCTCTTCCATATGTTGCAGGTCTTCTAAGTAATGAGTAATGTCCGGCATTAGCGCACTTACATTAGCACCTAAAATAGCTGCTAATATTAAAAGTATTTTTAACAAAGAAAAATTAGTTAGTTCTGTAGCTAACAATCTTAATAAAAAAATTGTTAGAGTTAGAAATGAATTTTCTCCAGACACAGATATTCCTGCTATGGAGGAGAAGTTTAAACCTATAAATTTAAAAATAAAACCACAAGGTAAAAAAGGAGAACTAAGAGGTTCTTTTGATGCCCCTTTAGAACACGTGACAACTAAAAATAATATTAACACACTTACTAATGACCCTAAAATTAGGAGTCAGTATCCAGTAAAAGTTGTAACAGATACGTTTGCCCTTGAAAATATTGATGATCCTTTTTTTAAACAACTAGGTAAACAATACGGTAATCAAACTTACATGGGAGAAAAACTTAATCGTTTAAATAAAACATTGTTAACACGTTTAGCTAATTTAAATAGAACAAAAGTTGGAAATGAACTAGGTCTAGATATTCCTTCAAGAACAATGCATGAGGGAAAAAAAGACTCTTCTATTATAAAAGTTTTAAAAAGAACTAATCCTGACATTGAACTTTTACAAACAAATAAAAGATATTTAACACGAGGCAAGATTAAAAGAAACAAGACCTTAAATGATTACTTAAAAGAACTAGAGCCTACAACAGGCATGCCTCGTTCTAAAACAATGACTAACCAAGACTTAGCACTTGACCCAAGATTTAAAAGTTTTTATGGAGGTAAGCTAACAGGTAAATCAGGTTTAAAAGTATTAGAAGATAGAATTCAAGAGTTTAGAAAAAAAAATGACTTAGAATTAGTAATTAATAAGTTTGGTAGAGAAAGAGGAAAAGGTGGAAAACGTATTAGTCTAGAACCATTAAAAGGAACTAGAATGTATGAAATAAAAAAATTATTTAACAAACGTAATTACTCAAAAAGTAATGCTTATGATAAACGCGTTTTAGATACGGCAAAAAGATCAGAGGTTGTAATGAATGCAGTATTAGATAATTTATCTTTTGATCAAAAAGAAATAGCACTTGGAATGCTAGAAAAAGGAAAACCTTTTATGCAAGCATTACACACAGCTGCAGCACGTAGTAAAGATACTCCTAAAAGATTGTATAGACCAGAAGCTATGTCAACGTGGTACAGAAATATTATGCACCGTGAGTCAGAGGATGCTATTAAAGCTTTGTTAAGAAATAAAACAAAATCTAAAGCTGAAATTGATTTTGAAATAGCTGGTTGGGAAGATGATATGCGTGCACTTGGATTACAGTCTGAAATAGACGGTAAAGTTTATGGCGCATACTACGATCAATCCAAAGGTATGGTAAAACCCTTGGTCCAAGATCTTCAAAAAGAATACCCATTAAAGATGATGAATTTTAGAGGACAAAAGTTTAAACCTAAAGGATCTAAAGATGGTGGCTTGATTGATACGAACTTAGATGATACAAGCACTGTTGTGGATGATTTACCTTTATTAGACCCTCAAGAAAGTATCGAAAGACACCGTATGGCGGCTGGTGGCGTATTTAATTTATACAAAACTTTATCTAAAGTACCCAAAGCTGTTGGAAGTTACATAAAACAATCTAAAGGAACTCCTTCTTCTGCAAGTGATATATCTGTTACGCAAGCAGTAGAAGATAAACCCGCAATGTATTTATCCACAGTAGATGCAATTGAAAATACTCCTGATGCAGCTAAAATGAATGCTCAACAATGGCTTGGAACAATTAAAAACAAACCGGGTGTAAGTGGAACAGAACTTGATGAGTTTGGTTTAGAAGCACTTTTAACTAACGTTGGTAAAGCTGATTCTAAAAGACAGCTTACAAAACCTGAATTATTAGAAATGTATAACAAGGAAATGCCACAAATTGATATGGATATTTCCATGGCAGAGCCTGTATCACGTGGTGCAAATGACATTGTACAAATGCTTACAAAAACACGTCCAAAAACAAATAATAGTAATATAGAACCTGCAAATGTTTTTTCTAATGACGCACGTTTATTTAATGAATTACAACAACCTCCTCAAGATGTGACAGGAATGAAAGTTCGTGAAATGCTTCTTAATAATATGCAAAACCTACAAGTATCTAATCCAGCCGCAGATCCTATTAACAGCAGTATAATTAAATTTTTAAAAAAGAATTACCAAGGCGTTGAGATGCATAAAGGAGTTGAATTTAAAGAGATGTGGGAAACTGGATTTCCTAAAATGTTTCATGGAACAAACGACATTGTAAAAAAAGATCATTTTGAAGTTTTAAAAAATTTAGTGCCACAAGAAGATATAGCACAATTAGCAAAATCTAAAAATATACCAGAAGAAAAAGCCTTTGAACAACTATACCAGGCACTTAACATATTTGACAGAAATGTGATGACAGCAGACGTGCCTATTCCTTTTTGGACCAAGAAACTTTTGTACCGTATGGGAGATATGAGTGAAGGTAGAGGATTCTTTTATAAAAGCAAAAAGAACCCTGCACATGAAGGTACACAGTTTATTCCAGGTGGATCTGGTTATGGAGAGCTTAAATTTTACCATAATTTTAAAGATGGGTCTGTTAGAGCTGCAGAATCAAAATATAATAGCGGTCATTTTGGTGGAGAGGGTTTTAAAGGTGAAGGTGGTAATTCACCGTTTGGTTGGCTTAGATTTAGTGAAAGAACTGACGAAAGTGGCAGAAAACTACTACTTGTTGAAGAAACACAGTCTGATTTACATCAAAATGTGGCTCAAAAAGGGTATAGGTACGCGCCAAGGCTTGATAAAGGTAATGTTATGACTGAAATGAGTGATTTTGCCGCACAATTAGTTAAAAAAGAAGATACTCTTGCATCTACACGCCTTAGAAAAGACAATCTTTTACAATTACCCCGTGAAGAACGTAATTTACCTGAAAATGTTGCTGAATTAAAGAATGTTGAAAAGGCAATGAGTAAATTAGTCGGTGATATAAAAAGTTTAAAGGTAAAAGTACAAAAACAAAATGCAGAAACGGGAAAAAGTGGTTCAGTTCATCCTGATGTACCTTTTAAGAAATCAGAAAACTATGCAAAAGTATTTATGCAAGGATTAATGAAGATGGCTGATGATCAAGGGTATGATGGTATAGGTTTATCTACTGGTAAAATGAAAAAACAATATGGAGGTATTCCAAAAGGTGGTGATAAGTTTTATGATGAGATTGGTGTTAAAGCTATGAAACGTATTGCTAAAAAAAGTGGTTTTAAATTTGGTGACACAACTATTATGGATGGAAATGGCTTTACATGGGAGAAGATTCCTATTATCTCCATGCGTGATATAAACACAGGTAAAAAATTTGCTGGTGAATCCACTATTCCAGTGTATAATAGGGGTGGACAAGTAAATAAACGACAAGGATATAATGGCTATTAAATCAAGAATGCCGGCAGCAGGCTCAATTGAAAAAGCAATAGAAGCATTAACAGATGGAATAGAAATTGCAGATAGTAGTTCTACTGAAATTCAACTTCCAGATGATTCTACTTCAATGGAACAAGGTTTTGAAATAACAAATTTAGAAGATGGTGGAGCAGAAATTAATTCAGATCCTAACGCTCCAATAGATCAATCTCAAATTCCTTTTAATGCAAACTTAGCCGACTACATAGAAGAAGATGACTTACGTACTTTAGCAAATAAATTAACTTCAGCTTATCAAGCAGATTTTGATTCAAGAAAAGATTGGCATGATACCTATACAAAAGGGTTAGATATGCTAGGATTTAAATATGATGCACGTACACAACCATTTGAAGGTGCCAGCGGCGTGGTTCATCCTTTATTAGCAGAATCAGTTACACAATTTCAAGCACAAGCTTACAAAGAACTTTTACCTCCAGCAGGACCAGTTAATACAGAGATAGTTGGTGAAATTACACCACAAGTAGAAGAACAAGCTAAACGTGTAAAAGATTACATGAATTATATGATTACCCATGTGATGAAAGAATATGATCCTGATATGGATCAATTATTATTTTATCTACCATTAGCCGGATCAGCTTTTAAGAAAACATATTATGATGGACAATTAATGCGTCCTGTTTCTAAATTTGTATCTGGTGAAGATTGTGTTGTTAACTACATGGCAACTTCTTTACAAGATGCAACCCGTATTACACATGTAACAAAAATAGATGGTAATACTTTACGTAAACAACAAGTAAGTGGTTTTTACCGTGACATTGAATTAGTAACAGGATCTATTTCCACTGGTGTAAATGAAGTTCAAGATAAGATTGACGAGTTAGAAGGTGTTAGTCCAGGTATTCCTCAAGATGATGATGAGCATCAATTATTAGAAATGCACATTGATGCAGATATTCCTGGTTTTGAAGATGAGCAAGGAATTAAATTACCTTACATCATTACTATTGATAATTATTCTAACGAAGTTTTAGGCATTCGCCGTAATTGGAGGGAAGAAGATCCTGCAAAAGGGAGAATAGAATATTTTACTCATTACAAATTTTTACCGGGACTAGGCTTTTACGGCTTTGGTTTAATACACATGCTTGGTGGATTATCAAGAACAGCAACAAGTGTTTTACGACAGTTAATTGATGCAGGAACTTTAGCTAACTTACCAGCAGGATTTAAAGCGCGTGGAATGCGTATTCGTAATGATGATACCCCTTTACAACCAGGTGAATTTCGTGATGTTGATGTGACTGGTACTTCTATTAGAGAGTCACTTATGCCCCTTCCTTATAAAGAACCTTCGCAAACTTTATTTGCATTATTAGGTTTTTGTGTGGATGCTGGAAAATCTTTCGCCGCTATTGCAGATATGAAAATGGGTGATGGAAGTGAACAAAATCCAGTTGGAACAACACTAGCTTTACTTGAACGTGGCACTAAAGTAATGAGTGCAATTCACAAACGTTTACATTATGCTCAAGGAATTGAGTTTAATTTACTGGCTCGTTGTATTCAAATGTACTTGCCTCCTGAGTATCCTTATATGGTTCGTGGTGGTAATAGAGCCATTAAAGCCCAAGACTTTGATGAAAGAGTAGATATTTTACCTATATCTAATCCAAATATATTTTCTATGTCCCAGCGTGTCATGCTGGCGCAACAACAATTACAATTGGCTCAAGCTGCTCCTCAATTACATAATTTACGCGAAGCATACAGACGTGTGTACCAAGCATTAGATGTTGATAATTTAGATGCATTATTAAAACCAGATCCAGGTAACCCTAATCCTAAAAGTCCAGCTACTGAAAATTCAGAAGCTATGACTGGTCAACAACCAAAAGCTTTTCCAAAACAAAATCATCCTTCTCACATAGAAGCACACGCAGAATTTATGTTTACACGCCCTGTTCAAATTAATCCACAGTTGTATGCAATGATGGAAGGACATATTTTAAGTCACATTTCTATTTTTTCAGCAGAGCAAATTGAACAAAAAATGTTACCTCAATCTCAAAAAATGCAACAACAAGTTCAAAAAATGCAACAACAGGCGCAACAAAATCCTGCGCTACAAGAACAAGTGGCGCAACAAGTTCAAAAAATGCAAGAAGAATTTATGGTTCAAAAAGAATCTGAAATTTCTGTTGTTGAAGCTAAGTTAATTAAAGAAATGGCTGCGGAAGAAACTAAACGAAGTGGTTTAGAGGATCAAGATCCGTTAATTAAATTAAAACAACAAGAAATTGATTTACGAGCTGCAGAATTAATGCAAAAAGGTGAGCATGATGATCAATCAATGTTACTTAAAACTTCTGTGGAAGCTGAAAAATTAGATCTCGAAAGAGAAAAAATGTCTAATGCGGCTGAAGGAACTGTTATGAAAGAATCTTTTGGGTTAATAAAAGATCAAGCAAAGGACACTGCGAACGAGATAAAAGAAAATTTATCTACCCTTCGTGAAGATCGCAGAACAAGGAGTAATGAAAATATTGCATCTATGAAAGAGAGGAAATCAAATGGTAGACCCAAAGATAACTAAACTAATAGATGTAATGAAAAAAGCAGAAGCTCTTGCATTACAGTTGATTAATGTTAAAGAAAATGATCAATTAATTGTTGCCGCAGGATTAGCTGCTGTTACAAGAAATTTATATATTGACGCTTTAGGTTCAGAGCAAGCTCAAAAAGTATTTGAAGTTATGCTAGATTCCTTTATAGTAGTTGATGAGATTTATTATGAGGGTTCTCATATTGAGAAACCTACAATACATTAAAAGGAGATAATATGAAGTTATTAAAAGATATTTGGGAACATTTAAAAGAGTGGAGTGACTGGGGTATGAAAGACTGGGTTAAAGCTGGTATTGTTACTGCAGTTGTGCTAATTGTTCTTAAAACAATTATATAATTGGCTAGAGTAACTAAAAGGAAATATTAATGGCATTAGATTGGGGAAAAATTCGTAGACAAATGACTGATAGGGCTAATTATAACCCTAGTAAAAATAGACAAGCTGCGCAACAAAATGCTGAAACATTAAATCGTAAGTTTACTGGTGGTTCATATGGTAGAAACACTGATAAATCTCGATTTGATAACAACTTTAGAAATAGACCTAATGCTGGTGGCGGCGCTGATTATATGAGTGTTGATTTTGGTCAAAAAAGAAATCCTGTAAATAAAAATTATACATACGCTAATCAGCTAGGTAACGACTATAAAGGAATTACTAATACGGGAGTTAGTATGGACAACTCTCTAACTGATAGAGAAGAACAAAATCTTTCAAAAAGTAATGGCGGATATGATAAAGAATTTAAAAATATTGCTTTTAATTTACCTTCATTAAAACTTATGAGAGGAATTGGAGATGGGATTCAAAACATAGGACGCGGTTCTCGTTTACAAGGAATGTATCAAGATAGAGCAGTTGCAGATGGAAGAAGTAAATCTTCAGGTTATCAAGATTTTAAAAATGATAAAATGTCCATGATGACTGGAAAAGATAAGGAATTTTACGATAAATACATTAATCTTGCCGACATGGCACAAGATAATAAAAAAAGAGATGAATATTTAAAAGTAGCGGAATCAGCTTGGAGAAATCAACAAACAACAGATAGATTATCTACGGTTTCACAATTTGAAGATTATGATATTTCTCCAGGAGCAGATAAATATTTTGATTCAACTTACACAGATCCAAATAAAGTTGATAGTAGTGGAAACCCTATCTTCGTTCCTGGTGTACAAAGAATGCAGGAAATATTAGAAACTAATAGACCAGCAGTTTCTAATAATGAAAATGCCTACAATGATTTTTTTAATAATTCTAATTCTCAAATGAATTCTTTACCTAGTGAAGATATCACAGAAAGTATTACTTATGATGAGTTTTTTAATCAACCAGGAAATAATGAAAATGCCTACAATAATTTTTATAATAATTCTAATGCTATTACTAATGAGGAAGAAAATTTAGAAGGTTTAACTTATAATCAAAGATTTAATGAAGATTTAAATGCTAATCCTTACAATGATTTTTTTAATCAACCAGGAAATAACGCTTTTCCTCCTCAAACTCAAAAAAAAATTCCCTCATATTTAAATAATGGACTTGGTTTTTTTGATGAAAATGAAGACGGCGAACAGTATTACCGATACTAGCTAATTATGGTTAACCCACATTTAGATTTTGGGATACCTTGGTCATCATCCCCGCCACAATCAACCCCTCAACCAGTAAATCCTGTAAATCCTAATTTTGGTAATAATCAAAACAATAATCAAAACAATAATCAAAACAATAATCAAGTAAGTCCTGTAGTAACACCTCCTGTAGATGATAATACTACTGACCACATAGGAGGCGCTTTACATGGTGATCAAGAATTTGTCCCTGAATACCCAGGTTTAGGAGAAGAGGGAGGAACAACTTATGGCATGATAGATGTCATGCAAGGTTTAGCTAATACTCATGGAGCTCTTGAAAACCCTGATGGTACACCTACTAAATATGGTTTAAGTTTCGATGGTAAGCAAGGAAATTTAACTCCTGGACATACTTTAGGATCTTTTATCGCCGTTGATAGTAGTGGAAACCCTATCCTTGATTCAGGAGGAAAACCTATTTTTACAAGTTTAGGAAAACATGTTCATGATCAAATGCAAAATGAAAAGTTAGTAGGACCTAATCAAGAAATACTTAAAACTGACATGCAAGCAATAAAAGATTTTGTTCAAGGTCAAACTTTTGAAGATATTCACGGAATGGAAAATGATTTTTGGCGTAATTACACTGCACCAGGTGGTGAAGGTGGGTATGAAGAAAATAATATGGGATCAATGATTGATGATAGAAAAGATTGGCAAAAAAGATTATTTTATGGGCCAAGAGCTGCTCCTCAAAGACAGATGGAACAATCTGGGTTTATGAAGACAATGAAAAATCCATACTTAAAAGATATGGCCGAAACATTAGAAAAAGGTTTATATGGTAAAAGTATATTTAATCCTGGTATGGGAATTAATCCTGTTGGATTAGAAAAAAAATATGCAACTGGTAGATCACGTGGTGGAATAATGGCAATTTGGAACAATAGGAAATAATATGGTATTACAAGTTTTAGGAAGTTTATTTGGTGGAAAAGATGGG
>TARA_R110000824_G_scaffold113687_5_pt1 | contig 10458 bp, 7 predicted proteins | sample TARA_R110000824 | Tara Oceans TARA_R110000824 (sample SAMEA4397747) | marine metagenome | biome: Polar Biome; feature: [MES] marine water layer (ENVO:01000295) within the mesopelagic zone...; material: water (ENVO:00002006), including particulate matter (ENVO:01000060) such as...... | reverse complement strand
TAACATTACAATCTCCCTCGTTTTTAAACGTTATTTTAAAACCAAAATCATTAACTAATACGCTTAAAAGGTAACAAGCCCCGGAACTAAGACAGCCTAATATAAAGGCATTAGCCAACGTATAGTCAAATGTAAATAGTTCTGTCCATCTGTTTATTCCGAATAAAAACACACCAACCCAAAAGCCCATACACATTGGGCAATGAAATAGTTTACCAAACCCATTTAACCATTTTTTTGAAGGACGTATTTTATTGAATATTGAGCCAAAAATTAAGATTTGTGTTAAACCGTATGCAGTTAAGATAAAATATATTAGATCCATCTTTCCTCTTTAAAGTTTAAAATCTGGGGAAAATTTCTGGGGCGAAAAATTAACAGATCATGTTTTTGAATTCGATTTAGTATCACCCTATAGTCCTTTGCATTTTTGTGAATTCTTCTTGGGTGATTTGTTCAAGCGTAATACCTTTATCTCCTCCAAACTTAAAGGCCACGGAGGCACCAAAATCAGGGCCGCCGCCAGTCCAATCCGATTTGGCGCGCTTGTTTAGTGCAAGCTGTTTGCCACCCACAGTTATACCAATTGGAAATTTATCTTTCACTCCTCGTATAACGTCTTTGGCTACATCCCAGGCGCCGCCTTTAGGTTTAATAGATAAATTTCCATCGGGGCCGGGAAGCGCGGCATAATCTTCTGCTGGGGTTTCAATCTTTGGGAGTCTCAATAATGTATCAGGCACACTCTTGTCACCTACCTCTTCTAAGATCTCTTGAAGCCCTTCCTCAATCATTTGATTGAGTTGGGATTCTGATAGGCCGCGTCCAGTTTGTTTCACACTCTGAAAAGGATCATATGCGTCGACGCCGCCTGTTTTCATTGCACGTTTTGTTCCTTCGCGGCTGGGGTCGGCAAACTGTAAGCTTGGTGTAGTGTTTTGAACGTTTACACCGCTGGATCTCGATTTAAAATAATCTTTTTTTGGATCGCGTGTGTTGCTGAATTCTTCCGCTCTGCTCCTTACTTCGCTGCCGATTCCGTACACTTGACCTCCTTCGTGTTCGCGAGAACCTCTGCCTCCATATTTGAGACGCTGCGCATCAGATTGTACCCGGCGGCCAACCTTCCCACGGGGCACAACCGTTGCAGCTGTTCCTTCTCGACCAGCTAACTTTGCCAACCTTCTCGTTTCAGGATCATGTTCTACGGCGACGTTGCGGGTCATGTGTTTGGCGCCACCTAGGCCATGTTTTTTTCGTTTTTCTGCAGACATTCCAGAAGTCCTGCCGGGAGCTACTGCTCGGCGCTCGGCGGCTTTGACTGCGGCCCATTTGGGTTGCGGAGTGGTATATTCCCCAGACTCTTCATAAGAGAATGGTGTATCAGTACCTTCTTTACTAGTATGACTATGATGTGGGCGCCCTCCAACCGTAGTTGAGCCTTTTTCTACATAGCGCGATTTGTAAGGGCCGCCGCCTCGGGATTCGCCCCTCTCTCCGTGGGCTTGAACAGTGACTTCTTCTTCGCCGCGGCCCGCTCCTCCCCTACCTTGTGCTGCTCTACCAGCGGCTGCAGCAACGGACGCTCTACCTCGATTTTTCCATGGAGAAAAAGCTTGCAAAGGATCGGATCTCCCCGTCGGGGCCTCACCGCCACCTTTTTTTGCGAGATCACTAATATTAGGATCTTCTTGATATGCTTTAGTTTGCCATATGGGAATATTTTGCTCTTGTAGTAAGCCTTCAAGTTGCTCTTCAATCATTTGTTTAAGTTGGGATTTGTTTAAGCCTTCTGCAGTTCTATGGCCTGTTGTTTCTGGTTCTTGAAACCCTCGTACTGTTTTTGTTTTGCCGGTCGGACTTGTTGTTGTTTCTGTGCGCTCCCAAGGCACATTCATAAGACGCTCTGGTGCGCCTGGATTATAAGCATGTAAATCACCTTTTCCAGTAGTGACGCCATCTTTTCTGCGAACTTGGCGGGCGCCCTTGTTCCGGGATATTTTTCGATGAGGATCACTTTGTGGGCCAGTCCATTTTTTACCTCGTACGAGGTTGGTTCTGACAGTGCCTTTGGGTGTGGTATCTGTCTTTATTTTTATTTCCGAGTCCTCGGTACCTTCGGGTTCCGATGGTTGGTTAGGACGGTCATAAGCTCCAGGTGGTGCTTGTTCGAGGCCTTGTTCAAATATCTTTTTTAAACCTTCATCGATTAATTGTACAATTTTATTTTCACCCATAGTTTAAGCCCTATACATTCCAGTAAGGCCATAAGCTGCAGTGCTTCCTGGCCATCTATTTTGTACACCTTTTCTTGGCTGGTGTGTTTTTGCTGCCCAATCTAAATCAGTTGAATGCTCGTCATCTGGCTCAAGCATCCATTTTTCTGCGTCGTCTTCATATTTTTCCTCTCGGTCATAATATGGTTGCTCTTCTTCGATAAATTTGGCAACGACATATATTGCCACCTCAATTGGATCTACTTCTTCTTTCACTGGCGGCTGAATGCTGGCCTCTAATGAACCATAAAGGTTTCCACCTTGTACAGAATCAAAAACAACTATACCCTTTTTAGAAAGAAACTCAAATAGTCTGCTTTGTGTCGCATAAATGTGATCTCCCATTTCTCCTGTTGGAAACGAAACAACTTTAAGCATATGCGGCATAATAACTATATCAATTTCTGGGTGGTCAAAGATAACAAAGCTGCCATCAAGTGTTTTTCTCATCTTAAGATCCACAGTCGCTTGTGGTTCGGTTGGAGTTTCAGGGGCGCCGGGCTCTTCTATTCCATCTGGAGGTGTAACTCTGATATCAAAATCTGGCATTAGTTTTGAATCTCGCTAACTAAATTTTGGATCTTTAGTACTTGTGTTAACATTTCTTTATTAAAAGGCTTACTTTTAAAACTTTCAATTATGTCTATTACTTCTTTTGTTTTTTCAATCATTTCAGAATCATCTCTTGTTTCTTCTTCTTGAAGTGAATTCTTAACTATTTTTTTCAACCTACCCAACTCTTCATTTAAGAACATTTTTAACTGTATTCCGTTATCATCAAATGATGTGATATATTTGTGCAAAAATGCTTTTTGCTCCTCTAACAGGGTACCACCGTAGGTCTCATTAAATTTTTTAATAAATGTCCTATAAATTAAATTTGTAACTGGCACCTGTTTATGTTCGTTAAGTTCTTCCTTGGTAAAGGTTAGTTTTTTTAATACTTCTTTTTCTAATAAAACCTTATCTTTAACGGAAAGATCATCATTAAAAATTTGTGATATCGTGGCAAGGTTTTTATAGTTTGGAACAAAATTAGAAAAAACTCCCTTTGATAAGTTTCTGTTAACTTTTGAAATGAGCCTGCTTTGTTCTATAAAAAGTTTCTTTTTGTCTATTTTAAAATGTGCCTGTTTAGACTCTTGAATTAGTTTTTCTGCTGTATGTGGATCAAGGTTTTTAGTTTCTGCTAATGTTTTATAAAGCTCCAACTCCCTAGCCAGTTCGGTGCCGCGAGTGAAATGTTCTTTAACCAAAGAGATAATAAAATCATTTCTTCCTGGTTTTTTATTTATCACACTCTTTGCTATTTCCCGAACTAAGGTTTCGTATAAAAAAGCCGTATTTCTTTTTTTATTGTGTTTTATCTTTCTTTTCATCATCTTTAGAATCTAACTCCAGTATTAAATTTTTAATCTCTTGGTTCATCTCAAAAATAGAATCCTCTTCTTTGTCATAATTAGTTACATTTTCTTCATAAATCGCATTTTTACCCAAACCAAACAATTCAAGTGCTCCCTTATGAAGATTTCTTTCTGTTGAACTTCCTACTTCGTCTGCCCACAAGCCCTTGTAGTGCCGTCTTCTGGCACCCATGTCTCTTTTATCATAAGTCACAGGTTTATACCATTTGCCTTTTGATTTGGATGTTGTAGATGCCTCTGGTCTTCCAAAGCCGTCTTTTTTTGTAGTTTTATACCAATCCGCTTCGTCACGCTTTCCAGGAGCAACATTAAGGTTTGATTCCGCTCCGCCCTCCTCTTGAGCAACAGCTTCACCTTCAGCGGCCTCCTCTTCAGGTGTTCCAGCAGGCAGTTCTTCGGCGCCTTCTTCAGGGGGTGCGCCGCCCTCTTCAGGGGGAGCCTCGCCGGGGCCCGGTAAACCCATCGCGCCACCAGCTTGTTCAGCGGCTCCAGCCATTTGTTCCATTCCGGCTTGTACAACTGTTTCAAGAGCTGTTTGAAATTTAGCATCGAAGAACATATCTCTTTGAATTCGAATTGCTTCTTCATTTGATACATCAAGAATCTTTTCCCAGACCCAGCGCTTACTAAAATAGCCCTCAGTTGCCGCGGCTGCAGTATCAAACTTCATTCTCCAGTGCTCTAACTCTTGTAGTTCCGCTAGTTGTGAAGGATTATTCAAAGATAAACTAAATGAAACTAAATCATCTGTTCTAAAACCAAGCGTATAAAGATGTACAACTCCAATTTTTTCAAGTTCAGAAATCACGGACCTTTGCAGTCTTTGAATAGTCCTTGCAAAACGAATATCTTTTTGTGCCAAGGTTGTTTTGTCTTCATCTGCGCCCTCGCCTCTCGAAAGATAAGATTGAGGAACTTTGAGCGCTGAAAATAATTTATCTCTTAGGTATCTAACATCATCAATATCTCCCGTGTAAGTCCCACCTGGGAGTGATTCTATTTTTGTGCTTTGCTGTCCTCCGCGGACAGGAACAAAATAGTCTTCATCAATACTCATTGGGTTATAGCGTAAGTCTACTCGTCCAGTGTCTGCATCAAGTACTTGGTTCCTTTTCATCGATGTGATCGCTTTTTGCATGTACTGCTCAACATCTTCTGGATTGATCCCGCCTACATCAATATAAAAAACCCTTCGCTCTGGAGATCTGACAATCCGATAGGCCATCATAGCATCTTCTAGCAAAGTTAATTGGCGCCAAATTCTTCTTGCAGGTTCTAAAACAGACGTGCCGTAAGGAGCGTACTTATCGTTTCCTAAAATTCTAAAATGTGACATCTGCCAATTTTCAAAAGTTAAACCACCGGTATTCCACTGATATTGGACATAGTTTGGGTTTGTTTTATCTTCACCCTCTAGTCTCTCTACTTCTTGTGAAGGCAGACCAATTACATTTGTTATTCCAACTTCTGGGTTTAAGTCTAAGTAGAGAAAAAAGTCACCATATTTACACATTGTTCGACACCAGCCGAATAAATTAAATTCGACGTTTAAAATATTATAATATAGGCCCTCTAATATTCCCTTGATTTCTTCGTTGTTACACTTAATTACTAACATTTTACGAAGACTGTTAGATGTTGTCATTTCATCTGCATAAATATCTAATGCAGAAGCGATTTCTGGGGTATATTCCATTTGGTCAAAATCAATATACCGCTGGTTTCTGTTTTGTTGCGACATGATATTTGCCGACAGATTATCAAATGGGTTGTATGATAATCTTTGAAATTTTTGACCGGCAACATCTTTAAATTTGTTACCATATTTATCTAATCTTCTTCTAGATAGTTGTCGAGTAGTTTGAGAACGATAGTTAATCAGCGGCCCAGAAAAAAGTCGGGTTAACTTTTTAAACAGGGGCCATGATGCATCCTTCGGATTTTTATTTCTATTCGCCATTTTTTATCCTTTTAATAACCATGAATGTTTTTCTTGTTGCCTTTGAGCTTCTGTTTTCTTTATGTCTAAGTCACGAGACTTGGACCTTCCAAGCATTCCGGGAATGCTAGTATCTAAAACAGAATCACTCCTCATTATAGCACCCAACATGGCTTTTTTATAGGCAGAATCTCTTTGATTTTCTATAATTGCAGTGTCTCGTACCCAACACCCTATTGCACATGCCATAACTAAATCATCATTGTATCCTTTTTGAGCCTCTGGACGTCCATTGTTCCAAATAAAAATATCTAATTCCGATCTGAGCCTTGAAGAATAAATTGTTATAATTTTATTTCTTATAAACTCTTCAAACTTTGCAACCAAAAGAGGCCGTGTCTTAAGAGAAGTTGTAAATCCTGCAATGGTGCCGTTTCTAGATTCTGCTGCTAATTGATCAACATATTCGTGAGTTGATTTAACAGAAAAATATAGATTAGGATAAGTTTTCTCTACTAGTTTATCCAAGACAGTATAACCAACGGAGTTGTTTTCCACAACAACCATACAATCTCCATACTCATGACCTGCATTAAAAACTATACCAGAAAACATATCAGGAGTAACCTTGCCTTGATACTCCGCTATAATTTCCATGGTTTCTAATTTAAATATATGAAAAACAGAATAATCAGCGCCGTCACCCCTTGCAACATCGGCAGAAAGTAAATAAGTGTTTTCTGGATTATATTCTTCCCATATCCAAAAGTTTCTATCAAAACCAGTTCTATGTTTCGGTGGTTTAATTTGTTTGTCAATCCTTGTAATATCATCTGGATGTATAACGGTGTCACCTGAAGCATTAAAGTTGCATTCTAGTTCTTGAGCGATTTGGCGGCGCGACATGTTTCTTGTTTCTTTTACAAACCACTCATCGTCTCTGTCTGGATGGATATCCCACAACAACTTAATAGGGTGAAAGTTACTATTTCCTGCGTCGGCATCAAGATATGTTTTATGAAACCAATTTCCCACACCGTTTGGTGTTGAAAGGGCGATGCACCGACCACCTGTTGATAATGTTGGATACAGACCAGTCCACAGTTCATCTAGCCCCTCAACATGTGCGGCCTCGTCGACAACCAACAAAGAAAGAGCTTCAGAACGACCAGCATCTGCAGAAGTTGAAGAAGCTTTTATTTGAGATCCATTATTTAATTCAAAAGAGTTTCTATTATCAACCTCTACTTCTGCTATTTGAAGCCATTCAGGCACATGTTTGAGCATATGCTTGACTTTTTTGACAAGGTTGGACGCTGTTGTATATTTTGTTGCCATGACGAGAACATTTTTGTCTCGATGAAACAACATCATCCAAACCACATAAGCTGCTGTAATTGTTGAAATACCAAGCTGTCTTGCTTTTAAAATAACAGTAAAACGATGATCATCAAAAGCTCTAATTAAGTCGCCTTGATAATCATAAGTTTTAAATGGGATTAGTCCTTCTATTGGGTGTGCAATTCGAGCATAGTTGTTGATAAAATAAACGGGATCCTTGCCACATTTTATGATTTCTTTACGAATCTCTTGCTTGGTGATTGTATGTCCCACTTTTAATCCTTAGAGCTGGTTTCAACGTTCTTTGGCTTTTTAGCCTTTTCTCGACCTAAATTTAACCAATCTTTAATTGCAGACCGTACACGATCTTCTGTATCATCCTCGCTTGGTAATTCAGGTTCAGCTTTAATGCCACCAATTGTATAAGATTGAGTAGCTTGAACCCAATTTCTTTTTCGTGACATAGACTGAGCATGAATATCTGGATCTCCGTCTGAAGTTAAAGATAAAGTATTTCCTGTGATATCTTTGTATTCTTTCTTAAGATATTTAACAACATCGTTTATAGTGCTCTTAACATCATCTTCAAAATTATTATCATGAAAATCTTTCATTGTTATTTCAGTTTGATAAGATAAATGTAATCTATTTGAACTATCAAATCTCACACTAAACCCATCCATAACTCGCGAATCTATAATACAGTCGCCTTCTTCTCTTTTTAAGCCAACTTTGCGTGCTTTACCATCGTGAGAATATTTCTCTACGTGGGCGCCGTCGTGAGCATTTGCCGCGGCTTGGTTTATCCCTTGAATTACATCGTATACTGTTGCCATTATTTTTCCTCCAAGTATTCATTAAATACTTCTTCGATAGCTCCGCGGATTTTTTCATAAAGACTTTTTTCACCTTTGAGAAGTTTTTGTTTTCCTGGCGTTTTAGGATCTAGATCTTTTTCATCTTCTTCTTCTTCATCGTCATCTCTTTTTCCCGTTGGGCCTACATGAAACGGACTAGGATTTGGTTCAATTTCATCTAATCCTTCTCTGCTTACAGTTTCATTAAGAAAGTATCTTGGATCGATTCTCTTTTGCTTTATTTTTGGTCTCACTTTATATTCCTCCTAAAGTACTTATAATTATCTTCTTGTTTTATAAAACTCACTTTTATTTTCTACGTTTTAATTTGGTGGCGTCACGATTGCGAGAAGCTTGAGCTTGTAAGGCTTTATAGACGGAAGCTACTTGTCTGTGTGGTCTATATTTTTTTGACCTTTGGCCAAGATAAGCATTTTGTTTAACAATCGCATTACGAAGTTGATTGACATGTTTAATATGTTTTTTAACATAACCATCTCTTAACATTATAGGCAGGCCTGCCTCTCTATACAAACGTTGAAGTTCTGGTGGGTGTAGTTTTGGGTCCTTTCTCGTTGGGTTTTCTCTTATATACTTCTTCACGCGTTCGTCTCTCTTCATCTTATTATACCCAGCGTTTCTAATTGCGGGCGCCACCCCACCCGGACCAGAATGCCAACCCTTCCCAATTAAACCGCGCTTTTGTTCTGCTGGTAGGTTGTCCCACTCACTACAAGATTGTCCTGGTTTTCGCCTTCCCCACCCACAAAAATATTTTTTTAATTCCTTTGCCGCAGTTATGGTCATTTTCATATATGTGTCGATTTGTACTTGCGGGTTTCGAACGTGTCTTAAATATGCCTCTTGAGTTGGAAAATATTTTTTTAAATCATCAACGCGTTTTCCGCCTCCAACCCACACATCTTTAAATGTGCCTGTATGTACTTGCCACAATCCGTGAGAGGCTTCTAAAATTATTCCGCGCTCATCAAACAATCTTTTGGCTAGATTTTTATATTCTCTGAAAGTGTGGCCATAGTAATTTTTCATTGAGCTATTAAGGCCGCGGGGGGATGCTTTCAATGCAACGAGAGCGCTCATGGCGTTGGCTATTGTTGGGGCGGTGCCGATATTGGGCAGGTTATGGTGTTCGGCCACTTTAAGTATATAGGAGCGCGCTCTCTCACCGGCTTTATCATTCTGATTCATCCTTTTAATTGCCCTACGACCACTGGATTGGTGACGATATGACCCTTGCTGGAGTGTAAATTTGGACTTAATCTCCTCCGCTATATTTTTTTCTTCGTTATCACCTTTCTCAAGCTCGCTGTAAGACTTGCTTGACCACGGGGTAGTGTATCCCACATGATTAGGATTGTATTTTCGGGATCCCATCCTATAAAGAAGCTTCTGGCCCGGTGACGGAATTCCTTCTCCCATCGCTCCAGCTATAAGATAATCCAGATTCATTAATTCTTCGAGGCCTTCTTTTTTTAATTGCTCTTTAAATCTTTCAACGGTAATAGTTGCTTGTGGTATATATTGTATGCCAAGATTTAATAGTTTTCGATTTTTGACATCAAAGCCCGGATAATTAAAAAAAGCGGGGGCTCCGGAGCGGCCTTTCCAGCTGCCATTGTGAGTTTTAAAGAAAATAAGCTTTTCGCCAGTGTCCGCTTGTATGACATATGTTTGATTTTTTGGTAAAGTCTTTACCTCTGGCATATCAAACATTTTCAAATTCTTTATTTCTTCTTCTGTGGGTTTCACATCTAATACATCTTCCGCCGTTGGGCCAATCTTTGATAAAATCTTTTTAATACGCTGAGCAGTAGGATTATCTTTATATTTTTGATTTTTAAGCTGAGCCAGTATCCAGTCCTCGTCGTCTTTAACTGCTTCCAGTACGGCGTCGTCTTGGAATTTTTCATCTTCGTTCTCGGCATTAGTGAGCGTGTCGCCAACATACTCAAGGTACCATTCTATCGTTTCATTCGCCACTGGGGCTTTTGAAGGCAAGTTAAGGTCTGAAAAAAGTTTTTCTTTAATTTGGTCATAAGTTATAGCGTATCCTTCAGGTGTCGGGTGTACTGAACCATGGCGACTTGCTTTATGATGACCAACCAAATCAACATCATATACATGATGATAGTTAACCCCTTGTTTTTCAAGGTAGTCTGCTATTTTCTTGCTTTGTGTGCCGCGCGCCTCATAACCTGAATAATTCTTTCTGGCTTGTGGCGAACCAATAAATGCGATATTAGAAGTAGGCACAACCTTATTATATGCAGCAAGAGCCTTGGCTATGAGCGGTGCAGGGTTCGTCGTCCCATACTCTGGAGGCATGCCTCCGTGAATAATTGCATGAATGTTCATGTCAGGATTCTTGGCAATAAACTTTTTAAAAGCCACTATTTGTTTTTTCACTCTGCCGCCTTGGCCCCAGGGTTTGGAAATTCTATGAAAAACATATTCTACATTTGGGTCGACCTTTTTAAAATGTTTTTTCAAGTGTTCTCCGCGGACACCCGCGAACCCAGCCATGTGAGAATTGCCTGCTAAAATGATGTGCCTTACCTCTTTTTCTGCTGGCTCAACAGGTTCTGGTACCGGTATTGGTT
>TARA_R110000824_G_scaffold79274_1_pt1 | contig 10459 bp, 11 predicted proteins | sample TARA_R110000824 | Tara Oceans TARA_R110000824 (sample SAMEA4397747) | marine metagenome | biome: Polar Biome; feature: [MES] marine water layer (ENVO:01000295) within the mesopelagic zone...; material: water (ENVO:00002006), including particulate matter (ENVO:01000060) such as...... | reverse complement strand
AAGTCATTAAAAATTGGAATACCAGGGAAGTTTTTTTTCAATACTTTTTGTGGGTAGTCATCTATCTCACAAAAAGCAACGGTGTTGATACCAAGCTCACGAAAAGCTAATGCCCAACCACCAATGCCTGAGCATAGGTCGAGATGATTCATGAGGGTTCTCCTTTATTGTGTATGAGGAAAGGGTCTACCTGAGTAAACCCTAACTTGTCCTCCAACAACTTTTTAATTAGCGTTATCGCCTTCAGCTAAAAGTTTTTTTACAAAAGTTTCAGGCTTAATCTTTTCGCTTCTAGCTTGTTTTTCAACGTAGCTTTTTAATAACATGCTGACAAAAGCGGCGGGGGCACGAAACTCTTTACTACACAAACTTTTTAAAACAGCGTAATCTTGAACTGTAATAGCCACACTTTTCCATTTCGTAATATCCATCTATAACTCCTTTAATAAATCGTTTAATAACTTTAAATTATATTCCCTCTCTTCTTTTTCCCAAGCCTGCTCTTCGTTATCGTTTAGTTGTTGTTGTCCATCGTCTTCATTATTTTCTGTAAGCTCATTGTTATCGCTCATGATTGTCTCCTGTTGTCTAACCTAAAGCTTATTTTATTACATCACAATAAGATGTGTCAAGAAATATTGTAGCTAAAAAAGATTATGTAGCCTCACCAAAATCTTTACCTATAGCCACATCAACCACGCTAGGGACTTTAAGATCTATACAAGTCTCCATTATTTTTGCGATCTTTTTAATCTCACTATCTTCTTTAATGCTAAAACAAAGCTCATCATGTATTTGAAGCATAGGGGTAAAACCTTCTTTGTAGCAATCAACAACTGCTTGTTTAGTTTGATCTGCAGCACTACCTTGAATTAATCTATTTAAAGCTTTATAGGTATAGGCTCTTTTAATGTTACCTGCTCCATATTTAGCCGAAGCGTTATCAAAACGCTCTGATTGATGTATACCAAAATCTTTTGGCTCCCACATATCGAAACGACACTTTCTGCCTAATTTTGTGCGAATTATGCCTTCTGAGGACGCTTTTTGCATACATCTGTCTGATAAAGACTTAACAAAAGGTGCTTTTGTGTTGTATTTGCTAATTAAACTATGAGCTTCATCCACATCTACACCTAACATGGTAGCTAATTTGTTTTTACCCATGCCGTACATTATCCCTAACCCAATAGTTTTAGCTTGTTTACGCTCAATACCTATTAAATCTGCGACTGTTTGATGAAAGTCTGCATCAGCATTAGCATATGCTTCAACCAATTCCTGGGAACCTGCATAACCCTCACCAATAGATGCGGCATAATGCACAACTAAACGAGGCTCTTGTTGCGAGTAATCAAAGCTACCCCACTTACAACCCTCTTCTGGTAAAAATAAACCTCTAATCATAGGGCCAAACTCCTTAGAACGGGCAGGTAACTGCTGTAAGTTTGGATTAGACATTGATAAACGACCGCTGACAGTACCGCCAAAATCATTTTTAATCTGTCTAATCTCAGCGTGGATTCGCCCTTTATGCTCGTACTTCATTATGGAATTCAAAAAAGTATTGTGAAATTTATTTATCTCTCTGGCCTGTACTATCAGTTTACTAATATCATTGGGGTTATTATTTAACCAATTTTGAGTAAAGCTGGGCTCATCTGTTTTAGCAGTTCGGGGGTAATCAATACCAAGTTTGTCAAAAGCAAAACCTATTTGCCTTGCTGCCCATATATCAATATCTTGACCAACAAGTTTTTTTATCTTTTGAAGGACTGTCTTTTCCTGTTTTTTAAAAGTACTTTGCAAAGTTGAACATCTATCTGTGTCCACCCTTATACCTTTCTCTCTCATTTCAATTATTATAGGTAAAAGATTTTTTTCCAGTGCCCAAATAGTCTCTAAGTCTTGGTTATATATTTCAGTTTTAAAGCGTTGCCATAAAAGCAACGTGAGCCGTGCATCTTGTTCTGCGTAAAATCCAACATGTTCTGCGGGTAACTTCCACATCTCACCTTTCGGATCTACACCGTGTTGTTTAGCAGCTTCAACCAAATCAGTTTCAGCTTTAAGCTCACCTAAATAATCCTTAGACAAAGAGTTTAAAGTATAACTAAAACGGTTCTCGTCTATTAAAGCAGCAGCTACCATCGTATCAACAACCTCACCCTTTACTTCAATACCCATAGCTCGTAACCAACCCACATCGTACTGAGCGTTGTGAAATATTTTTGTAGCAGGTAAAGCACAAACATCTCTCATGTATTTAACAACTTGTTCTTTGATTAAATTACCACCACCAAAATGAGCAAAAGGAAAATAACCTTGCCAACCTTCTACAGCTACCGCAAAACCAATAACCTCTCCGTTGTTCGTGGCCCATCCTGCACCTAATCCTGCGTTAATACCACCGTCCCTGGTTTCTAAATCAATCGCAATCTCATCGTATTGAGACAAATCTTTATAGCCACTTGGAGCAGACCAAATACTTTTTTTAAAATTAAAGATTAGCTGTAGATTAGACATTTTTACTCTCCTGTAAAAAAATTAAATAGTCTTCCCCAATGGGGTAATTAAACTTATGATCGGTAGATAAAATATGCAAAGTATCCTTTGCTCTTGTAACACCTGTGTATATAACTCTTTTTTCATCAGACTGTTCAGCACTGGTTTTATTAATAAAAGCAGAAGGCCAGTTAGCCTTTGAGTATAATAAAACATTATTAGCTTCACCACCTTTAACTGAATGTATAGTATCTATTATTATATCAGGTTCACCGTCTATAGTTTTCTGGCCGTATCTTTCTAAAAGCTTCACAAAGTAAACCACTTGATTAGGAGTAAAGTTTCTTTTTAAAACTTCAAACCAAGGAAGACTTCTATGCTCCTCTCCTAAATCTAAACCACAATACTCAACCAAGTCCACAAAGCTTAACTCTTCATAGTCTGCTGTTTTTGACCAAAACTTAGGGGTACGAAATTTAGGTTGTTCTAATTCTCTAATGTAACGGTACATATTCTCAGCTTCTTTTTTCAATATTTTTTTACCGTTGCTAAGTACAGTCCAACTTTTAATGGCTCTCCACTGTTTTATATCAAAAGATTTATTGCCTCTGTTGTCGGCATAATACAACCCTGAATCTTTAGCCCTCATCCTAAGTTCATTTACAGTTTCATTAACACGCCCAAGAACATACCAAGTACCTGGTAATTCACCAATAGGTATCTCATTAAAATTTAAATATCTTTTTACTGAACCCTCTTTCTCTAAATAGTCATAATCTTTTTCTACACTATCTACAATACCCCGTCTAATAATTTGAGAAAAATGATGAATGTCTTTACCAAATCTTCTGGTTTGTCTTAAAATAACTTTTCTTCCGGGAAAATAGTCAGTAAAGTATTTAGGGTCAGCCCCATTCCAACGATATATACCCTGATCATCGTCCCCCGCTAAATAAATTCTTTTTACATTGTCCGCCATTTTATATAAGACCGACCATTGCAAAGGTGTAAAATCTTGAGCTTCATCAAGAATTAAAACCTCAAGAGGTGGGAACTCTACCTCATCAATAGCCCTTTGAATCATGTCCGTAAAATCTATAAAAGATTCTTTTTTGTAATGTTCATAAGTCGCTATCTTTCTGCAAAAAATATCTAAGTTATCTTTCTTATACGATTCTTTTTTGTACACAAGGCGTGGGTCTTCCAACATGTTTCTAGCTTTATCATAAACCCCAAGCGACCAATCTTTATAAGTAAAATTATCATCAGCGAGTCTTGAGTCCGAAGTCTTAATTATCTTTGCTTCCATAGCATAATCAAGCATACAGTTTTTTGGATCAAAAACTTCTTCCTCAAAGTACTGACGGCAATATTTATGCAAGGTCTTAAACCTAGCAAAATCGTCTATATTAAAATTAGGAAAAGTAGCCAAAGCTCTATCACGAGCAGTGTTGACAGCTTTATTAGTAAAAGAAATAAAAGCAATATCTTTAGGATGGAAACCTTTATTCAGGTAGCCTTTCAGCACCCTTTCGATAAGAGTGTAGGTTTTACCTGTTCCAGGAGGACCAAATATCTTAATGGTTTTCTGGTGCAGTTCCTTTTGCTTTTGAATCCCTGAACTTTTTGTGGTAGTCATCATCCATCTCACTAGGTTTATCTTTTATTTTTTGTTTTACTAATTTATGTGTTACAAAAGTAGGCATCTCTACACACCAGACATTCTTCTCACCCTCGTGATAATCTTTTCTTGAGCAACCTAATAGACGAATAGCATCAGTCGTAGAAGCAAAGATTCTTGTACCACTTTTCTTTAAAAATCTATCTAAAGTAATTTTTTTAAAGTAACAAAAGTTAGTCTTGGAATCTAAAATAACGTAACCATCTTTAAGTTTATCAAATTTGTCCTGCTCCATATGCGATTCAAAAAAGTCTTTCAAAGCCTGATACCTTTCTTCTTCAAGTGTGTCTTCGTAAGTATGCTCTTTATTTTCTTCTGCTTTCTCAACAATACCTTTCATTAATAACTCAAAAGGGTCTGGCCCTTTTCTTGATTTAGGCAACGTCATCCAAAATATTCTGTGACGTAACAGCTTGACTCTAAAAGATTTTTCGTCTTTCATGTCCTCTGGCACTACTATAACGTGCTGCTCTTTAAAATCAAAAGTATAAGAAGTATTTTTAGGATCTTGTATATAAGTTATATTTTCAAAATTATCTATAATTTCTGGTATAGCTTCCCCAATCCCAAGCCTTCTAGTTTTACACAAATCTTTGTTACATATAGGTTGAAATTCAGGATGCTTTGGAGGGCATTGGAACTCGTAACCTGATTTATGAACCGACTTCGCTAAGGAAGACACCTCGTTTCTACCTAAAGGGGTTGTAAAAATACTGGAGTTTCTTTGTTGAGCCATGTCTTCTATTTGTTGAACTGTTAAAGCATTATTTTTCTTCATCTCTAAAACTAAAACATTAAACAAATAATTATTACGGTTGTTACCTGACCAACCTTCTTGAATTAGTTTCTGTACGCAAGGTGGGTAATGACCCCACTCAGATTCAACATCATACTCTTTGACTTTGTAATTATAAAAATCAGAAGGTACTATTTTCTTTTGCTCTGCAAGTTTTAAAAAACGACCGACCAACAACGCATTGTTGTTATCATCATAAGCGTGTTCCATTGTAGCTTCTTGATCGTTGTAAGGCATGTTCAGCATCTTATTACATGGAAATACTTCTTGTGCTTGAAAATACTGTTCATTAATTTGAGAAAGTTTTCTTGATACTTTTTTAGCATCCGCCCATTCCGTAAAAAATACAAAAATATGTAAACCACCTGATTTTGATTTAACCGCAATCAAAGGTAACTTATATTTTTTTATAATATCTACATACTTCTTAGCTGAAAAAGAAGTATAACTGTGAGGGTCAACATCAATACAGCCCCAAACACACTTATCCTCCAACTCAGGCTTTAGGCCTATACGTATCTTACCTTCTAAGTGTTCTTGCCAAAGTTCCGAGGTCAGTGGTTCGTGGATCGTCTGATAATCAGTACCCTTCTTACCCCTCTCATCGTCCTTGCCTGTTAGCAAGGACTTGAGGTAGCGGGTGTTGTCACCCGCAAAAAGTTTAAGTAACTTTTTATGCATGACTAAAAAGGAACTTTTTCAGATGAAGTTTCTATTTTAAGTGCTTGTTTAGGGGCACCAGCGTCAGACGCAAAAGCAACCTTACCAAATAAATCTAGTTTAACGGCAGACTCATAAAACTCTTTAGTTATTTCAAGAATTGGTGAATCAGTCGGTTGGTCTAACAAGCGGTCAAATTCTACAGCCCATCCAGTCCACGAACCTTTACTATTAGATTCCTGTACAGTAGATAGTTTGTAGGCAGTTGCCCATGAAGGTGGTGTGAAAAAACCATTCTTACCCTTCATCTTTCTAGTTGATATCATAGAATTCCAAAGTTTTGATTTTTTCTTTTGAGTAGATTTCATAGTAAGTAGTGCACTTTCAACAGGGTTGTAATCTTTGTCTAATATATAAACAAAGTGATTTCCTGTGTCCTCTACATAATTACCATTACTTAGTCTATCTCTACCATCGTCTGCTCTGTTTGTCTGAGCCATAATACTTGGGTCTGTGTGTATATTAACGGGTCTTCCAGCAGAATCCCCTCTATCAGCCCATTCATTAAAAGTATTTACGTATAAACATGGCACAACAATACAGCCCTCTTTCCCTCTATACAAAGATCCTGTGACTTCATTAAAGATGTCACCTAGTTTAGCCTCTTCATTGTATTTCGGATCAGATGGGTTTAAGACAGGGGAAGTATTTCCTATTAGTTTTAAAATAGGTAACTTCGTATCTCTTGCAGTAATGTGTTCTGCACCTTGACCTGAAAATTGCTCAAGATTAGATACAGTGGGCAAGTTAGCTTCTTGTTTATTTATTGCTTTAGTCATAATAACTCCTACGTGGTTAGTTTAGTTTTGTTTGCGATATATACCCCAAAAAGTTCCATGTCAATCTTCTGGCCATTTTGAATACGTTCCTTAACGTAAGCTTTTAAGGTCATTGGTTCAACTTTCATTTTTTGGTTTACAGCATACCCTTTAGTCTTTAGATCATCCACAAGATTACTAGCATCAATATCTTGTGATTTACCAAATGTTAAGGATACAGTGTTCTTTATTAAATCCCCCGCACCGTTCTCACGAAGCCAATCAAAAGCCTCTTCCTGTTTGGATGCTGGAATTTTTGCTGCATAGAAAGGTCGGATATCAACAGTAACGCCATTTTCTAGCTTTATCATTGATAAACCTGCTTCTTGCATTGCATTAGGTATTGTCTGCTCAGAAAGCTCACGCTCAGTATCTTTCAACTTTTTCAATTGATCTTCAACTTCTTGTACTTCTTTCTGAGTTTCTAATAGCTTATTGCAAGATTCAGCGATGTCTTTCGTTGCTGCGGTGTCAACTGTTATAGTTGATTCTGCTTCTAAGTCCATTCGAACTCTCCTATATAAATTATCATAGAATATGTAATTTACGATTATTGTCTTGCATTGTCAACAGAAATTATTTATTATTCTATATCACCATGGGATATAAATATAAAACAAAACCGTATGCACACCAAGAAGAAGCCTTGTTAAAAGGAGCAGAAGCCTATTCTTATGCGTATTTTATGGAAATGGGGACAGGTAAAACTAAAGTTTGTATTGATAATTTTTCTAAACTCTGGTTGGATAAAAAAATAAAACTAGCAATTATTATTGCCCCTAACTCTGTTTATCAAAATTGGAAGAGAGAGATAGATATACATTGCCCTATCGAAACATCAGTATTTACTTATAAGGTAGACAAAATAAAAGATTTTAAATTTGATGAAAGTAAGTTAAATGTTTTTTTAATGAATGTAGAAGCGTTTAGTCATAAATCAGGTATAGAGACTTTAAAACCTTTAATTAAAGAATACAAAGAAGAGTGCATGATGGTTATTGACGAGTCCACCACTATTAAAAACAGGACTGCTAAAAGAACTAAAAGTTTAGTAGAACTAGGTAGACCTGTTAAGTACAAAAGAATTCTCACAGGTTCCCCAATTACAAAAAGCCCTTTAGATTTATTCAGCCAAGCTAATTTTTTAAGTCCTAATTTTTTAGGTACGGATAATTTCTATGTGTATCGAGCGACTTATTGTGTCATGCAAAGCATAAACACAGGAACAAAATCTTTCATGGTACCTCAATATTATAGGAACCTGGATGTGTTGGAAAAAATTATAAAGTCTTTTTCTTTTAGAGTTAGGAAAGAGGATTGTCTGGATTTACCTGATAAAGTGTATCAAAAAAGAATAGTCACATTAGGCAAAGAGCAAGGTGATTTGTACTCTCAGTTAAAAAAAGAAGCTCGTGCAATTATTGAAGATAAAGAAATCAGTTACAATAACAAGTTGACTGAGATTATAAGACTATCTCAAGTAACGGCAGGTTTTATTAATTCAGATGACGGTGAAGTAAAAGATTTAAAAAATGCAAAAATGGATGAGCTTTTAAACATAATAGAAGAGACAGAAGGTAAAGTTATTATATGGGCCAACTGGGTACATACTCTGGAAACTATTATTAAAATTTTGAAGAAGAAATTTGGAGAAGATAGTACTGTTGCAAACTACGGAGCTATTTCAGCTAAAGATAGAGAAGAGGCTGTTGATCTTTTTCAAACAAATAAAAACACTAGGTTTTTTGTAAGTAATCCACAAACAGGGGGCTACGGTTTAACCTTAACTAAAGCAAGTACTGTTATTTATTTTAGCAACAATTACGATCTTGAACAAAGACAACAATCTGAAGACAGAGCCCATCGTATAGGTCAAAAAAATAATGTTTTATACATAGATATTATTGCAAAAAACACTATTGATGAATTTATAATCAAAGCTTTGAATAAAAAAATAAAATTAAGTGCACAAACTTTAGGTGAAGAAGTTCTTTCATTTTTGTAGATTTTAGGGGGTTACCAATGGGTAGGGGTGCTTCTTAAAAGCTCTATATAAGCCTCTCAGGAGCTCGTTTTTTTGGCAAAATCCTTAAAAATCAGCCTTTTTGTGGTACTTATCAACTTTCTCTAACCACTTTTCTTCGTAGTCTTTTAACATAAATTTGTCCATAATAAACTTTTGAAACAGTAAATCTTTAGTACAAACAAAAATAGCACCCTGTTCAATTTCACCATATTGATATTTGTGGGCTAAAGAGTAAGCGGCAATTTGATAATAGTAATCTTCAATCCACTCTTCTCTTTTAGGTTTATTAGATTGTTTAAAATCTCCAATAGTTGGCATACCATTGTAGTTACAAACTAAGTCAGTAGATCCTGCCCAACGATCTTCATAAGCTAAATTTATTTCAGTCCCGTATACTTCAGACAAGTCTTGTAAATTGTTTACAATTGTATGAGCCATCATTCGAGGAAGAGCCCCATCTTTATTTAAATTTAAATAACCCAACCCGTTCATGTACTGCTCTAACACATAGTGCATTTCTGTACCACGAGTTGCCGCTTGGTTCGTGATCCGTGCTGCTTCTTCATGGCCTATTCGATTACGCCAATTTTCTAAAGTTCTTTTTTTCTCAGGGGATTGTGTAGCGGACAGTATAGTTGTAACACTAGGTACTTTTTTATCTTTGACGTTATATGTTCGTGGTCCGTCATTATCGTTTCTAGTATAACTTTTATATTGATAAGGGTATGTTTTTCTAAAACCAGATACAGTAAAGCTAGTATCATTTCTTGTCAGCTTCATTTTTTACCTTCTCATTATATTTAATAGCTTCTTTTAAGAGCGTTAAATCTACTCCATAATACAAAGCTGATTGTTTGATGGCTGCAGTATCTTTAGGAAAACAAGATCCACCAAAACCACGTTCTTTAGTAACTTGTGTATGACTGGCCCCTATTCTTTTATCCAGGCTTATACCTTTTCTTACATGGTCATAGTCAATACCAGATGCTTTACACAGATCATATATTTGATTAAAGAAAGAAACCTTAGTAGCTAAGAAAGCGTTTCTAAAGTATTTTATTAATATAAGTTCTTTTGGTTCAGCCTCAATAATATGTGGGCAACTAGGAAAAACTTGTTTAAATAATTTTGACCAAAACTCAACTTCTGCTCCGCCTAACATAATAGTATCTTGTTGACGTAAATCTTCTAAAGCTGTGTTGGCTCTTAAAAATTCTGGAGAGTAAGACATACGTTTTTCGTAAAAGCTCGTTAAATGATCCCAACCTTCTATAGATATTGTGCTTTTAATTAAGATAGGAACATCCGGGCAATCTCGCATAACTTCAGAAACGTGCCTCATGTTACAGCTACCGTTGTTACCTTCGGGTGTGGGTACACACACGATAACAGCTTGTGTGTCTTGGCTCACCTTTCTGTCGTAATGTTTTGGATCTACTATTTCAATTTCATGATAGTTTTGCAAAATGGCGGCGTAAGCTCTGCCAACAAAGCCGTAACCCGCTATAGTTATTTTCATTATTTTTTAGCTTTAGGTTTAGGTTTGGTGTGGTTATAACCTTTCTTTTTCAAAGCTAAGTGTTTAGCCATGGTAGGAGCTTTTACAGCTTTACCCGTTTTTTTGTCGTACATCATATGAGGTTTAAAATTATCTTTGTTCATGTCAATCTCCTTAAGATTTGAACTTACCGATAGATTTTAGCCCAAAACTGGCAGCTATGGAAGCTAGTATTCCATATTGAATAAAATCTGGTGCTGTTTTTAGAAACTCAAACCCTCTCGCCATAGCGGGTTGTAATGGTTCAATGAAGCTGGCGGCAATAATAAGTACAAAAAAAATTGTCCAAAGTTCATCTTTAAAACTGTCATCAGAAGCCTTTGCCTGTGCGGTTTCCCAAGCTACATCACCTTCT
>TARA_R110000824_G_scaffold91867_1_pt1 | contig 10460 bp, 9 predicted proteins | sample TARA_R110000824 | Tara Oceans TARA_R110000824 (sample SAMEA4397747) | marine metagenome | biome: Polar Biome; feature: [MES] marine water layer (ENVO:01000295) within the mesopelagic zone...; material: water (ENVO:00002006), including particulate matter (ENVO:01000060) such as...... | reverse complement strand
CAAGTATCCTAAACCCTAATGGCTCTTATCCCTATTGACAATGTAGGTGAGGTTGGTATAGTTAAAGAGACTGCTCCTTGGCAACTTCCACCCAACGTCTGGAGTGACGGTAATAACGTCAAGACAGAGGAAGGTTCTATAAAGAAGACGCCAGGTTATTCAGAAGTTATGAAAACCTGCCCAGTCGCACCCTACCACATTAATCAACTAACGCTTGGTATTCCTGAGTTCTGGATCGTTGGTGGGCTTAGTGCTATTTACGCATATGATAATACTGGATCGGTTACTCTCCTTAACGGTGGAATAAACAATAGCGTTACAACAATCACCGTAGATAGCACAGCTGAGTTTGAATCAGTTGGTACCATTACTATAGGCACTGAGAACATATCGTACACAGGAAAGACCGATACTACTTTTACAACATGTAGTAGAGGCGCAGACAGTACAAGCCCTGATGAGCATCTTGATGACGCTGCTGTAACCAGATCCACAAAGTGGTACGACATTACTCGCACTTCTGGGGCGTACTCTACCACAGCGGCAGAGAACTGGACATCTACAATCATAGGTGGTGTCCTAGTTATGACCAATAACTTTGATAAGCCCCAGTATTGGGCGCTTACAAATGGCACTCCCTTGTCATCCACAAAGATGCAGGACTTAACCAACTGGCCTAGCCTTACCTTACTGGATGGAGCTATAACAGGTACAGGCGTTCCCAGTCCTGATGAGGTAGTTGTAGACTCTACGGTTGACTTCCCAACCTCTGGCACGTTTACTGTTGACAGTGAGGACATATCCTACACAGGTAAGACTGCCACAAAGTTTACTGGTATTGGTAGGGGAGAAAATGGAACTACAGCAGCTACTCATTTAGATAATGCTCCAGCATTCGTCACCGTATACACTAAATCAATCAGAGCGTTTCGATCTTTCCTTATTGCTTTGAATATAAAAAGGGGTGGTGTATCTTATCCTAGAGTTGTCAAGTGGAGTACAGAAGCTGGCATACAGGGTGTTCCATCCTCATGGAATGAAACGACCAGCACAGTCGATGCTGGTGAATTTGAATTAGCAGACACAAAAGGCGATATCCAAGACGGTCTTCAGCTTAGGGATACGTTTATGATCTATAAGGAAGACGCCACTTACTCTATGAGCTTTGTTGGCACTCCCTTTATCTTCTCCTTCAGGCAGCTATCCCCTACAATTGGGGCTATAGCAAAGAACTGCGTAGCTGAGTTCGATGGTGGTCACGCTATCTTTGGCAAAGGCAACTTCTATATTAATGATGGTCAACGTTTAAAGCCTATACTCCCACAGAAGTTAAAGGAGTATGTGTTCTCTAGTATCGATGCTGAAAACGTAGAGAAGTGTTTTGTTGCCACTGATTATGGCAGGACTGAGATATTGTTTTGTTTCACATCAGGCGACTCAACAACCCCAAGTCCAGATAAAGCCGTTGTTTGGAACTATATATCTAACACATTTGTAATTAGGAATTTACCCGGTGTTGCTCACATGGGCTTTGGCAACGTGTCAAACCCAGAATCATTCTCTATCTGGTCAGCAGCCACAGCCACCTGGACTACCGCTGTTGGTCCTTGGGTAATGAGTTACGATGAGAAGGATAAGGTTCTACTGTTTGCAGATCCAGCGAATACTAAACTATATAGGGATCGCTCAGGCAACAAGGAAGATACCACAAACATGACCTCCTTTATTGAGAGGACAGGTATAACCCTAAACGAACAAGGCCAACCAGATCATACCACAGTGAAGCGTATCAGTTCTATCTGGCCTAAGATGTCTATTGCTGGTAGCGATAGTATCTTAATATATCTTGGCACACAGATGTCTACTGAGGGTGGTATCTCATGGAACTCTCCTGTAAGTTTTAACCCAGACACTCAATCCAAGGTATCTGTCAGAGGTACTGGCAAGCTATACGCAGTACGCTTTGAGTCAACCACAGACATGGCTTGGGAGTTGGACGGGTATGCAATAGAGGTTAGTAATGCGGGTAAGCGTGGGTCTAGGATGTCAACCTAATGGCTACTTATGCTGATAGGGTAGAAAAGAGTGTTGTTCGGTATGAGCCAGGCCCACTTCCTGAAGAGGTGGAAAGCCTGGGTGGTTATGTTATCTCAGAGCTAAAAAGACTAGGTGACATTATTACAAACCAATCTATCTTTAGGTTAGAGCGAACTCATATTGAACCATCGAAGCCAAGGGTAGGTGATGTAAGGTATGCAGATGGTACTGATTGGAATCCAGTAAGCGGTGGAGAAGGGATCTACTTTTATAATGGTACGCTATGGGTAAAGCTATAACAGAATTAGAGTCTTGGAAGACTCAATCCCGCAACTGTAGGGTTGCTCTTGTCAACTCTGAGGACATCGGGTTGGTTTGGGATGAGGTTACTCCCCTCATAGAGAAGGCACTACTCCATGCTGAGGGTGAGTTGGTTCCAGAGGATATAAAGAAACATCTTGATGAAGGTGATCTCCGTTTATGGGTTGCTTTAAAAGGCCAGGAGATCCTTGCTTCTATGGTTACTGAGATAATAGAGTATCCAAGAAAAAGAATAGTGCGAGTTATTACACTCGCTGGTAAGGACATGAATATGTGGTATGACTTCCTCCCAATGATCGAAGGCTATGCAGTAAAGAATGGTTGTTCTTCGCTTGAAGCCTGGACGAGAAAAGGTATGACAAGAAAACTAAAAGATTGGAAACATTCCTATGACATCATTACAAAAGACTTGAAGCAGAGGATGCAATAATGGCTACTTGGCAAGACAATCCTGGATTATTACAATCTGGACAGCCTTTGTTCGGTTCTGGTTCGAGTGGATTATTGGGGTATTCTCCTAAATCTATCCCTCATTATATTGGACCATCGGCTCTACCAGACTTTAGTCGTACAGCAGATTCTGTTGCTACCTCTACTTCTACAACAAATCCATTATCAATGCCTGATGTGGATGGGTATAAGTATGCCTATGTTCCATGGCAGTGGAATCAGGATAATAATGCGTATGAAGAACTAGCATTTAATGTGTGGGATCAAAGCCAGTATCCTTACTTTCCATATATGCCAACTGGTGGTCAGGTTACAAGAGATGGTAATAGAGCAGATAGAATATTGGTTGGGTTCAGATTAGTGCCTAATAATACTGAGGGGGATGCTACCATTACCCCAACAACCACTACCCCTACAACTACTACTCCCACAACTACCACTCCCACAACTACAACGCCAACAACTACTACTCCGACAACTACAACACCCAGCACCGGAAGCGCCTATGAGAACTATGTAGATAGTTACGGTGATTTAGCATCAGCATGGTCTGATATACAGGCTGGCAGAGAGCCACATGCTAGTTACTGGAAGGCGCGTGGTGCAACATCTAGGGATGCGTTTGGTAGAGCGCATTGGAATGAATCAGGTCACAACGAAGGTAGAACTCTGTAGGAGAATATAATGTCAGGCGGATCAAAAACAACATACACTAAAACGGAACCTTGGGATGCTCAGAAAGATTATCTGACTAAGGGCTTTGACTACACTGAACAATTATACAAAGGTGGCTCATTAAATCCTGAGTATTATCCTGGCGACACAGTGGCTGGCTTTGATCCAGCATCTATTAGTGCCCAGGATGCTATTGTAAACTACGCCCAAGATCCTTATACTGATGCGATTATGGGTACTGCCCGTGATAGATTAGGTGGTATGCTTGATTACAGCGGTAGTGCTATGGACTACGGTACAGGTGCTGCCAATGCTTTAACTCAGGATCAGTACGCAGGAATGACTCCGTTCAGCAATGCACAGTACGGTGACCTATTGTCTGGTGAAGTAAACACTGACGTATTTGGACCACTAGCTGACGCATATAGACAAGAAGCTATGGGTCAGCTAACAGGTGAGGTTCTGCCCGGAATAAGGACAGCGATTACCCAGAATCAGGCAGGGGGTGGCACCAGGGGCGACATCTTACAGGCTAATGCTACTGCTGCTGCTCAACAGAGGATATCAGACAACCTAGCTAAAGCAGAGTTCAGCGCGTACCAACAGGCACAGGCCAGGCGTATGGAAGCTGCTCAGATGGGTATGACTGGACAACAGGCTGCAATGGGCTATGGTATGCAGGGAGCAGGTGTAGGGGAAGGAGCGTTAGGCCAGTACCCAACCACTCTTACCGCGCCAATAACTCTAGCTGGAGCAATGGGTGGAGTTGGAGAGCAGAGACAAGCACAAGATCAGGCTGACCTAGATGCTGATAAGCAACGGTATGCCTATGATATACAGCGAGGACAGATCGGATTGCAGAATTATCTGGCTGGTATCTCCGGTGAGTTCGGTGGATCGACATCAACGACAGGTCCAGCCGGTCCTAGTCCTATACTATCTGCGTTAGCGGGTGGTTTAGGCTTTGGTCTTGGCGGTAACTTATTTAAGTAGGGGATAGATTATGGCAAGCATGTTAGATTTTCAGCCGGGCGGGCAATACCATTACAGTGGACAGCATGAGGGTATACCACCGTGGAGGAAGAAGAAGCCATCACTCTTCTTTGAGGATCAGCTTAATAGACAGTCTGAGATAAGGGATAATCCTGACGCTAATATGGGGTTTTTTGGTACTAACTATTCCAATTGGCCTGCACTGATTCAAAGACCTATGGAGTGGTACAAGAAACAGGTTCTAAGTGGAGAGGCTAGAGATGAGAGAATTAACAAAGACATTGATAAGTTTGTTAGCAATGTTGGAGAGAGTATGTCGGAGAGAGAAACTAGGTTAGAGCAGGAGAGACTGAAGGCTCTCGCTGAAAAACAGGAACTTAGCCAAGCAAAACGCAGGATGCCTACCACTGTTGACAAGTCTGCTATTGCAAAGAAGGATGACGATGACGATATGGTGAAGTATCTATTGCTTATGAACTTCCTTCAGAATGTAGCCTATCAGAGTGCTGCACCTGATGTTAGGCCAGGTTACGGTGCATCAGTTGGAAGTGAAAGGACATTTCCAACAATGCCTAAAATGTAGGAGAATATTATGTCTTTTTGGACAGGATTAGAAGCTATTACAGGACACCCTGCCGGTGCATTTAAAGGGATGTCGATGAGTGATTGGTTTGACAATGAGAAATGGCAGCGTATGCCACGAACATGGTCAGGCAAGATGAACCCACAAGGGGCAACAGAGTCAGCACGTCAGCTTGATATGAGAACGAACAGGGCTGGTGAGCCTATGCACACCAAGTGGTTCAACCAGCGTGGTTGGGAGCAGCTTCCTCAGCAAGGTGATACTAGGGAATCTACGCATGTGACAGACCGTCCTTCTTATGAAGAACAGTTTGCAGCGATCATGCGTAATCGTCATGGTCCTAGTAGACCAGATGTGGTTAGTGCAGCTAACCTTCAGTATCCCAATATAGGGCAGGGTACAGCTATGAGTCTTCAACCTGATTGGACAGGTGCTGCTCTCACTGAGGATCGGGACACAGGCATGGGTGCTGGCAGATTCCTTCAGCTAGGCGATCCACAAAACATCCGATCTGGTCCTGATTTACCACCAGCCAGCAAGAAAACCGTAAAGAAAATATTTGCTGATCCCAATAAATCAAATGAGATAATAGAAACCATAGAAGAGAAGGTGCCAACTGGATCTGCTCAGTGGGGTAACAGTCAGCATCCACCCAATTGGCAGGATCGAATAAATCCAACATCACTAATGAATATACTCAATCCAAGTGCTTGGCAAGATGTCGCTAAACGTAAGTGGCTAGAGAGACAGGCTAGGAGATACTAATATGCTAGGAATGTTAGGGCTAGGCGCACTGGCTGCAGCACCATGGTTAGCAAAGGCTGCACCCGCTATAGGGCGTGGCGCACAAACAATGTGGAACCTTGGCAAAGGTATGGGTACTCCTTTGGGCAGGAGACAAGCAGGTAGAGCAGTATGGCAGCAACCAGGCACTATACCGCGCAACCCTACAACCAATAGATTTGAGGCAGGTTCCCGTCAACCCGGTGCAGTCAACCGTGCTGCTGATTGGTATGGGCAGCAATCTAAACTGAGACAAGCTGGCATGAATGTTGGCGCTGGTCTGGGTGCTATGGCACTATGGCCTGAGCCAGGTCAAGAGATGCCTGAAGAAGCTGGTGGTCCGGGCGTAGGCATGCCTTACCCACCGGGTGGTGGCGGTGTTAGTGCTGCAGCTGGGCCGACGTCTGGTCTACCTCTTCACTCTGAGAGACTGCAAAAGAACAGGGATAAATTCCTGAACAACATGAGTCTGATAATGAAGCACTCTATGTTGCTCCAGTTCCAGAACCCAGGAAAAGAAAATACCTACATGAAGGATGCAATCCAGCTATTGAAGATGGATGCTCTATCAAGGAACTCAGTTGAAGATGCTAAGATTGTAGAATCTGTGTTCAAAGATGGGAAGATGCCCAAGAGAGCTAAGACTATCTATGATCGTCTTGTTCCTCACCTCGGCCCGAAGAAGGCAGCAGAAGTGAGTGGCTATACCTTAGAGATAGAGAAGACAGAAGCTGAGGCAGCAGCAGACTACGCAAGATCACAACCTAAACTTACTGATATGTATAGTAAGGATGCTGTCATGATGATGCAGCTACAGGAAGCGTACTCCTCAAACCCACAGGGTGCTATCCAACAGCTTGCCATGTTCCTGAAGACAAAGGTGATTGAGATGCCTGAGCAGTACACGCAGTTCAAGCCCAAGACTGATAGTGACTACTACCAGTTAGCTGCTTCTATTCTTAGTGGCGCAGGCACGACAGGTGCACCTTCACCAACAGGCGACGTATATGATATTAAAGTAAAGTAATGCCAGGAATTGAATTCAAATTTGCTGGACAAACTTTTGAGGCTGACGTTGGGGATACATTCCTTGATCGCAAACCAGAGGAGCAGCAAAGACTCCTAAAGGATTTCCTTGTAGATAAGTATGAGACAAGGAAACCACCCAGAGGTAGCGAAGAGAAAGGCGTTCTTGATTACATTGGTTTAATTGAGCGTCCTGCCCAAGCCATAAAGGTGGGTCTAAAAGAAAGTGAGCTAGGCGGAAACATATTCCGCAGACTAGGTGGTGTAGACCTGACACCAGAGGAAGGATTGCTTACCGGCATGAAGCGTGGTTGGATGGGGGAGGATGAGGTGCGAACTCAGGACTTCCTACCCGATGACATGGACCCATTGGTAAAGGGTATCCTTGGCTTTGCTGGCGATGTCGCAACTGATCCCGTAACGTGGTATGCTCCAGCTATTGTTGGTGCTACAGGTAAGGCGATAAAAGCACACACACCCAAAGGTGTGGTGGATGTCCTGAACAAAGCAAAGGATGGAGTCATGGACATGAAGTTTGGTGAAAGTCAGCGCGGTTTAGCTGATCTTGCCAGAGCCGTGAATGCACCATTTGGTGATGGGCGTAAAGTTTATGGCGTTGGTCAAGCTGCTAACAAGATACTTAGGGAAAGAGATAAAGAGATTGCTGAACACCTGCCCAAGCTAGAGGAATATTTTAAAGGCACCTCAGAAAAACTAGGTATGCCGCTCGCTCAGGTTGAAAGGCTATTCGCTGACACCTTAGAAAGACCAGCCATATGGAATGAGGAGTTAGAGCAATTCTCTAAGGTTCTCCTGGATGTCCCAGAAGAAACCAAGGGGGTTCTTGGCGATGACGGAATGAAACTCCTACGTGACTGGGAGTCAAGGGAGAGGAAGTGGCTCGATGAGTCAGCTGCCTTTGGTCAACCAATAGAAGAATTGAAATCACTTGGTTACTTTCCGCGCGTCATAACTGACAAGGGTAGGAAGCTACTTGAGTCGCAGAAGGTTCCCTTCCTGGCTGATATGGAAGTAGATGAGCTAGGCAACCTTGTCTACCGTGCAGGGTACAGAGGACCGAGAGAGTTCATGCCGGGAGAGCCTGTCTCTAAAGTTAATAAGGTTATGTCTGAGGCTATGGCTGAGGCTGCTGGTTCTAAGAAGCCGAACCCTATGGACATCCCCTATGAGTTCCAGTTCTTTCAGCAGAAGCCAACGCTTGCGTTAGGGGAGAGATGGTCAAGGCAGAACAAAGCACTCCAGCGTAGGTGGTTTATAGATGAGATAACAGATGCCAGCCGTGCAACTGGACCTATGCTGTCTAACACAATTATGGATACAGCTAGGGATACCCTTGTTAAACGAGGCATGAGATTCCCCAGTGTCGGGGCACAGTTGAGCGAGGCTTTACGCATCGCCCCAGTAAAGACAGAGATGGGTATTGGCAAATGGATAAAGCGTGACCCAGATGGAAAGGACGGGGAATACATTGAGAGATTTCTTAATCCAGAGTATGAAGGTCTAGGTCGTGGTGAACAGTACCTGTGGCGTCAAGCTGACAATGCTGACGTACGCACAAACTATTCTGAAGTAAAGGGTATACCAAACCAAATCATTTCTGATGAACTTCTTGATAAGGAGTGGGTAAAAGTATACACGGAACAGTTGAGGCTTAGAGGCTTGGGTCGCTTTAGCAAGTACAGGCTAACAGATGATGAGATGAAAGCATTACCTGAAGCCTATAGAGATTCAGCAAAGATAGCTGATGATGCTATAGCCAGGATGGAGCTAGAGAACAGAGCAATGTTCGTTGCACCTAAGCAAGTTACTAGGCAGGTAGAGGATCACCTCTCCCTTATGTCTGGTGACACTAGGGGTGAGAGTCAGATCAAAGGTTTCCTAGAGTTCTATGATCGAACGCAGAACGCATGGAAGGCATGGACACTAGGTGTACGCCCTGCTTACCATACTCGCAACGCTTTAGGTAATGTTCTAAATGCCTACACCATTACTGGGCTAGGTGAGGACCTACCCCAAGCAGTCAGAATATTTACAGCTGCTGCCAAGCTGCAATACTACAGCAGGTTTAGGGGTGACCCAGCAAAGCAAGCAGAAGTACTAAACAATATAAAAGGTTTAAGGCTACAGTTTGAACAGGTACCCAAGAAACTACAAGCTGGTTTGTGGAACGCTGGGAACTATGAGGACACTGGCTTTTCCATGGCTAAGATATATGAAGCAGCTTTGGATCGAGGCGTGAATGCAGGGCACTACACCGCTGATAACATCAGGGATGTGAAGCGTGCAATGGAAGCCCAGGCTGGGGTAGGTAGTAAACTGGAGCGTACCATAGGACCAGAGAACCCAGCAGTAAGGGCAGGCTTTGCATTGGGCGGTACTATAGAAGGTAACGCTAGATTCGCTGTCTTCCTGAACACCCTGAGAAACATACGCAAGAAGCCTGGCGAGTATAAGTGGACAACACCCGACGGTGATAAGATACCTATTCAGAATACTGATAAGTATTTTAAGACAACCACAGAGTATGATGATATTGGTACGCTACGCCAGCGTAGAGAAGCTATGACTAAAGATGATATGATCTTTGACATAGCATCACAAGAAGTGAAGGCTGGCCTGTTTGATTACTCTGATGTGTCTAGGTTTGAGCGTGATGTCCTTAAAAGGTTCATGCCCTTTTACACTTGGACACGCAAGAATATACCAGCCCAGTTAAAGAGCCTTGTCCTCAACCCACAGAGAGCAGAGAAGCTACACTTAGCTAAGGAACAGTTTGAGCATGAGACTGGCGACCTTGATTACTCTGACTACGGTAAGTTCTGGGGTGATCGAGTACCTGTATTCTTAGGAAAGGAAAGCGAAGGTGTGGTCAAGGCATTCACTATGCTGAACATCGTGCCGATGTCAGACCTACAGAGACTGCTCAAGCCAGGTCCACTGCTTGCTGAGATGACTACACCCTGGTTAAAGACACCGCTTGAGTCCTTGGCTAACTATGACTCCTTTAGAAAGAAACCTATCAAAGCCTTTGACGGTGAGACTAAGGATTACTTTGGAGTTAGCTTACCGCCCAGGCTGTGGCATCTTGCCCAGATTATTGTTCCTCTAACAGAACTGAACAGGCTGAACCCTGCCGGTGTATTTGGAGAGAGACTGAAAGACCCAGAAACAGGCATGATTGAATCTACTGCTGCTTACGGTGGCTTGGGTGCTATGCGTGAGACAGCTATGGATGCACCTGAGATAGCGAGGTGGATTAGATTCTTTAGTGGTGGTGCTGTGTGGGATGTGGATCTGCATAAGCATAGGTATATTGAGAACAGGAATCTCAAGAAGGATCGAGCTGAACTAAAGGGCAAGATGAAGTGGGCTTACAACAACAGCCAAAACGCACGGGCTGGTAGTATCCTTGAGGTATTGGAAGCCTTAGACAGACAAGAGATAACAGACCCATTTGACAGACGATGAAAAATATAGTATACTTATTGATTGGACTTGCTATGGTAACGTCAGCATTTGCTGACCCACCAGAGAATGCAACCAAACACATGATACCTTTCCCTGTTATCTG
>TARA_R110000824_G_scaffold3762_7_pt1 | contig 10461 bp, 7 predicted proteins | sample TARA_R110000824 | Tara Oceans TARA_R110000824 (sample SAMEA4397747) | marine metagenome | biome: Polar Biome; feature: [MES] marine water layer (ENVO:01000295) within the mesopelagic zone...; material: water (ENVO:00002006), including particulate matter (ENVO:01000060) such as...... | reverse complement strand
ATGAATATCCTGTTGATCGGTTCGGGTGGCCGCGAACATGCCTTGGCCTGGAAGCTGGCGCAATCCCCTATGCTCGAGAAACTCTATGCGACGCCCGGCAATCCCGGCATCGCTCAGCACGCCGATCTGGTCACGCTCGACATCACCGACCATGGCGAAGTCATCCTCTTTTGCGGCGAGCATGACATTGATCTGGTCGTCGTCGGCCCGGAAGCGCCGCTGGTCGACGGCCTCGCCGAAAGCCTGCGCACCGCCGATATTTTCGTCTTCGGCCCGGACAAGGCGGCGGCGCAGCTGGAAGGCTCGAAAGGCTTTACCAAAGACCTGTGCGCCCGCGCTAATATCCCCACCGCCGGCTATGTCCGCGCGACCAGCGCCGCCGATGCCTTGGCCGCGCTGAACGATTTCTCCATCCCCGTGGTCATCAAGGCCGATGGCCTGGCCGCCGGCAAGGGCGTGATCATCGCCGAAACCCGCTCAGAAGCCGAGGCCGCGATCAGCGACATGTTCGACGGCAGCTTTGGCGATGCCGGCGCCGAAGTGGTGATCGAGGAATTTCTGACCGGCGAGGAAGCCAGTTTCTTCGCGATCACCGACGGTGAGAATGTCGTGCCCTTCGGCTCGGCGCAGGACCACAAGCGCGTCGGCGAAGGCGATACTGGCCCGAACACCGGCGGCATGGGTGCCTATAGCCCCGCCCCCGTTCTCACCGCCGCCCTGCAACAGCAGGTGATGGAGCAGATCATCCAGCCGACCGTCGACAGTTTGGCCGCCGAGGGCACGCCCTATAGCGGCGTGCTGTTCGCCGGCCTGATGCTGACCGAGAGCGGTCCGCAGCTGATCGAATATAACGCCCGCTTCGGTGACCCGGAATGCCAGGTGCTGATGATGCGGCTGGAAAGCGATCTCGCCAAGCTGATGATGGCGACCGCCAAGGGCGATCTCGCCCAGACCAGCGCCCCGGTCTTCGCGCCGGAAACCGCGCTGACCGTGGTGATGGCGGCCAAGGGCTATCCAGCCACACCGGAAAAAGGCGGCAAGATCCAGAATTTGGCGCGAGCCGAGCGCGAGGGCGCGAAGATATTCCATGCCGGAACCGCAGAATTCGACGGCGCGCTGGTTGCCAGCGGCGGCCGCGTGCTGAATGTCACCGCGCTCGGCGCCAATGCCACCGAGGCGCAGGCCAAGGCTTATGCTGCGGTTGATCAGATCGATTTCGAGAGCGGCTTTTGCCGGCGCGATATCGGCTGGCGCGAGGTTGCTCGGGAAGCAGGGGAGTAGGTTGCTTCGTCGCGTTTGAGCTCCAAAGTTAGTCAAACTTAGGGCCTATGAACGGTTCTCACCTGCTCTTTTGTGGGGAGCAGCTTTATGGGACTCACACGAAGCCGCGAAGGCGCAAAGATTTTGCGCTTGTGTTGCCAGCCTTTGTGACTTTGTGTCTTCGTGCGAGCCTGACCATTTCTGTATCTCGCCGCGAACTTTACACAAACATCCGCTTTTGTTTTCCGTAACCTTTGCCCCCAGGCCGTAGAAATCCTGCCTTTGTAGGAAACCAACCGGCCGTCGAGTGTAACCTTTGAAATGGCCGCCCGAACCGGTCCATTGGAAACAAGCGCTCAGCCGCCAGCGCCGCTATCATATCCAGATTGTCAAAGAGCCCGTCCCGCGCATGGCGCGGAGCAGTGGCGATAATAAGCGATTGGGCGGGGTGTAGGACAGCGGTTTTTACACCTTCTCCCGTGAGGGAGAAGGATACGAAATCTTGCCGCCGATGCGTCAGCGCAGGCGGCTAGATGCAGTTGGATGAGGCTGTTCCGCTGGTGGGTGCTGTGCAAACAAGGTCCGGTAGACCCTCACTCAGCTTCGACTAGGTAGAGGGGATTGATGCATTTGGTAGACTATTGTTTAATAGAAGTGAGAAATGGATGCGTTGTCACCGTAATAGAGAATATGATTTTGTTGACGATTATCATCTGCTCGCACATCGTGTAGATTGTGGACCAATTGAATAGAGGAGAGGCATTTGCCGCTAGATCCCACGCAAATGATAGTTCCCGCAACTGATGCGGTTAAGTCTAAGGCAGTTACAGACACATTATCTGATGCTTGGAACCTCGTCGTAGGAGATAGATTCGCGGCATTTCGTTTGACAAATGCAGCCAAAATTCAGATCAAATTGCAAAAAAGGTTTGATGAACTTGGCGTAAAACCAGATAACGCAAAAATCCCAGACAGGTTTGCAGTCACATGGTTCGAAGAGGCTACCAAGCAAGATGATCCTGAAATCCAAGACTTATTTACCGATTTGCTGGCCAATGCAGCGTTGGACAATGAGGATGCGCTAGATCGGACGCATATCGACACCGTCTCAAAGATGACGCCCAGCGATGCAAAAGTATTCAAGCTTCTAACAGCTAGCGAATATATTGATCAGCCAAGATTCATCAAAAATGGGCTCCGGCGAAATTCTTTAATTACAATTATTGATAACAACATCCAAGTCGACGCATCGAGGGCAATCGACCACTTAATAGGCTTTGGCATCCTGCGAATGCGAAATGGAATTGACACCTCCAATATGGACGCAACTATAAGAAGAATTGCTAATGCAACTAATGATTTAGCAGGCGAACGAAAAATCCGACTTCCTATCGGGACGGGCCGTGGTTTCGCTGTTCGACCCGCAGGTGCTATGGCTGTTGTTCTCGATTTAATTTGTTTAACAAATCAAGGAATATCGCTTCACAGAGCTCTGACGCAAACCTAACAGAAATTTGATGGCTACAAATAAGTCGGTAGCTGCATTTTCATCTCGATAAAACTGCGGGATTTTGCTGGCCGCGCGCACAATTACTCCACCACCCCAACCCGCCCTCAAAACGCCTGGAACAGAAAATCCAGCGCGTCGACAATCACCGCGCGATATGGCTCCTCCACATTCACCACCGGTTTGCCCAGCGACGCGCGGCGCAAAGTGCCGATGTCGGTGGTCATCAGGCAGAAGCTCTCTCCCTTGATGATGATTTCCGGTTTCAGCTTGCGCATGGTTTCGGCTTTGGCGCTGTCCGAGGGAACCAGCGGAACAACAACGACACTGGCGAGATCGGACAGCAGGTCGGCTTGTACCTCCAGCACATAAGGCACTTCCGCCCGGTTCAGCGCATAAATATCAAAGCGCGCCATTATCATCGGCCCAGTCGGGAACCAGCAGCGGGCCGGACTCTGCAACACGTTGGTTATGGGCAGCGATCGTGTCCCGGTTTTCGGCCAGCCAGTTTTCTTCCCGCGCCTGTTTGACCGCCGCCTCGATACCTGCCTCCGCCGCCTTTGAGGCGTTGAGTTTCAAGGCCTTGGCCTCGTTCAATATATCTTCGCGGATGGTCAGGTTAATCGGGCGCCGTTTCGGGCCTTGCAGACGGGTGGTCGCGGACATCTGGGTTTTCCTTGATTACCAATGCGTATGTTTTATGCGTATATTGTTTGCCGCGCAATCCCGGGGTGTTAAAATTACGGGTTGTGGTGAGATTTTTTGACCTTCTCCCGTGAGGGAGAAGGATACGAAGCCTTGCCGCCGAAGCCTTGGCGAAGGCGGCTAGGCGCAGTTGGATGAGGGTGTTCCGCTGGTCGGTTGCTGTGCCACAACGGTCAGTACACCCTCACCCAGCTGCGACTAGGCAGCAAGCTGCCAAGTCTCCACATCCCTCTCCCTCACGGGAGAGGGAAAACCATCACTTTACCACATCACTCGCCAGCAGATCCGCCACCAGCAAGGCAGTGCGTTGCGTGGCCTGGCGGAGGCTGGTCAGGTCCATGTCTTCTTCGACGGTGTGCGCGCCGGTGCCCGCGACACCCAGTCCGTCCATGCTGGGGACATAGGGGGCTACGAAGCTGATGTCCGCCGCGCCGCGGCCTTCCGGCGGGAAGGATTTCGCGGGTTCGAGGCCGAGCCGCGCGTGGACGGCGTTGAGGCGGTCGAGCAGAGCTTCATTCGCCTTGGTCAGTTCCATCGCGGGATAGCGATCCTCGAAGGTGATGGTCGCCTGCGTGTGCGGCAGGCTGTCTTCGACGATACCTTGCATCAGGGTTTCCGCGGCGCGCAATTGCGCGTCGTTCATGAAGCGCAGACCGCCCGAGGCAATGGCGGTTTCGGCGATCACATTATCCTTGCCGCTGACCGTCACCGCTCCGGCGCTGCCGACGGGGTCGATCGTCGATCCTGCCGCGACCATGCCGGGATTGAAGGTCAATCCGAGCGGTCCGCGCACCTCACCATAGAAGCGGTTCAGGATGCGCGCCATTTCGAAAGCGGCGCCGGCGCCGCTATCGTCGCTGAAAATGCCGGAGGAGTGAGCGCGCTTTCCCGTTACCTCGAGCTTCCATTTCGAGGAACCGCGCCGGCCCACCACAGCCCATTCGGGACTGCCGCCTTCGAAGTTGAGCGCATAGTCCGCAGCTTTGCCGGCCGCGATCAGGTCCTTGCGGGCCTCGGATAGCGGAGTACCGGTGCTCTCCTCGTCACCGGTGAAGAATATCGTCACCTTGCCGCCCTTGATCGCCTCCGCCTCGATCAGCGCCCGCATGGCGTAAATGACCACGGCATTGCCGCCCTTCATGTCGACAACGCCCGGGCCGCGCAGCTTGTCACCGTCGCGCTCGAAGCGCTGGAAGGGACTATCGGGTTCGAACACCGTGTCGAGATGGCCGATCAGCAGCAGATTCGGCCCCTCGCCAAAATCCCGTTCGGCGACCAGATGACCGCCGCGCGCCATTGATTGCGGCATGTCGATCCAGCGCACCGCAAAGCCTATATCCTCCAGTTCGCGCCGGTAGATTTCGCCGACCTTGCGGACGCCCTCGACATTGAGCGATCCGGAATTCTGGTTGACCGTCGCTTCGAGCAATTGCAACTGCTCTGCGCCATTGGCGTCGACGGCGTCGAGAATGGGCTGGTCACTGGCGCTGGCGCCAGTGACCGAGACCGTGATTGTGGCAAGCATCAGGCAGGCGGACGTGGCGGCTTTCATTATCGCGAACATATGGGAGGCCTTTTCTCTTCGGTCGTGGATAGTTGCAATGATCGTCGAAACTAGCGCCCCAGCGTCCAACCGCAAGGGGGCATCTGTGGCTTGCGCCAATCACAGCAAGCTGAGCTACGTCGCACGCAATCTTTCCTAACTTGCTGCGCGCGGGTGGGGATCGCTAGGGACGCGCTCCGGCATCCACCCTCTCCCAAATTCCGCCGGTACATTAACAGAAAGTCGCATCGTCATGTCCCGTTTCACTATCCCTGCCGCCCATCGCCGGATCAGCTCGCTGGCCAGCCTCTTGCTCGCCGGTGCGGCGCTTTGCATGCCGGGTGCGGCGCAGGCGACCGACGGCTATTTCCTGAACGGTGTCGGTGCCAAGGCCAAGGGCGCTGGCGGCGTGGCTATTGCGATGCCGCAGGATGCTTTCGGGATTGCCACCAACCCGGCTTCGGCGACCGCCATCGAGCATCGGCTAGATGTCGGCTTCGAAATTTTCATTCCCGACCGCGGCTCCGAGATTATCGGCAACCAGGCCGGGCTCGACGGGGTTTATTCGGGCAATGATGCCAATCCCTTCATCCTGCCGGAATTCGCTTATGTGCGGCCGCTGTCCGACACGGTTTCGGTCGGCATTGCGGTCAACGGCAATGGCGGCATGAACACCGATTACAAGAGCAATCCCTTCGCCAGCTTCGGTGCCACCGGATCGGCGGGCGTGAACCTGCGGCAGATTTCGATCGCGCCGACCATTGCGGTGGAGATTGCCGAGGGGCAGAGCCTCGGCGTGTCGCCGCATTTTGTCGTGCAAAGCTTTGAAGCCAAAGGCATCCAGCCGTTCGCCGCCAATTCACAGGACCCTGCGAATTTCACCAACCGCGGCGAAGACTGGGCCTTTGGCGCGGGCTTCCGCGTTGGCTATCTCGGCAGTTTCGGTGACAATCTGCGCGTCGGCGCCTTTTACCAGTCGAAAGTCTGGACCACCGAGTTCGACCGCTATGCCGGACTGTTTGCGGAACAGGGTGGCTTTGACATGCCTGCCTCCTGGGGCGTGGGCGTTTCGGTCGATGCGACGCCACGGCTAACCCTGGGTGCGGATTTCAAGCATATCGAATATGCGGGAATCAACTCGGTCGGCAACCCTATTGCGGCGCTGCTGCAGGGCGTCCCCTTCGGCGCGGATGACGGCCCCGGCTTTGGCTGGGACGATATCGATGTGTGGAAAGTCGGCGCGGTCTATCAGGCCAGCGACAAGCTGACCCTGCGCGCCGGCTATGGTCGCTCCAACAACCCGGTTCCGCAGTCGGAAACCCTGCTCAACATATTGGCGCCGGGCGTCGTTCGCGATCATTTCACCGTCGGTGCGACGTACAAGCCATCGGAGACATTCGAAATCACCGGCTATGCCATGCGCGCGCCGCGCCAGACAGTGAACGGGTCCGGATCGATTCCCGCTCCCTTTGGCGGCGGCGAAGCGAATATCCATCTGGCCGAAACGGCTATCGGCTTTTCGCTGGGCTTTGGTTTCTAGGCAAGGATGACGGGCGTCATCGTGGCGCCCGATCCTGTCGAACAAAAGCAGCTGCGACTTCCAGATCGCGGACGAATTTTGCCTGTTCGACCTGTCGGCCCTGTTCGTCCGGGATCCGGAGCAGGAAGGACGGGTGCACAGTGATCAGGATCGACCGGCCATCGGCGCCGGACAATATCTCGCCGCGGTGGCGGGCAATTTTTACCGGCTTGCCGGTCAGGCTGCGGGCGGCAGTTGCGCCGAGCGCGACAACCAGCTTTGGATCGACCAGCCGTATCTCCTGTTCGACCCACCAGCGATAATAATTGATCTCGCCGACATTGGGGGTTTCGTGGATGCGCCGCTTGCCGCGCGGGGTAAATTTGAAGCGTTTTACGGCGTTGGTGAGGAAGGTTTTTTGCCGGTCGATCTGGGCCTGTTCCAGCACGCGGTCGAGCAACTGGCCAGCGGGTCCGACGAACGGCTTGCCCTGCATGTCCTCCTGATCGCCGGGCTGCTCGCCGATGATCATTATATCGGCATGGACCGGACCGATACCGCGGACCAGTCTGTCGGAGAATTTCTCCATCGGGGCATCGGTCTGCTGTTCCAGCAGCGCATAAAGCTGTTCGAGCGAGGCGGGCAGATTTGCAGCGGGTTCATCCATTCTGTCCTCGAATAGCATATCTGCCTGCTCGCCCGCCACCATCGCCTCGACCCGCGTCCCGGCCTGTTCCAGCAGCGAGGGAATCAGCTCCGCTTCGGGCAGGTTTTTCCAGTATTTCATTGGCATTTCGGACTTCATCGCGCTGATCTTGACCCGGGCCGGGTTGAAGATATTAGCATAATAGGTCCGCCATTCTGCTTCGATGACATCCTCATGCGGCACATCCTCCTTGCAGCCGCCGGGTCCGACCGAGAGCTTTTGCCCGTCCCAGGCGATGCTCGCTTCGGGGGTCACGATCAGCCAGTCCATGCCGGTGAAGCGGTTGCGGAAGAACGGGGCTACTGCTGCGGTGATATGATGGTCCGGTTCGAACCATGCGACAAATTGCTCGCGGCCTTCGCTGTCGCCAATTTTGCGGAAGCGGACGAAGGCGTGCATCTTGTGAATATCGCGCCGGATTGCCTTGGCATAGCGGTTCAGTTTCAGAACATCGGCATCGGCGGGGTTGCGGTGCAGCGCGGGGACCGACTGGGCGCGATAGAGGAGACGGTAAGCAAGATCGAAACGGTCTTCGTTGCTGTGCAGTAGTGCGGAGTTGATCAGCGAGAGCAGCGTTTTGGATATGCGGACAGGGCGCGTGATCTGATCGCTGCTAGTCTCCGCCAAGGCGGCTGGTGGCGACAGATCGAGTTCGCCGCTATTGCGACGCCCCTCGACTGTCCAGGTCACTTGCTCCGGCGCAATGCCTGCTTGCAAAAGCCGCCGTGAATGATCGCGCCAGCCTTCCAGATCGACTTCGCTGGAAAGCGATATCCGGTAGGTGCTGACGATATGGGTTGGCATGCTGTTCGGCATCGCTAGGCCGGAAACAGGCTGAGCTGTTCGGGTGGCGGTTTCAGCCGGTCGTAGAGATTCAGCGAATCCAGCTGCTTGCCGGGATGCCAGTCGACCGTGGTGATGAACGGCAAAATTTTCTTCACCGACTGGCAGATGCGTTCGAGATCGGCCAGGCGCAAGGCGGTGAACCGGCGGGCCTGCAATATCTTGCCCACGCCCTTGCCGCCCAGTCCGGGAATGCGCAGCAGGCTCTCCCTGTCGGCGAGATTGATATTGACGGGAAAGCGCGCGCGGTTTTGCAGCGCCCAGGCCAGTTTCGGGTCGATATTCAGGTCGAGCTGGCCCGCGTTGCCGCCTTGCATGATCTCGGCGACGGAAAAGCCGTAGAAGCGCAGCAGCCAGTCGGCCTGATACAGGCGGTGTTCCCTGAGCAGGGGCGGGGCCTGGAGTGGCAGATTACTGCTGGCGTCGGGGATCGGGCTGAAAGCGGAATAATAAATCCGCTTGAGGCCATAGCTGCCGTAGAGACCGTTGCTGGTCGTCAGGATTTTGGCGTCGTCGGACGCGTCGGCGCCGATGATCATCTGGGTGCTGTGCCCGCCCGGCGCGAACAGCGGCGCCTTGCGCGAAGTCTTGCGCTCCGCCTTAGCTTCGCGCACCCGCTTGCCGAGATTGTCCATGGTGCGACGGATCAGCTTGCCGTCTTTTTCCGGCGCCAGCCGGGCGATTGATTCATCATCGGGCAGTTCGATATTGATCGACAGGCGATCGGCATATTGGCCTGCCTGTTTGAGCAGTTCGGGATCGGCCTCGGGGATGGTTTTCAGATGGATATAGCCGCCGAAGCGATGCACGACCCGCAAGCGGCGAGCGACTTCGACCAGTTGCTCCATCGTGTAATCGGGACTGCGGATGATTCCGGAAGAGAGGAACAGGCCCTCGATATAATTGCGCTTGTAGAAATCCAGCGTCAGGTCGACGATTTCCTGCACCGTGAAGGCCGCGCGGCGCACGTTGCTCGACGAGCGGTTGATGCAATAGAGACAGTCGAACATGCAATAGTTGGTCATCAGGATTTTCAGCAGCGAGATACAGCGCCCGTCCGGCGCATAGCTGTGGCAGATGCCCATGCCGCCGGTTGATCCGATGCCACCCGATTTCGCCGAATTGCGCTTCACCGATCCGCTTGACGCGCAGGACGCATCATATTTTGCCGCATCGGCAAGAATCGCGAGTTTTTCTGATCGGGAGATTTTTGACATGTAAGAATGTGCTAGGGTATGTTCTTGGTTTGTTCAATAACATAGATTAGCGTTTACGGCGAAACCATATGATCGCGATCCGGCCAGCGCTCGTCTTAAACCTGTCACCTGCCGGTCACGCCCCCGTCACCCCTCCGGGGTAAATTCACCGCAATCATCCAGACTATCGGGGAGGCTCCATGAGCGCACAAGCGGGTTCGGTTAAACAGTCCACCATATTGAACGATGCGATATTGCAGAATCGCGCCAGCAAGGCGGGGCTGCTCGAGCGGGCTTTCTCACTCGCGTTTCGCGGGCTTGTCTATCCGCAGATCTGGGAAGATCCGGTCGCCGATATGGAGGCGCTGGATATCCAAGCGGACAGCCATATCGTCACCATCGCCAGCGGTGGTTGCAATGCCCTGTCCTATCTGCGCGCCAATCCGGCGAAGATTACCGCAGTTGACCTCAACGCCGCCCATATTGCGCTGAACCGGCTGAAATCGGTGGCGGCGCAGCGACTGGGCAACCATCAGGATTTCTTCCGCTTTTTCGGTCTGGCGAATCAAAAGGACAATCTCGCGGTCTATCGCGACCAGCTGCGGCCGCATCTCGACGAAGCCAGTCGCAAATATTGGGATGGTCGCGACCATTTCGGCCAGCGCCGGATCAACGGTTTTGCCAGGGGTTTCTATCGCAAAGGTCTGCTGGGCAATTTCATCGGGCTGGTGCATGTGCTGGCTCGACTAGGCGGCGTGAAGCTGTCGATCCTGATGGCATCGGCGACCCGCGAAGAACAGGTCGCACTTTTCGACCGACACATCGGGCCGCTGTTCCAGAAGAAGCCGCTGCGTTTTCTCTGCTCCAACCCGATGGCGCTGTTCGGGCTCGGCATCCCGCCGGCGCAATATCGCGCGCTGGCCGGGGATCGCCATATGGCCGATGTGCTCTACGAGCGAACGCGCAAGCTGGCCTGCGACTTTGCTCTCGCTGACAATTATTTCGCGCAGCAGGCCTTTGGCCGCGCCTACCGGAGCGCCGAGCCGGGGTCGGTGCCGCCCTATCTGGAAGCGGCGAGCTTTGCCTGGCTGGGCGAGCGCAGCCAGAGGCTGGATATCCGGCAGCAGAATTTCATCGACTTTCTGGCCAGTCAGGACGCCGGGTCGCTCGACCGCTATGTGC
>TARA_R110000824_G_scaffold64572_5_pt1 | contig 10462 bp, 22 predicted proteins | sample TARA_R110000824 | Tara Oceans TARA_R110000824 (sample SAMEA4397747) | marine metagenome | biome: Polar Biome; feature: [MES] marine water layer (ENVO:01000295) within the mesopelagic zone...; material: water (ENVO:00002006), including particulate matter (ENVO:01000060) such as...... | reverse complement strand
ATCTTCCAATTCCAATAAATCCGCAACATATTCAGCCATACATTCACTAAGTAAATCTTCCATATTCAATTTAGAAGTATCTACATAAGTTTCATCTTCGGGGTCTAATGTATCATTGTATGTTAATGATTCAAGAGTCATGTTCTTAATACCGTAAATAGCATTTCTCTCTTCATTAAATAATGCTCTCAAGTGTAGCCATCTATTAGTTTCAACATTAAAATTCTTTGCCGCATCATTCTTTAATCCCAAAGACCAATATTGGATTTCACCATTTTGTCGCCCGATAAAGTGCGCTCTTAATCTCCATTCTTCAGCAGGTAGTGGTTTGCCAAAACGAGGGTTTGTATCTCCACTCATAAATGACTTAACATTATCAATTGGTACAATCCACTTATTCTCATCCACTTCAATCGCTGAATTAGGCAATCGTGGTATATTCTTTACATCTGTATCTTCACCATCAATTTGACTCTTTTCATAAGACCCTGTTTCCAATAGGGTAACTTCTGCTACTCTACCTTCACTAAAGACGGTATTAGGATTACTTTCATAGTCGCTTTGTAATGTCTTTCTTCGCCATGCTTGAACATCTCTTGCTTGCTCAATACCAACTAAAAAGCCAAAACCATTTTGACCGAACCCACTACTACTCTTACTTCCTTTCAATGAACCTCTAACAAAATTTCTAGTTAATGTTAAAGCAACCATAGCCTCTCGGTCATCTTCAACATCTAAGGAATTAGACAATGCTATCTCATTATACTTAGATAATATTTCATCGTATTCCTGCTTCATTCTTTTTGCTAACGCATTCAATTCTTTTTCTATTCTTTCATTCATTTTTTTCACTTTCCTTTTTTTCCTTTTTTCCTATTTTCCTATTTCCTAATTCATAACTTCTGTTCATTCATAAAACTGTGCCACTAACCATGACACCAAAATTTTTGGGGTCATACTACTACTTCTCCACTCACTTTCACCTAGTAGTCTTAACCACTTATACTTTCCTATTCTTGATATATCATCCGCATTCAGCACTATTGAGTGTAGGTTATTGATGATAGTTTTGATACCCCTACCCTTATACACTTCGTCAAGTAGAATACCAAGTGCTTCATCATCATCCCCTAATGAAATTAAATCTACCACCCTTTCATACTGCGATGTAAACTCTACACTTTTTTCCACAAGTGGTAGAAACTCAGTTGTTCCACTTGAATTAGAAATCGCTTGTAGTTCGTTAATTGCTCTACGCATATCTCCACCTAATACTTCTGCAAACATTTTCAATTCTGTGTATAGTAAAGTTAATTTTTCCTCTTTACTTATATTCTTTAATACGCTTAATACATTATCTGTGCCAATAGAATTAAACAAATAATTAGCACATCTACTTTTGATGGCTGAATCAATTTCATGTATAGCATTACAGGTTATAATAAATCTAATATGGAATGCTTTTTCCATAGTTCTCTTTAACGCTCTTTGAGAATCTTTTGTCATACCGTCTAACTCATCCATTAGAATAATTTTAAATGGTACATCTTCATTACATTTAGTAGATGCAAAATTAGTTACTGTTTCTCTTATAGTATCTAACCGTCTATCTTGACTTGCATTAATTTCTAAAAACTGTGTAGACTTATGCTCCCCTAACATTTCATTAGCAAGAGCATGACCGGCACTTGTTTTACCTGTTCCGTTACACACACCATATATTAACACATTAGGCATTTCTTTATTATCAATCCAACCCCTTGCATCATCAGTAAATTTACTATGTCCAATTATTTCATCTATATTCTTCGGCCTATATTTTTCTGTCCAATTCATTCCGGTATCACCACACCACATACAGGGCAACGCCTATTCTGTTTATCATCATAGAATGTTATTATACAACATTCCGCATCTACACACTTTAATTTATCACTCATTCTTCTTCACCTACCCATATCCACAAATTACCATTTGCTGAATCCTGTTCAATTAATAAATACTTATTTCCATCTTCCTGCTTTAAATACCTAGCAATCATTCCGGCTTCGGGAACAAAATGATATGATACTTTTCCCGGTGTATTATCTATGTAATCCATTATCGCTTTGATAATATCCTTTACTCTCCTTTCCATACCATCAGACATTACTCTATCTATGTAGTCCTTTTCTGTTTGTTTCTTTATCTTTTTCATATTCCATACCCCATTAAATGTATTATTACTGCACCAACAAACGATACTATCATTAAACTTGCTATAGCAGTTAAAATTAAAGTTACTGCTTTTATTACTATTAATATTTCATCAATTTTCTTCATTCTTAGCCCTACCTTTTACATCTTCAGTATCAGTATCAGCATCATACAATTCTTTTAATTCTGATAGACTCATTTTATTTTTTACCAACACTCTTACGCCTTTAATTGCGTTCAACCATACTGTATATGCTACCCCTTCACTTTTTCTCATTATAATCCCTCAATTTTCTAACTGATTCTCTTTTCTTTCTAGGTTTCTTTATACCTATTATTTTACATTCTTTACTATCTAACTTACTCGTTGCATACTCTTTATATTCATCGTTCATAATTAATGATTTAACCAAATAAGAGTCTGAATATTTCAAACCTAATTTCTCACAAATTTTAGGAAGAGGGCTAAAAGTTCTACGCTTATTAAACTTCAATCTACCTCTATAACTTCCTTCATACCCATACGATAGTATCTCATAGAAATAATCTCTATTCCATTTCCACTTAATACTGTCTGCTAGAGATATTAACCCTGTATCTACATTTGGTTCTACCCAACTTAATATTTGAATTGGGGATGGTTTGTTATGTTTCAACAATTTTTGCACTTCATCCCTATCTGTATTTCTTAACCATTCCCAAGTCAACCCACGCATATCCAATTCTAAACATTTTACAACATCTTTATTAGGTGCATTTAACATAAAGGTTTGTCTGAAATCAATAGGCCCTAGATTTAACTTTCTACACTTATTCATTATAGAATTAGGTATTTCCTTTTCATTTACAGATGTTAAAATTAACTTATCACCTTTAACATTAATTATGTCTAAGATTTTATTAGTGTCCGGCTTAAATTCAACCTCTTCTATTATTAATCCATACTTTTTAGGATATGAATATACATCAAAATTATCTAATTCATTTGCATATATTATTTTATATGGTCTATTACCCATTAAATTAGTTGCCTTTGTTGTCTTACCTGAACCAAACCCGCCTATAATTATTATTACTCTACTCATCACTTGTTTGTTTGTCATTTCCTTTCACCAACAAGATTATCTCATCCATTCCTTCTTGTTCTAAGTGTTGCCCTTCTTCCATTCTAATTAATACTTCTTTAAAAACTGTCCAATCAGCATGAGAAGTAGGCACATTGGGTATTAGATTAACCATATTCTTTATTGATAACCTTCTACCCACCACTAAGACGGGCTTTTTTCTATTAGACCCCTCTATTTCTTTTATGTTACTCACAATGTTATACTGTTCAAATGTCCTATCAAGGGCATTAATAAAATCCATACTCGCTCTAAACATAACTCTTAACCTTATTATATAACCAACATCATTAGCCTGTGAAGGGTAAATTGTTAATTCGGGCCTTGCTACGGTTAGAAGTATTCCTTGTAACTGCTCTCTACTATACATTATATTCCACCAAATTTTTCTACTCTATCAATTATATATTCATGGTAGGTTGTGTGACCGAGAATAAATTGTCCTGCGTGGGCTTTGTTACCAATAAACCTTTCACCACAATACGGACAACTAATTCTTACTATTTCTACGCTTACATAAATACCTTCATTAGTAGCGTAGGAAACAATATCACCCTCTACAAATATAAAGGGTTCGGCCACATCATCCCAATCCATCAAATCTCCCGCATGATTACTCTTCTTCCTCTAATGATTGGTCTACTATGTTAGTATTTAACTCTTTTACTACTGCGCTAAATGCTTTCTCCGGTAATATACCTTCAATCCTTAACACAAACAATTTTCCTGCACACCTTAAATGGTAATAAGCAGGGGGTGATAACTCTACACCCGATTGCACTAACATCTCTTCATTAGGGAATGCACCCTCTCCACACCAATTACATTTCGTATTCTCTTCTACACTTTCTATATTCATTCTTCTTCACCTATCTCTTTTATTCTTTTATTTGCTGTTTTTACTCTTGGTTGTCTAGTGGCTTCATAATAACCATTAGCCCATGCTTGCGCTTCTGCTAACTTAATCACCATTTTATTTTGATTACCTTTAATAGCCATCTCTTCTAATTCTGCTAATATTTTTATTAAAGCAAACATTATAAATTCAACTCCTTAATATTTGTTGGTTCTACCTTATCATCTCTATACTTAACAAATCGTGGGAATCTTAACCCATATTCTCCCCGTTCATTTTGAGTCACCATATCTCCCTTAACTTCTATGATTAATTTATTAGGCCCGTGATTATTGTATAGGCGAGTCATCATTGATAAATCATCAACTGTAAAACCTGACCCAACACAACCCATTGGTATTAATTCTGTTCCATCAGTAATAGCAATTTCAAATGAACCCAATTTACCTGCTCTTTTACCTGCACCAAATGAAGCACCTGTTACTAAACAGTCTACATCAATCATAGGCGGTTTATATTTCATCCATGCTTTACTACGCTTACCAAACTCATAAGCAGAAGTTAAACTTTTCACAATAACACCTTCATACCCATCTGCAATTGCTTCATGGTAGAAATCCATCATCTCTTCTTTAGTTGAAATGGTTGTTTGTTTTGCCGCAAACTTACCAATCTTACTTAGTAATACATTTCTTAATCTGTATGTCCAATCAAATACTGATTGACCGTCATAATATAGAACATCAAATATGCTTGCTGTTACAGCATTTCTGTATATTTTAGATTTATCCTTACCATGTATTCTACTCATCATTAATTTAAATTCAGCAGGTGAACCATCTTCATTAATAGGGTAAATTTCCCCATCTAATATCCAACCTTTATCGTCACAAACTTCTAATAAGTCACCACCAATATCTAAAAACTTATCAGTTATATCATCTCCCTTCCTATTAAAAACTGTTAACTCTTTATTTGGGCTAATGTGAAATTGCGCTCTAATTCCGTCATACTTATAATCAACTAAACATTGTCTATCAACTGTGAAATCTCCACCCTTTGCTAACATTGGGGTCATAAACTTACCAATGGTAGGGGAATACATCAATTGGCAATCACCCGCTACCCCATTTATACTCAATTGGGTTATTATTTCTGATATGTTTAAAAAGCAAGCCGCCCTTTTTATTTCAGCCGCCTTAACACCTTTTTGTTTAACTAACATCTTTTTAACTTCTGATTCACCAATACCATTACGGGTCTTTTTTACCATATAGGCAGTTAACCACTTTCTACCCATACTTGATAAATTGACAAACACATCAAAATATAATTCGTATGCCTCTTCTACTGATTCAGCATATAGGCAAGCAAAGGCATCTTTAATTGATACATCTGATTCGTGTTCGTTATCACCATATGCGTCAAACCATTCTGCTAATCCGCCTTCCATTTCATACATTCTTTCAAACGATTCTAAGTCAAAGCCCATAGTTTCACTAAGCCTTTTAGCCAATCCCGCTACACCAACGCCTACATTATCATATGTTTTAGCCCATGTATTAAACACCAAACTAAAATCATTTCCAAAATCAATATTCATTACTCTATTCGCTTTTTCAGTTGGCGTCATTGTTGATAACTCTTCTGTTAATTTAGCCCATTCTTCAAAATTCATTCTTCTTCACCTTCTAAATACATTAACATTTTACCATCATCTCCATCAGACCAAGCATAATAACGATTATCTTCCCAATCCGTTCTTGATAAGAGATGATTATAATAGTCTGAAATAGTATCTAATACGCTTTTGTATATGCTCACATCTATCCTTTTCAATTCATTCATCAATTCTCTTGCTGTAAACTCTTTTTCTTCACCTATTTTTTTTTCAATTTCTCTCATTTTCATCATCACCATATCTTTTTACTTTTCCATTTTCTAATTCTATTCTTTTACCACTTTTATAATATACTATTATTTTTTTAATCATCTTCTAACACCTGTTCCATAAACGAATCAAATTCATCTAACTCATGTTCGGGCGTCAAATTTCTAGCATGACCTTCAACCATTCTATAATATGCTAACCTTACATGGTCGGCACTTAACCTTTCTCTATTTTCACCAACTTCCTCTTCGCATTGACCAATTAATAACCCTATCAACATATTAATTCTTGATTCTAATTCTACTATTGCTTCAGTAGGTACTTGCCTACTCTCAGCCCTTAATTTATATCTCCTTTTAATTTCTCTTACGCTAACCATTTTTCCATCTCCTTTTCATTATGAAAGTATTTCGGTGATTCCAACTCTCTAAGATTAAATGCTATCCATATTGAACCACTTAACGAATCAATGCGGATAATTTCATAATTACCAACCACTCTATCCGTAGATATTTCTGGTTGACTACCATATAACCTATTTATTTCAGCACTAATTATTGATTGGTTGTCAATAATATATTTAACAATTAGTGGCTGTTGCACTTCTACAAATGCTTCCCCATCCATTTCATATTCACCTGTCCAATTACAGACATTACAACCTTTTGAATTACATATTGGGCATTTAATAGAAGTCTTAGAGAGTATAGGAAATCTTACCGACCTTACTCTTCCTCTCTCATTACTTCTTTCTCTTTGTTCAATTCCACCATTGTTACTGTTTCTGTCCGACATAATAATTCCTCTCCTTCCCAATCTTTATACCATTTCATTCTTTCCATATTACCTAATACTATTGCGCTGTTAAGAATGAACCGTTGTTTGTTAATTGTATTCCAATCAATGTGGCTAAAGTATGCCGCACCAAATGGGTGTGTATGAATCCAACACTTAAGCGGTATTTTCATACCTGATACATTTTCACTTTCATAGTCTACGAATGACCCTGTTCCTTTACTAATGAATAGTCTATTGTTACCATCAATCACAACACTAACTTCAAGTCCGGGCAAATCGTTTACAGATATATCCCAAATACAATCTAAGAAATTTTCTGAGTTGAAATCATATTCAACATCAAGCCATCTATCATGTAGTTTATCTTTCATCTCATTCCATTGTCCATCTAATACAGGTTTAACTGTATTATATTCTCTAACTGCTTCCTTTCTTGTTTCTATCTCTTCTAATATTTTTTCACTCATTTTCTTCACCCTGCTATCATCCTATTTGTAAATGTATTTTCATCATTAAACCACCGTTGAATCCACTCGGCTCCTATACCTGCTATTGCACAATGCATGAAATGTATATTTTCTGTTCCACCATCCCAAGCATCACCTTGACAGGAAAAAGAACCTTCCGGCCCACTAGTTAATTCAGTATATAGTTCCGGTCTTTCCTCATAAGAAACTAACACGCCATTTCTACCCTGCGCTCTTAAGTCTAACCACTTAACTTTTGAATTATACATTGTTCGCCGTATTGACAGGTTATCCGCACAACAAACTACTAACTGATAACCCTTTAATTGTTTCGCTGTTAATACAGGAAATGGATATGCTCTAACAGTTTGGTTAAAACGCTTACCTAAATTTTCCGCTTTATTTTGACCCACATCTACATCAGTAAAATTTTGATATGTTATATTTTTTGTTTCAACCACATCGGGGTCATACACATCTAATCTATACAACCCTGTTTTATCTAATAGGGGTATTAGGAATGAACCTATACCGCCACAACCAATCATTAAAACTTTTCTCATTGTTCCACCATCCTTCGTTCACCATCGGGGTTATAATTATAATTATTATCTGTAGCATCAGGATAAAGATTACAACCGATTGCTACCCCATTAGGGTTACTATCAGTTTTCTTTATTCCTTTGGCACATTCATTTGCCCACCATTCATCAAACTTTTCTTTCCATTCCAATCTCTTTTCATCATTCATTTTCTTCACCTATTTTTTTTTCAATGTGTAATGTTACTAAAAACTTTAACATTTTCACTTCATTTCTTAACTTTTTTACTTCTTTATCTATTTTGAATATATCATTAAAATATACCCCATAACTCTCATTTATTTCTTCTACTGCTTTCTTATACTTTTTGCTAAAGTATTCAAAAGTCATTTCTTTGTATTTATCTTCATCCATTTTCAATCAACCTCTTTGCCCTTTTCAATCGTGGTAACGATACACCAAATAGTTCACAAGTTTTAACCTGCGTCAAGTCTGACCCTTTATAAAAGAGCCATGCAACCACACTACGGGTAAGAGTACCATTAAAATTACTAATGCTATTCTTTATTTCATCTGTATTATTAACATTCGCTTGAATATAATACTCTTCTAAATTATCTAATATGAAAACTCCTTGTGTTTGGAAATACTTTTCAATCTTTTTAGATAATCTAAATACTATCTTCACATTAGCCCCCACAAACTTACAATACTTTCTAATATATACAGGAATGTTATTAACCTGTAATGTGTAGTAGATAACTGATACTATCTGCGTTTCTAAATCATATCCCTTGAAAAATAAATCCCTATTTAATGTTTCATAGTTTAACTTTATACTATTTATATGCTCGTTTAAATTGTATTCACTTGCCAATAAATGTAGTAAGGAATCTTCCATCGTCATAAATGGCGTGGAGAAATCTTCCAAATCTCTATTTGATACTTCCCAAATCCTATTTGCCTGTATCATTTCACATTCAACACATACAGGTAATTGCAGGGCTTTGTTAAAGGTCAAGTTTTTACTTTGACAATTAAGGCAGGGCATCCCAATCTAACCTACACTTTGTTTGACCCTCTTTCATATCATTTAAGTAACTAGACATAGTAGATACCATCTGCAAAGTTAAAGTATCATTCATGTAGGCAAATGCTCTAGCGGCGAATTGGTCACCAACACTAGCACCCGATTGTTGATTGTCAATACAAATTGGCCCATTCCAAAACGCATACCGATTCTTTGAATTAATAGTAGATGTACTACTCATATCTTCATTTTCAATTAAAACATAGGTAGCCACATCTTGGATTCCCTGTTTTGAACCGCTATCAACAACCATCCAATCTGCAATCTTACCCCTTATATACATACACTTTTTATCACCATAAGTACCAACCTTAATATTAGCATAATCATTAGCCAAATCTGCTACTAACTGCATGGCTCTCCTTTCCACAATATCTTCCTTTCTATTCTGTTTAAGAAATTCTACCATTACTTTCAATTGAGAATTTGACGCTTTATCCCCTAACAATTTATAATATAGTTCTTCAGGTGAAATGTTAGACCATTTACCCCTCCTTTGTCCTTTCCAATAAGTATTTACAAAGGTTAATAGGTTTTTTAATGATATTTCACCCCAAACACCTGCGAATAATTCCACAGCAAACGATTCATCATCAACCTGCTTTACTTCTAATCTACATTCATGTTTTGTGAAATCAAAATCTTCATATGTAGTAGGCACTATAACATCATGCCCTTGATTGAATTTCATAGCGACTTCATCACTATCTTTTATCACCATTTCATAAAAATCATATGGTAACTTGTTCTCAATCACATATGATATGCTTTCGGGCAATTCAATGCATCTATATAGATAATCTTCTAAATCATCACGGTCACTATCTGAACCACTTAACGAAGCAGACCTAATAACTGTCCTTGCTATTGCTTTAGTTAACACTTCAACATTGGCTTGCATACCGTTAATATCATACCTGCCACCCCTTTTAGTAAAGGCAAATAACATTTCACATTTACCAATAGAATATATTTCCCTATTCTTATCACCACTAATATTTTTCTTTAAACCTGCAAAATCATTTAATGTTTTTTCTACCCCTAATACTAGTGGGTCAATACCTGAAATATTACCCCTACCTGTAAACACACTTCTAATCATAGAAGGGGTATTTTTACTACCGAATGTAGTGGTTATTTCCTCATTCCCATTAACCCAATTAATAATCATTTGGCCCATCAAGATTCCTCTTGGTAGAATTGCTGTTCTGTTAAATATGCATCACATATCTCATTTAACTTACCATGCATTGAAGATGTAATTCCCGGAATTGTATTTCTCATTAGAGATAACCATATAGTATATTTACTATTCAATATAACAACAGGTTGTTTATCATCACCACATTTAATAATAATAGGTGGTAATTCATCATCGTCTACAATTCTAATTTCTATTTCCTTTCTCATTTCTTCATCATCCATTCCAATTCTATTCATCTTATTCACCTTTCTTAATATAAACAATCTGTCTAACTACCACAGTATTTGTCTTTAA
>TARA_R110000824_G_scaffold24779_2_pt1 | contig 10476 bp, 12 predicted proteins | sample TARA_R110000824 | Tara Oceans TARA_R110000824 (sample SAMEA4397747) | marine metagenome | biome: Polar Biome; feature: [MES] marine water layer (ENVO:01000295) within the mesopelagic zone...; material: water (ENVO:00002006), including particulate matter (ENVO:01000060) such as...... | reverse complement strand
GTTTGGGGTCACAGCGGGATAGGCAAGACAAGTATTTTATTGGATTTCGCTAACCGACCAGTAGTCTGGGAGGGTCAAAGATATTCAGGATATTCCGTGAAGGTGGTTCCTTTAGCTGAATTTGAAGAGATGGGAGATATCATCGGTTGGCCCGAAAGATCAATAAAAATGTATAGAGAAAGTTCAGGACTTTCTATGGATAGACCAGAAAACGTAGAGAGGTTTGTCCCTGTGAGTTTGATTCAGAATTATGTTGACGATGGTTGGATCGTTCATGAGTCTTATGGATCGAAAATGCATTATTCTGTTCCTTCATGGGTTCCCACTCAACCGGGACCGGGAATTCTCGTACTTGATGATATCAACAGGGCATCTAGTCGTATTGTGAAAGGATTGATGAGATTCTTTCAAACCTTTAGCACAACTTCTTGGGGATTGCCTGAAGGATGGAACGTAGTGATGACGGCAAATCCCGATGAACAGGATTACCAAGTAACTTCTTTAGACCCCGCAATGCTGTCACGAATGGCTCACTTGACGATGGAACCCGATGTTAATAAGTGGGCTGACGATTGGGCGATTAAAGATGAGGGTATCGACAGAAGAGGGATTGCATTCCTGTTGCAGTATCGAGAAATGTTTGCAATGGAGGGATGCTCTAGAACTAATCCAAGAAACTGGGCAAGACTCTTTAGGGCAATCCAAGGCATGGAGGCATCAAGAGAGATGGAGACAATAGCGAGGTCTTTTGTTGATGACCATCCCGTAGAGGCTTTTATGAAGTTTATGAAAAACCCCGATGACTTAATTAACGTAGCCTTATTGATAACTCCGAATGATTTATTGTATGGCAACAAGATGGAATCATGTTTGTCTGTACTTAGGAAATATATGGGGAGAAATCCGAGATTGGATGTGATGTCATTGGTTATGGATCGTTTAGTTGACTTTGTAGTGGGGCATGAAGATATTGAGTCAGATTCATCCGTCGCTATTAATTTTCGTCAATTCATTTCCGATGATTGTGTCCCAGATGATATATTGGATTCCATAACCAAGAGAGTGGTGGATAGGATGGGTCAAGAGACAGCTATTAAGTGGATTATGGGTGATGAAAAACTAAGTAGCAGGATGAGAAATTTACCTAATGTTTAAGATTGGCACTGTTGATAACGGATGGGGGGTAGAGGATTTTGAGAGAATAACAAAATCTCTTGACGCAGATCGGGTGATTATGCGGAAGGGGATGTCTAATTTTTCAAGTCAAACAACTGCGGAGGTCATTGATTACGATCCGTCATTGGAGAATTTAAGTGATGTTGATGTTTTTCTATTTACAAAGGTGGGAGATGCCAATTTCAGTGACTATCAAAAAATCGTTCAATCAGGCATCCCTGTAGTTGTCTATGTTAGGTATCATCATGGATTGATTGAGCATGAAAAGAATGGGTGGCACTATGAGGATGATACATGGGGGCAAGCTTGGTTGATGGTCGCAAAGGAAGCGGAACGTAAAGATGCTTCTTTGTCGATCATAGAGGAAGGTGATTATTGCCCTTTAGTCTCCTTTATAACTCCGACCTTCAATCGCGATCCTAAAATTGTTAATAGGTGCATTGATAGTGTCCAGTTGCAGACAAATTGTTCTTGGGAACACTTGATCTGTTCTCATGGTAAAGAAGAATTATCCGTTAAAGCGTTGGTTGATGCTGCCGATGAGCGAACAAAGTATTTCTTTACGAGGGAAAGGGGGGAGAATGACTATGGTAGTTATGTGAGAAATTTTGTATTGGATAAGGCATCTGGGGATTTTATTGTTTTTCTAGATGATGATAACATTATTCATCCCGATTATCTCAAGACGATGACAGATAGATTATTAGATGATTCCGATATTGATTTTGCTATATGTCGGATAGTTCACTTTGGACCACTCAATGAGGCTGTTATCGGGAAACCCCCGCAAGTATTGACCGGCATCCCTCCAGAGAAGTATAAGATTGATACTTTACAAGTGATGGTCAAGAGGGATTTTGCGAAGAAAATTGGTTATCAGTATAGTGGATATACATCTGATGGGGAAACTTTTGAAAAGTTTGCCGAACAAGGAACCTTTGTAGAAGTACCCGTCATTCTTGGTTTTCATTTGTAATACCAACAAGGGAGATTTTTCATGGCGAAAAGTGCGGAAATTAAAGAGATCGATAATAATGGGAAATGGAGATGGCTAGTCGTGTCTTCTAACGGAAGGAGAATTTCCAGATCACCAAAATATTACGGCTCAAAAGAAGAACTCAATGTAAGTTTGAATAGAGTGAGTCAGGCTGACGGAGGGGATTTCTATAAGGATAATCGTGGTGATTGGAGGTGGAGAGTTATGGTTGAGGTCGATGGTGTTAATGTTAACCATGCCATGTCATCACAAGGATATTCCAATCTTTCTGATTGTGAGAGATGTGCGGAGATAACGAGAACCGCTGTAACGAATCGATGACACCAGAAGAAGCAGTAAACGGGGCAATCATCTGGCTTTCTCGCAGAAAGGAATTTTATGGTCATATTTTTCAGAGGTTCCATAAAATTCCTTTTGACGGGGTGTTCAAGTCTGGAACATTTGAGGTCACTACTGCTGGGGTGTTGCAAGAAGGTCAATCTATATCGTTTGTTTATAATCGTGATTTTATACGAGAGTTGATGGGCGGTAAGACCATAGATAAGGTGATAGGATTAGTTGAGCATGAGGTTTTGCATGTCTGTCTTGGGCATCTCCAAGTCGATTTACCGGATACTATTAGAACCGAATTTGCAGCAGATTGTTCGGTCAATAGCTTTATTGATCCAGAGTATCTTCATGAGTCTGCTGTTTTGCCAGAAAGGTTTGGATTGCCAGATAGGAAATCCATAGGGTGGTATTACGATAATCTTCCCAAGAGCGATCAGTTTTCGGAAGATCAAAAATCAGTTTCGAGACCCCATTCTGGATGGAGTTCTGTTGATGGACAGAACGTGGATTTATTGGTTCAAACATCATATAGAGCTTGTGGAAATTTCAATGGGATACAAGATCAAGTTATTGAATACATTGGGGCATTGACGGATAGAAATACTTCTGTCCCTTGGGATGCCATTTTGCGTGGGTTCCCCACTTCGTTGGGTGATTCTGTGATAGAATGGACGGGGAGCAGAGAAAGCAGAAGATTTGAGACAAGACCCGGAATCAGAAAGCGAGACCTCTCAGACGTTGCAGTAATTGTAGATACTTCTGCGTCGATATCCACTAGTGATGCAAAAAAGTTCTTCAGTGAGATTTATTGGATTTATCGTAATGCTGATGTTAATATTTACATTATTGAGGCAGACTGTGATGTTCGTAGGTGTTACCCATACAGAGGAAAATTTTTAGGGGAAATTAGTGGTCGTGGTAATACGGATTTGACTCCCGCTATTCAAGAAGCGATGAAGCGCAAATTCGATGGAATTATTTATTTCACTGACTTTTTTGCTCCAAAAATAAATGTGAAACTTAATATACCTATTTTGTGGGCTTTAGTTCCGGGGTATAATAAGGACGCACCATCGGAATATGGGAAACGAATAGTTTTAGCAAGCTAGAGGTAAAAAGGAATGAAAACATTTTTTGTTGTGTCAGAGCGTAATGTCAATTCCCATGTAGGGGAGTACTATGACTTCATCATTGAAGTTCCACATCAACCTATTTTAACGAATGAAGTTGATGTGGGCAGACCACTGACTCCAGAAGAGAAGAATGATGATATCAGAAATTATTCGCAGATTATCCGATCAGGATTAAGGAAAGCTTGGAGCGAGGATATCGCAGACACCGAAAGAGCGGGGGAACCTGAGATTCAGGTATATCTCGATGCGGCAAGCCCCTTCAATTCTATGTTGATTGACTTCAAGGAGATTATGGGCAAGGAAGATGGGATAAGCCTTAATCTTGCTTACTTGAATGATGGCAAGTTTGCTGGAATCACTGCAAGTGGTAAGAGAATGACATCAGACCCAGAGAGTATCGAATTGATCGACAAGCTGGAAAAATGGACGGATGAATAATTCAAGGGATGTGATGATGTATGACGGATATAATCGATTATCCGAAGGGAGAAATTACAAGGGTAAGGCGGCAACAAAAACGTAGGAAGTACAGGGCAAGAACGAGAAAAAAATTTAATAGGGAGGAATTGATTAGTTTTGTTTTGGAGAAAGAGATTACTTCAATCAGGAAACTAATGAAGCAAGTGGATTTCTGTAGACCAATATTACAAGACTTCAAAGATGAGTTCGGGTCATGGAAAAAAGCTAAAGAGGAAATTTATGGGATCAAGGTCGAGAAGGTTATGCGTCCTGATTACGACAGGAGATACCTAATGAAGACCATTGCTTACTATGATATATGGAGTCGTAAGAAGTGGAGACAAGCCCACAAGGAAAACCCAGAAGTTGTCCCATCGGAATTTCATGTGGTAAAGCATTTTGATACTTTCAAAAACATGTTCTTTGTTGCTGAGAGATATATCAAGATGGGAGAGTGTTATTGGAATTTATGGATTGAGCTAGGCAAAAAGCCAAAGATGACAGACTGTGAGAGGCATCAAATAGACATCTCCAAATTGATTCAAGAGCATGGAAGCAAAGAGTTGTTGGATAAATTCTATTCAAGACTTATAGAAGTACGGAGTGATAAATGAGAACGGAAGATGAAATAAGTGCCAAGTGTAAACATCTTATCAAAAAGAGGTGGAAGGAAAGGAGATTAAATTTTCTGTCAAGGAAAACTATAAATTGCGAGTATAGATCAGAAGCAAAAATAAAAAATGTAGGAAAGGTTTTTGTTTGTGGTAATAAGGAAATTAGCTGTAAAAAAATTGAGGTATGTAATGACAGTAGAGCATCGGGCTGTCCCTTGTTTAAGTGTCGAAACAAGGAGTATGATGTAGAGATGGAGTTTGATGAGATATTGAGAAACCCTTCCGATTGCGGTCGGCTGTATCCTAAAATTGCTATTCTTTTGTGGATACTTGAAGGAAATATTTTTTTGGACATTTCAGATAGATTTCCGAAATGTAGCTTTTTACGGAGTATACTAAGTAGATTTAAGTTTTGGAAAACATAGGCAGGGTGTTATGTGGGTATGTCTTTGCGGGGATGGCAAGAGCTTGAAAGATCCGCAGTTTAATGTCGAGAAGGAAACTAGAAGGCTATTTATTAATGAAGTAGACGATATTTATATTGTTCCTGTTGGAGAGGGGGAATATTACATATTGGCAGATTGCCATGATTATTTTTCCCACTCAGAAGACATAAGACGAGCCAAATGGGTTATAAATATTCTTAATTCTTACGATGACCCAGTTTTTTTATCGAGAGAAGAAGTTGATAAATTTGTTGAATCATCTCGTGCGGGTGATAGCGATTACTTCAATATAGGAGATGCGGTACTCGCACTTGACGGTTCAGTTTCTGGGCTATATGGTATCGTTGTCGCATGTTCTGACAATTCTTGTGATGTCCTTTTTCGATTCAATACGACTGATGTAGTCAAAACTGTTGCTAACCACGCTCTAAAGTCAATGGGTAGTATTTTCAAACACCATAAGGCAGCAATTGACAAGCAGTCAGTCGAATATCATAGATGTGCGAGGGTTGAGAGAATCTGATAATAGGATAACTATTAATCAGGTTAAGATGCTACAACCCCTCTTGTCCTTTCTCAATCCGAGAGACAGGGATGTATTGTATCTTATATTCCTTTCAGGAAAGAGACAATCAGACGTTGCTGCGGTTCTTGGAAGGACACAACCAGCGTTGTGTTACGATATCCGTCGAATAAAGCAAAGATTGTCGTTTATTTCATATCTTCATTCAGTATTCGATATTTTTTATAATTTTATTATAAGTGAAGATACTATTTTCAGACCCAAAGAGCGAGAAGTTTTCTCCTTGATGTACTATTGTACGTCCTTTACTGTTGCAGCGCAGATACTTGGAGAGAAGCAAGTTGATATAAGAAACAACTATGATGAATACTTGCAGCGTATGAAAAGGCACAAATTATGGGAAGTGTATGAGATTTTCCAAGCTATTAGGCATAATTTGAACATCGTAAAGCGCAGACCGTGTAAATTAGTTCCCGCCGATGTGGTGTTATAAAACCTTTATATTTTTTCTTTAAGAAAGGGAGAATCAAAAAATGCATGACTTCTTAGATGGATTCAGTTGGCATAGTTCAATGGGAATTGTTGCTTCGGATGAAATAAAATTCTTCCATAATCTGGAGAATACAAAAGAAGCAAGAGCTATGTTTTCTACAGTTCCGGGGGATAATTTTTTAATTCATAAGTCAACAAAAGCCTTATGGAGGTTCTCAGAGGACAGTCAATACATAGAACCACTTTTTGAATCGGATATACTGACGGAAGAACAAATTTTAGCTATGGGGGAAGAATAATGGAAGGACCAGTTGATTTTTCATGGTTTGATACGGGACTGCATGATGGCAAAGAATATGAAATGAAGGTTCGGAACAATGTAATGCCCCAGTTAAAGAATGAATGGGATCTTGGTGGAGATGAGAATGACACTGCCGGATATGTAGATCGGAATATCATTGGCCCCACCGACATCAGTCGGGTTATTGTTTTTGCTAGAGATTTGATGAATAGGGGTGGTTCTATTAAATCTGTTGTTGCGGCTCTTCAGGGAAAGTTCCCACAAGAAATGCTGAATGATTCTAAAGAGGAATTGAGCAAGCAACTGGACATGAATGGTTTTGTTGGGAGAGTGGTTGTCGATGCGAGGGGATATGGTTCTTGCCGAGAGGCAATGGCAGTAGCTAGAGGGAACCGATTCCATAATACTATTTCTGGTGTTTATGGATGCACATGCGGAGAGCATGATGTCGATGAGCGATTCATTGAAGGAGTGGTTTCCACGGGAGATGCTATAGAGGATTTTCTTGGAGATTCCACAGAAACAAACAGGGAAGCAACTGTCATTTGTAGAGAGACTAGACTTCCCGTGTTCCGTGAGGGTAATAGCATGAATGTGGAATCTATCGTGACAACTGCTGTTGCAATGGGGTTACCCCAGAATGAAGCTTCGGAAATTATGTCTTCCGATGAGGGAGACATCAAAAAAATAAAAGCGGCATTTAGAAGGCTGGATAAAGCGATTGAAAGCATTGAGGATGCCCCAATCGATTCAGAAAGTTTCATGATGGATGCGGGTGACTATAATCTCGATCTTAATGGAACTGTTTCTTCTATAGATGTTGATATGCTCGATAGCAGTGACTCATCTATGGATGCTGATATGACGGGCGAATTTGTTAAGGAAGGTCATGTAGACGATTCTAACTTCGGAGTTGAATCAACTTTGTTTGAAGTTCCTTTGGATAAAGGTAATAAAGTCCTTCCCGAATTTGAGATAGACCCTAACGGTTCTATCCAATGGTAGTAAATGAGCCGCTCGTTGATAAAGCTCATTACCCCCAGTCTCTAGCCGTACAGGAAAGAGATCAGTCTCCAATAGTACAAGAAAGAGACAGGCTAGTAAAGGCTTATTTTAGTGATGATAAGTCTCTCGCTGATAAGATTATAGATGATGGGTCGATAGACTTTGATGCTGCCGTTGCCGTTCTTTTGCATGAGCTTGTGAGAGAAAGTGATAATCTCTTGGGGAATGAACTTTTTGCTACCAATAATGGAGAGATTAGAGATGCGTCTGTTATTTCGCATAAAAGAGCGCAAGTCATCCAAATGGCAGTTAAAGCCATTCAGCATAAGGGTAAATTTGATCGGGAGTACTCAAGAGAAGTAGATTTGGATTCTCCTGCTATGGCTATTATATTTAGATATTTTCTACAGAAGGTTAAAGACGTTTTTTATCAAATTGACTTTGAAGGCGAACAGATGGATGTTTTCTTCAGACAATTTTCTAAAAGTACTGAAAATTGGAAAAAAGAACTGAAGGGAAAGCTTAATGTTAAAACTGGGTCAGTGTAATGCCAAGCACATCTTTAGTTTCTCAGATAGCGAATGAATTTGTTTCAGATGGTAGTGAAGATGTAGTTGATATTGTTTCCTTTATAGAATCATCTTGGGGATTGGGATTAACTCTCTGGCCCGTCCAACGATTTATTTTCAAGGCGACCTACGGTCTGCCTCTCGATGATCAAGATAGGTGTATCGAAGTTCCAGATATGGTTGCCGAGAGGGTTCTGTATACATTTACCGAGAAGGAATACTTGAAGTGGTTGTATGAAGAGGGTAGATGCAATACGGATGATACTGAGGGCAAGAACTTTTTTGATATCATTTATGTCATGGGGAGACGCTCTGGAAAATCAACGATAGCTGCATGTATTTCCAATTACGAAATTTATAAGCTAATAAAGATGTTTGATCCCGGTGGTACTTACGGAAGAAAGGGAGCTAGCATAGCCTTTCTCAATGTAGCTCCTACCGATGAGCAAGCGAATATTGTTTTTGAGATGACTAAGAGCATGGCTATTAATTGTCATGTTTTAAGAGATCGGTCTTTGCACCAGACGCAGAGGTATTTTGATATCCAAACAGATTTGGATATTCAGAATGCGAAAGATAAAAGACCAAGGGCATCTATAGAGTCAATATCGGGCGGGTGCTCTGCCAATTCCTTGCGTGGTCATAATGCTATTGTTGTTATATTGGATGAGATGGCATTTTTTATAGATAACTCAGGAAGATTTTCTGGAGATGAGGTTCATCGAGCCTTGACACCATCTGTAGCATCTTTTGGATCAGATGGAAAGGTTATTTGTAGTTCAAGTCCATATGCTAAATTTGGCAAGTTTTATTTTAAGTATTTAGAATCTTTTGATGAGCCAGATACTACCTTGATGCTAAGGCTGTACTCATCAATGGTGAACCCAACCATATCTTCTACGCTACTAAAGACAAAGAGGCGTAGAAATAGAGTTGACTTTATGTCTGAGTTTGGGGCTGAGTTCAGCGATTCGATTACTGCTTGGATAGACGATGAACAGGAATTTAGGGCTTGCATTAATGTTGCGCCCAAGACAAGGGGAGTTTCCGACGTAGCTTATTTTTATGGTGTCGATCTTGGATTTAGAAATGATGGTACGGCAATCGCTATTGTTCACAAGGAAGATGACACGATAGTGCTTGACTATGCCGATGTGTGGTATCCGGGGACATCTGATATATGGGATAGGGAAAGCAGCATCTACCATGAGTGTGACAGGTATTCTAGTATGGATACACTCAGGGTATGTGATGCTATTACGGAGATAGAAGAATTGGTGAAATGGTTCCCGCCAAAACTTGGGGTGTTTGATCAAGTGAATGGTTATGCTTTTGAGGAGTTGATTCATAAAGCGGGATTGACTCAGTTTGAGATGGTCAATTTCACAGAAGCGATCAATGACAGGGTATTTAAGCTTGCGAAAAGGTTGTATGCGGAAAAACTAATTTCTCTTTATGATCATCCCGTTCTGATTCCCGAACTTATTTCCTTGGAAGAAGAGAGGGTGGGTGGCAGAGCAAAAGAGGCTAATAAAGACAAGGATTATTCCGGAGAGATTTCCAAGGGGAAGTCCAAGGTGAGAGCACCAGAAAGACCGGGAGCACATGATGATATTTCAGATGCATGGGCTAGAGCGGTATGGAAATGCCATGATGACACTATTGGAAGGGTCAAAAAGGTTTCCACTGGAGCGGCAGGAAAGAGTGGTCTTGAATCGGTTATTACATGGCGCAATCAAAAAATGAGAATGCATGGAGACCATCCGAGAGGGGCATATAGGTCGAAACGCAAATTTCCGGGGTCGGGAAGATGATTACTGCTTTTCATGGTAGCCGAGTTCCTGTAAAGAGATTTAGCCGTAAGTATACCGCTCAAGGAGTATTTTGGTTTTCAGAGGACAAGGATGAGATCATCAGGGGAGGGAAGGGGGTTGCCCCGGTAAACTATTTAATGACTTGTAAACTCAATGTGAGAAACCCTGCCGGATGGGAAGAATATGAGAAATTGGGTCTTGGGCAAATAGAAAGCCGGGGATTTGATAGTATAAAGCTGGATGAGGATTGGATAGTTTTTGATGAGAAAGACATCAAGGTTTTGGATATTGAGGAGATAAAGACGGCTTCAACTATCAAGATAACGGCTGAGAAAACAAAAAAGGAACTGAAAGAAGAGAAGAGTAGACGGCAGAAGAAGACCAAGGCTGTTCGTCATTTAGCTTCTCAGATTGATAAGATCAGGAAAAAAGTCTCTGATGATTTGAAATCCAAGGATCACAAAACCCAGATAACCGCTCTGGCAGTGGCTTTGATTGACAAGACGGCAGAAAGAGTCGGTAACGATTCATCTGCAAAAGATGGTCATTTCGGTGTTACTGGTTGGAGGGGAAAGCACATTACCGTAAGTGGGTCAAACATCACAATTAAATATGTT
>TARA_R110000824_G_scaffold328868_4_pt1 | contig 10478 bp, 16 predicted proteins | sample TARA_R110000824 | Tara Oceans TARA_R110000824 (sample SAMEA4397747) | marine metagenome | biome: Polar Biome; feature: [MES] marine water layer (ENVO:01000295) within the mesopelagic zone...; material: water (ENVO:00002006), including particulate matter (ENVO:01000060) such... | reverse complement strand
CCACAGTGTTTTCCAAGACCAGGAAACCCCACGTAGCAACGGCTACTCTAACTGGAATAACATTAGTAATTTTTACATACGTCTTCATAACACTGGATTTCTACCTTACAGCGATCCCCACAGTTGGAGAAGGCGGCATACAATTAATACTGGCGTATCAGTCATACAAAATTAAATTGGAGAGAGTATGAGCAGCACAAAGAGTGGTAAGGCCAAAGGGCGTAGGCTACAGAATTGGGTTAAAGACAAGTTAAAGAAAAGGCATGGCTTAAATGAAGATGATGTAAAGTGTGCTTTAATGGGTGAAAGTGGTGCTGATGTAAAGTTGTTGAGTAAGGAAGCTAGAAATGCTTTTCCATTTAATATTGAGTGCAAAAATGCTGAAGCTGTTAATGTGTGGAAAGCATATGAGCAAGCTAAAACGCACGGTGATTTGGAACCACTACTGGTTATTAAAAAGAATGGGAAAAACCCCATAGTAGTATTAGACGCTGCGTATTTTATGGAGTTATGTATGTATGCTTGAAAATAATGATCATCTCGTGATACCAGATGCACACGATGAACCTGATATAAATAAAGATAGGTTTGAGTTGGCTGGTACATTTGCCTTGGCTCAACGTCCTAGTACGATTGTGTGTCTAGGTGACTGGGCCTCTATGGACTCCCTATCGTCCTATGACAAGGGCCACAAGTCTTTTGAGGGTAGACGGTACTCCAAGGATGTAGAATCGTGTAGGAGTGCCTTAGAACGCTTTGAGAAGCCAATCAAAGAGTACAATGACACACAGAAGGCTAATCATAAGGCTAGATACAAGCCCCGGAAGATTATGTTAGAGGGCAACCACGAGAATAGGATTAACCGTGCAGTAGACCTATCCCCTGAGTTAGATGGTGCGTTGTCCATTGATGATCTGGGGTATGAGGATTTTGGGTGGGAAACTGTGCCCTTCTTAAAGATGATTGAGATTGATGGTGTGTGGTATAGCCATTATTTCATTAGTGGGGTTATGGGCCGTCCTGTGAGCGGGGTAAACTCTGCTAGAGGTATCATGGGTAAACACATGGTATCAGCTACCTGTGGACACTCCCACCTATTCGACTATGCAGTTCAGTATGGTCCTAGTGGGAAACGAGTTCAGGGATTAGTGGCTGGCTGCTTCCTAGAGCATAACTTGGGTTATGCAGCGGCTACGGAGCATCTATGGTGGCGTGGGCTGACTATGTGTCGAAACGTAGTGAACGGGGAATATGATATGGATCAATACTCTATGGGAAGGTTGTGGGAAACATATGGTTAAAAGTATAGAAGAGCATAAGAAGGAATGGGATGAAATCATTAGAAAAATTCATTATCCAAATGACCCTACAATTGAGAATGTCCTAAATAAATTCAGGAACCGTGCTGATGAGGGGATGAAAACCTATAGTGTAAGTATGAAGAGTAATAAAGGCGACTTGTTGTATTGGATGAACCATTTACAGGAAGAGATGATGGATAGCGTAGCGTACATTGAACGGATTATACAAGAGATAAAAGATGGAGAATAGGGTATCAGAGTTTCATACTAAATACGGGTTGCCAATAGACCTGACTAACAATGAAATTCTAGGCTTAGACGATTTAACAGTGCGGGAGAACCTTATCAGTGAAGAGTATGATGAGGTTATGGAAGCCATTATGCATTTAGGAGAAGCTATGAATGACCCGATAGGGTATACGAGTGCATACTCTCTTGAATCACTCCATGCTCACGTTCTTAAAGAATTGTGTGACCTTGTGTACGTTGTAATTGGCACTGCTGTGTCATGGCAGTATGACTTTACCGAAGCATTTAATACGGTCCACGCCAGCAATATGACCAAGGATGGTGGGATTATTGCTGGTAAAATGACCAAAGGGGAAGCCTATATTCCTGCTGATGTCCGTATTAATGTTGGTACTAGGACAGAAGATGATTATGACATTTGGGAGCCAGATGAAGAAGAGGAAAAGGTTGATTTTGATGAAGAATCGCCCATTGATGATTTTCTAAGCAGTAACCTTGCCCGTGATACATTATCTGCGGCTATTCTGAAGGATCATAAATGATGCAGGTGCTAAGTGATCACAATTTTGTGATCAGATACGAATTCACTTGACAAAGCTGGTATTTGGGTGTATACTAATATATAGAGACTTAAAGATTAGTCTCTTTCGTAGACTTGTGGGGCGGGGTTTAAGGCCCCGCCCCACCATTTAAGGGAGAAATAAATGGAATTTAGGACACAATTCGGCCAGGACGTATTCAACAATAAATACTCCCACGATGGGACTATGACCTGGGATGAGTTAGCTGAGACATTGGTTACAGAGGTGTGTTACGGACAGCTTACAAACGAGGAAATAAGCCAGCTAACACAGTATGTTAAAAACATGCAATTCATTCCTGGTGGCCGTTACTTGTATTATGCAGGGCGTGACCTAAAGGCTTATAACAACTGCTACCTCCTGAAAGCCGAGGAAGATACTCGGGAAGATTGGGCTGCTCTTTCTTGGAAAGCTGAGAGCTGCTTGACCGTAGGGGGTGGTATAGGGGTAGATTATAGTGTGTATAGACCAGCCGGAGAACGCTTAAAGCGGACTGGTGGTACTGCCTCGGGTGCCGTGTCCAAGATGCGTATGATCGACAGCATTGGCCGAGAAGTCATGCAAGGTGGATCAAGGCGTTCCGCTATATATGCGTCACTTAATCACAAACATGGTGATGTTAAAGAGTTCTTAGTTTCTAAAAATTGGCAGGATATGCCTGTCGCGGGAACCAATATGACTATGTTTGATCTTAAAATGAATGACTTCAATTTTAAGTGCCCCTTAGATTATACCAATATCTCTGTGAATTATGATACTGCGTGGTTAGAAAATTACTGGAAGACGGGAGACGTAGGTGAAGTATTTAAACAAAACGTCCTTCAAGCGTTATCTACTGCTGAACCGGGTTTCTCTTTTAATTTTTTTGATAAAGAAAAGGAAACGCTTAGAAATGCTTGTACAGAAGTTACCAGTGAAGACGACAGCGATGTTTGTAATCTCGGTTCGATCAACCTTGGTAATATTAGTAGTATATCTGAGTTTAAAGATGTTGTTGACCTAGCTACTAAGTTCTTGATGTGTGGCACACTACATGCTGATATGCCATATGACAAGGTTGGAAAAATTCGTGAAAAGAACCGTCGTTTGGGTCTTGGTATTATGGGGCTTCACGAGTGGTTGTTGCAGAGGGACTACAAGTATGAAATGGTACCAGAACTTCATCGCTGGCTTACAGTCTATCGGGATGTATCTAATAATACTTCCGCTAATTTTGCTGATGTTCTTGGTGTTTCTCGTCCTGTTGCTAATAGAGCTATTGCTCCTACCGGCACAATTGGTATTTTGGCTGGAACGACAACTGGAATTGAGCCTTTATTTTCTGTGGCGTATAAGAGACGGTACCTTAAAGATGGTAAAAAATGGGTATACCAATATGTTATTGATGGTACGGCGAAAACATTAATCAACGAGTATGGTCTTAAACCAGACGACATTGAAACTTCATTAAGTTTATCGGAGGATTATGAAAAACGTATTAAATTTCAAGCAAATGTTCAAGAGTATGTGGATATGGCTATATCCAGTACAATTAATTTACCGAAGTGGGGTAGTAAGCTCAATAACCCTGATACCGTTGATAAGTTCACTACTACTTTGGCCGAGTATGCCCATCGCCTTAGAGGCTTCACTTGCTATCCTGACGGTGCTCGTGGCGGGCAACCTCTTACGATTGTTAGTTATGAAGATGCAATGAAACATGAAGGAAAAGAATTTGAAGAGCTTAGTCACGATATTTGTGATATTACTCAGCGTGGCGGCACCTGCGGAGTCTAACGCACAAGAAAAAGAGGATATAATTATTATGGACGTTAAAGATTTTAGAGAACAAATTGTACAACCAACACTCAAGTTTATGAACAAGTACATTCCTGGTATGAATTCTGAGGCAGCGGAGAACCTTATGGTGGGTACTGCGATTATGGAGAGTGATATTTCATATCTGGTACAGAAGAATGGCCCAGCATTGGGTGTCTATCAAGTGGAACCAGCTACCTTTATTGATATTACACAACGCTATTTTGGAATCAGTCAATTTAGGGCTGAGTTTGCCAGTATGTTCTGGGACTTGGGGTACACTGGCACCACTAACGAAGAGCACTTGATCTTTGATCTACGCTATGCTACCATTATAGCTAGAATCAAGTATTTTATGTCACCTAAGCCGTTGCCTGATGCAGAGGATATTCACGCACTGGGACACTACTGGGACGACAACTACAACGGCAATCCTGATGTTGGGACTGCCGATCAATGGGAAGCTAAATATAGGAAGGCACATGAGTAGATGGAGAAGCAGCTATTAAAGAAACTCCTTAACCATGAGTTTTATGTAAACAACAAGCACCGGGTGATGGATGACTATTTTCCTAGTCTCCTATCCCCGCTGTGGAAGACAATACAAGATGCCCATAACAAGTATGAGACAGACCTAACACCCACATGGGTTAATCAGTTGTTTAAGGATTTCAACCCTCAAGCATCTCATGCTGCTAAAACTAATGTCTCTAATCTGCTGGATGATATTGAACATGAAGAAACACCGCCAGATGATCTGGCAGCAGATGTACTCACGGAGATGTATAAGAAAGAGAAAGCACGACAGGCGGCTGCTACAGCCATTGCGGTAATCAATGGCGAGAAGTCAATGGGTGAGTTGATTGACTTCCTAGATACATTTGATAGGGTTGATTTCACAGAGGATGATAACTTTGAGGAAATTGAATTTGACATAGACAACATACTGGAATTCAATTCACTAGACAATCTTTTCCCTTTTCGGTTATCTTCGATGCAGGAACGTATCCCCGGTGCAGGTAGAGGGCACTTTATAGTTGTTTTTGCTAGGCCAGAAGCTGGCAAGACAGCACTGGCAGTCTACCAAGCTGCGGGATACCTTCAGCAAGGCTTAAAGGTAGCATACTTTGCTAATGAAGAAAGTGCTAAACGTGTATATCTACGGCTTATGTGTTCAGCTCTAGAAAAGACTGAAGGTGAGATTAGAGCAGACATTGAAGGTACTAAGAAGGAGTTTAAGGATACCTACGCTAAGAATCTAGCTATGATTGACGGTGTTGGTATGGGTATTGAGCAGATTGAGAATTGGGTTGTCAAAAATAAACCAGATGTAGTGTTCATTGACCAGCTTGATAAGCTGTCTGTTAAGGGTGCGTTCAACCGTGGTGATGAACGTCTAGGACGGTTATACACCATGGCTAGAGAGATGGCAAAGCGTCACGATCTGTTAATGTATGGCGTTACCCAATGCTCTGCTGAAGGTGAAGGTAAGACTAAGCTAGACTACAGTATGATGGCTGGGTCCAAGACTGACAAGGCAGCAGAAGCTGATTTGATTATCGGGATTGGTAAGCGGCCCCAAATTGGTGAAGAGGAAATGCACCGTACCATTGGTATCTCCAAGAACAAGATCAATGGTTGGCATGGTTACTTTGGATCAATTCTAGATAAATACAGGGGTATGTATATTGAATAGCGGACCTAAACTTAGAAAACCATATGAGCCACCCTACGAACATAATGACCCTGTCGGACCTCTTGTGTTTGAGACAGAAGAAGAATACACAGAGCGTGTAAACAAAGTTAGATTGGAGAAGTGGGAACATGAGCAACGTAAAAGTAGTTAAGCTCATCACTGGTGATGAGATAATTGGCGAGGTTATCAAAGGGCAAGGAGTGATTATTGAAAGACCTGCCTCTGTGTTTGCCAGTGTAAATGCACAGGGGCAGCAGCAGGTTGGTATTAGTAACGCTCTTTCTTTGTCAACAGATAAGAAACTTGTGATAAAGAATGAACATGTGCTATACATGTATACACCCACTACTAAACTTGCTGAAGCATATATTGCCAATATCTCACCTCTGGCAACTGCTACAGCACCACCACTAAAACTATAATGAAGTGGGATAATTACTTTATGGGTATGCTGCCAGCTATTGCAGTAAAATCCAAAGATGTAGACTTCAAAGTAGGAGCTATTATCGTAGGTCCAGACCATGAGATTAGGTCTACAGGGTATAATAGCTTTGTACGTGGATTAGACGATAGCGTGGCAGTAAGGTTTGAAAGCCCTGAAAAATACACTTGGGTTGAACATGCTGAACGCAATGCTATCTACAATGCTGCTCGTATGGGTACGGCACTAAAGGGCTGCACCATCTACATCGGTGCTAACCCCTGCCTTGACTGTGCTAAGGGTATCATTAGTTCAGGTATCTCAGAGGTTGTGTTTAGTTCTGACGGGGCATACACTAGACGGAAACGCTACAAGTCTAGAGGTAAAAAGCATGAAGCTGTATACGTGCAAAACATTCAGGATGTGCTCACTATGATGCATGAGTGTGATGTTATTTACAGAGGTTTTTCTGGATGACAAAATACATAATCGTAAAGGAGTATGTATATTATGGGCTATAGTTATTTAGCAGCACCGTATACCCATGAAGATAAGACCATCATGGGTCTGAGATACAAGTGTATAACTCAAGCTGCTGGTAAGATGATGCAAAGTGGTGAGGCTATCTACAGCCCAATTACTCATCTTCATCCACAACGTATTGAGGGAAATCTGAATGACTGGTCCTTTGATGACATACTGGATTTTGATAAGGAAATTTTACAACATGCTAACCGGCTGTATGTGCTGATGCTACCAGGGTGGACAGAAAGCCCTGGTGTAAGAGAAGAGATTAGGTTTACTAATGAGCATACGCCGCACCCTATCCCTACTTACTATTGGGAAGCTAAAGACAGAGTGCCAGAGTGGCCTTTGAAATATTTACTTGAAAGGATGGAAGATGTATCCGTATAAAAGTACAAAAGAAGAGAATGAAGCACGTAAGGAACACGACTACTACTCCACACCATCGGATACTACACAGGCATTGCTTAATGTTCTCAAGCCAGTCATGTACCCTAAATTAGATGTGATCCTTGAGCCAGCTTGTGGTGAAGGTAAAATGTCTAGAGTGATGCGTGAGAATGGGTATAAGGTATCTAGTAGTGATGCATATGAGTATGAATACAAACCAGCTACGTACAACCTAGACTTCTTGAAGATGGACGCTACCAGTTGTTCGTGGATTATCACTAACCCACCATTCAACCTTGCTGAAGAGTTTATCCGTAAAGCAGCTACAATCTCTAGGCCAGAAACATTCCGTGGCTATGCTATGCTATTGAAGAGCAATTACTGGCACGCTAAATCTCGTGAACCTCTATTCCAAGACTATACCCCATCACTTGTACTTCCTCTAACATGGCGACCTAAGTTTAATGAAACACAGAAGGCACCAGTGCTTGATATGGCGTGGAATGTGTGGTTGGATGAACCAGATATGCGTGATGAATTAGTCACTTACGCAGCAGACAGTGCTTTTTATATCCCACTCTTAAAACCGGAGAAATAATGGAAGTAATGTACATAGACCATATGGGTACAGACCTGACTGTAGTTAATGCAGCCAGGGTGTCCTTTGATAAAGAGAGTGATTGGGAGTACACTCCATTTGATGATTCAAAACCAAATGTAGATGTATTAAAAAATGGTGATAAGAAGCTAATCAGTTACCTAGCTAAACACAATCACTGGACACCATTCAGTCATTGTGCAGCTACCTTCAGGATCAAAGCACCGATCTTCGTAGCTAGGCAATTATTCAAACATAAGGTAGGACTGACTGAGAATGAGATTAGTCGTAGATATGTGGATTCAAAACCTGAGTTCTACCTACCTGAAGTGTGGCGGGGTAAGGCTGATGATAAGAAGCAGGGTAGTAGTGGTAAGGTTGAAACAATACAATACGCTTCATGGGATAATATTTTCCATATAGAAGAAAATACGCATCCTTCTGAAGTAGCTGAGATAGCGTATGATGCAGCTTTCAAATCATATTCAGCCATGATTGAAGGGGGAATAGCACCAGAGCAAGCTAGAATGGTCCTGCCTCAAGCTATGTACACCGAGTGGTACTGGACAGGTAGTATGTCAGCATGGGCTAGGATTTGTAAGCTACGTATCTCAGATGATGCCCAAGCTGAGAGCAGAGAGATTACTAAGAAGATTAGTGTAGAGTGTGCCAAATTGTGGCCTGTATCATGGAGTGCTTTAAATGCAAATAACTGAACAAGAAAGTATACGTCTACTCAACATTCTGATTGAGGTATATCAGTCCATACCGAAGAATGATTATGGTGATGATGGCAAGGAAAGACACAGTGCGAATATAGACTTTATCGACCTTATCAAAGCACGACTGTATGACGATGAAGTGCATAGAGTACAGCGAGAGGAATATGAGGCCACCAAATAATGGGTGTAACATTCAAGAAATCAGAGATAACCTTTAATGAGGTACCAATGGCTGATCTAGCTAATATTAAACTGCGGGTTAACACCCATGGCAATATCGTCGTAGCACTGGATATGCCCAATCCTAAAGAGGTGGATATGCTGTTCAATGATGATGGCGGACCTACAGCATACGGATTTATAATCAAGCAGATCATTAATAAGTTTGAAGATGAATACCACCGCATAAATGACAATATGCGGGACTTAATTAAAGGGGTAAGGGTGGACTAGAAGGGTTCAAACGGCCCCACTCAGAGGGTGTTTGAGAGCACTACTTAACGGGGCAAAACAAAGGGTACTAATGCTATGCCTAAAATGAAACGTCAAAAAAAATTGGGCTACAAAGCTGATAAAAAGACAGCTAGAAAGCCTCTCTCATATACAAAGCTACGAAAAGCCATAGATGAGAAATGTAAGGAGTGTATCTACGATCCATTCCCTGGTAATGGCTCTTGGCGTGAACAGGTTCAGGGTTGTACCTCTCCTGGGTGCCCATTATACGGATACAGACCAGGGCCAACAATAAAAGATGCAGCATAAAGAAAGGGGGAGCTATTAAGGCTCCCCCTTTTAGTTTGTTTAGCATAGTTTCTTATTTATTAGCCGAAAAAGAAAACGACTGCAATGGCGACAAGCGCCGGAACGATATATCGTTCAAACATTTCCATAATTTTGCCCTCCCTTATTTATTCATTTTCATTTTATCAAACGATCTAGCACCAGTGTACCCTAGATAACCAGTACCGAACATCCACCACAGCGTTTCAGGGATAGCCGCCAACAGATTAGCAATGTTCTGGGCTGCTGTAGTGACTTCTTCAGGGTGCCAGATACCAACAATGCCACCAGCAAATGTTGATATAATAACTAGGTACATAAGGTATAGAAAAGACGGTCTAGCTCGACTAGTCCATGGATCAGAACTTTTAGCTTCTGCTAGGATTACTGAAAGCTGTTGTTCAACCTCTTTAAACTGACCATCTTGTGTCATCTTCATAATCTCCTGTTCAGCCTTAGCCTTAGCCTCGGGGTCAGGAATAACCTTTCCAATAACGTCCATTAGCTTTGGGACAATCATTGGGAGTAAAGTAGCAATTGGGAATACCATTATATCCTCCTTAAATTTCTTGACCTAAATTTCTTCCAAATTGTTGTGCTTTAAATAGTGTTAAATTTATTTGTTCTGGGCTAATATATGTTGTACCACCAGTTTTATCCTTTAATACTGGGTGGTTGTCGATAATAAATTGTCTAACTAGTCCTTTTGCCCTATCTTCTTCAGCAAAATAGGTTTGTACTACAACGTCTGTATCTTCCTTATCCATGCCAGACATAGAGTTTAGTATAGACTGCTGAAGCATAATAGAATCCATAAGTTCTGAAAATCCAGGTGCAGAACTTAGTAGCTCTTTGTATCTATTAATATTAAATGTTGTGGGGAAGTAGTCTTCTATCTCTTGAAAACTTTCTTGTTTATTATATAGGTTGCTGTCATAGTAGGAGCGTTTATCATCCCGTTCTGGAATATCAATCTGTTTATAAATCTCCATTCCTATTGGGTCTTCATTTATTGGTATTTTTCCTGTCTCAGAGAACCTGCCTCTAAACCCTGGTGATAAGGTATACCCACTCGGATATGTCCAATTATAATCCTCTTTTTGTATTACCTCTTCTTCAGTGTAACTTTTTCCCTCAACAATGGGTTCTGCTGCCTCACCACCGTGGGACATATCCTGTGGACGGCGCTTAACTAGGCCACCATCGTTCCTGTCTTGTGCTAACGGCCCAGCATTAATACCACCTTGGGCTGATCTAGCTATAGCAGCGTCAATGGCTTTTTGATTAGTGTCGAATGACGGGAATCTTACACCCATCACATTCTCATATTCTACAGCCAAACGAATAGCCTGCTCCTGGTCAACAAGTTGTGCCCTACCATCAATCATCCATAGGGATGGGATGTTGGTTGATCTATT
>TARA_R110000824_G_scaffold252068_6_pt1 | contig 10479 bp, 25 predicted proteins | sample TARA_R110000824 | Tara Oceans TARA_R110000824 (sample SAMEA4397747) | marine metagenome | biome: Polar Biome; feature: [MES] marine water layer (ENVO:01000295) within the mesopelagic zone...; material: water (ENVO:00002006), including particulate matter (ENVO:01000060) such... | reverse complement strand
TTCGAACCATATGGCAGGCTGCTGCTGACATAACCAAGCGGAAGCGTAGTGAGTTGAAGGCCGGTTTTCCAAAGGGCACTCGCGTTTCCTGGAGCCACTCTAAAACGGGTAACAGAGTAACAGGTACGGTTGTTCGTCGAGGTGGAAAGTTTGTGGTGGTTCAACCTGACGGTGACAATCGGACATGGAAGAAGTGGCCCGATAGTTTGAGTAAGATATAATGAACCTACTACGTGAATACATAAGGTCCCTTCTCGTGGAAGTACCACTCGATGACTTTGAATACGTCAAGAAAGATACTGAAGAAGACGTCATGGTTCGTGAAGAGGTTGCTGATTACTTCAAAGCAATTCCTCAGAGCGTTAACATCTACGTCGCACATACAGACGATCTTAGTTGGGCACACAGATTACCAAACGAAATACAAGGTAAAGTATCCGGATTCAAGAGCCGCGGCCAGGTCACTCTCACCGACATAGCAAACATCGGAAAGTTATACCCACAAATACAGAAGGTGATGAACCCAGAAGGAATTAATCTTCTTTACGTCTATCCTAAGTCTTTTGAGGTTCCCGCCGGCGGAGACTCGTTTATCGCTGATGTCAACGCTCACTATCTGGCACACGATCTTCATCACATGCTGGAGGGCACTAAAGGACTTGGCAACAAAGACAAAGACGCATTTACAACTCTCATAAAAGAGTATCTGATGGAACTGGTCTGGCTGTCTCACGGTGGCGGGTCGATGGAAGCTGAGCAAGTGCGAAACACGATAAAGAGAACGGGCCGTCGACTTGGGGTTGCAGATTCAAACCACTTGATGAGTGAGTTATTCCCAGGGGTTAAGCTACCCAGTGGTGACTTCGATCTATTCGGTGACATCTTTGCTGACTACCTAAAGAACGATGGAAACTTAGTCCTCGGAGTTCCAGAGCAACTCGATTATGATGGCGTAGTCATCGAATTAAACCCCGATGCTAAGCACGATCAACGAGCGCAGCAATACGAAAAGAAATTCAAAGATCTGTTTGATACAGTACTGGACCCGCTCAAGGGAAAGGTGGCAATGTTCAACATCTTTGAGGTAGAGAGTAGAGAAACAGAGAGGGCAAGGAAACAAGCCGAAGAGAAAATGCAGGTGGATCACGGCCCGCTCATCGATCTCATCAAGGCTATGGGTGGAGAGTTTAAGTACTTCGACGAAAGCTACCAAGAAAAGGGCACCGAAGAATTAATATTCGATACCGGGCTCAAATCTGAAAAGGGCATCATGGGACTTGAGGAGTTCACACCACAATTTCCAAAAGAAGCAGAGCGTATTGAGGCTCTTGGGTACAAGATAACAAGCGCCTTTGACGGATTTGGAAGTAATCCGGTAGAGATCAGGCTGCAGAAGAAGGTTGTGAATGAATCGATGACGCGTGTGTATATAAGAGAATTATTATTCGAGAAAACAATAGCAATTGGTCAATGTTACACACATGCAATCAAAATGGCGAAGAACTCTACTGACGCTGAGTTTGATGATCTCAAGAAGTTTAAGCTGGTCCATGGTAGAATAACGAATAAATGGAATGACGAGTCGGTAGAACATGCCTGGGTTGAGAAGGGTAATATGATATTTGATTGGCAGACTCACTCAACAAAGCCCAAGGGCATACCAAGAGATATTTATTATGACATGTTCCAACCTGAAACTTACGAAGAATATACAGCTGAAGAAGCAATAGTCAAGTGTATCGGGGTTGGCCAAGCCGGCCCGTGGAGGACAAAATGAATCTACTTCGGGAGTACAATGGGAAGGCTGATTGAAAAATGAAAATTACAAAAAAACAATTAAGAAGAATCATTTGGGAACAGCTCAGTCATTTGAGCCCAGATGTACAAACAGTCGGAATCGAGGTCGAGTGGTATCCGTCACCACATGACGAGGAAAGTGAGGGACGAATTTATGTTGTTCCACTTGATATTGCAAAACAGGGTGACGATGCTGTACGCATTTATATTGACAACACATTTTATCCTCGATACAAGTACATCTTTTCTAAAGGCGGCGCTGATGAGATTGATCGAGCTGTGAGCAGGGAGTTCGCTAGATGAAAAAAACCAAATCACAGATCAGAAGACTTATTTGGGAGCAGTTTGAAGAAGAGTATCGTCTGAAACCACCCACAGTTGGAGCTGTGTTAGATGCGATAGAGGTTGTACAAAATGCTGAAAGTGAAGAGATAAAAAGAAAAGAGTTAAGAAAGTTAGAGGGTCAACTCGGATGGAAGCTATTGAAGATGTTGGGAGGACCTGTGGGTACTGCTGTATCACTCGGCAAAGAGTTGTCAAGTATTTATAAAACTGTAAAGTCTGCAACAAAACATGCACCGGAAAAAGTGAATGATCCGATCCTTGATCTTTTTCAGGTGGACCCTGCATACAAAGAGATGCTAGATGATTCAATCGAGTTTGAATTTGATAAAGATATGATGGACTATTTGAATACTCTTCCCCGCTCTGCACTGCTTCCTGATATGACCGAAGAGCTTGAAAAGTGGGTACAAAAAAGATTTGATAGAAAAATTTCCGGCGCACAGATATCTGAATCATCACTCAGAAGACTCATTCGAGAGACACTTGCCGCGGCGACTTAGTAACTAAAGCAACACCCTATTGAAAATTTGATATCTTATTTCTAAAATAGAATTGAGTTTTAATCATTTTAAAGGAGACTACTATGCTTTGGTTATTTCTTGTTGTCACATCTATATTCACATTTTACATCATTAAGAAGTCTGCACAAGATGACAGTGATCAGGAGGCAGTTATCAATAGCTACAATCGATCAATTGAGCTAAATTGTGAAAAGGTTGTTTCTACAAATTCCAGGAGAAAGTAATGGATCGATATGAAGACGATATGCAACAGGTAGATAATATCGATTCTGATCATGATGATTGGAGGGACGACCACTGGGATGATGAAGAGGTGTGGAGTCATACACTAAACACAGAAGTCAATCAGGCCTGGTGGTGTTATGTATGACTACACAGCATCTTGTGAACTTTGCAGTAACTGGTTTCATTATAGCGAAGAGTTCGAAGCGATTTATTGTGACCCATGTGATGAATGGGTAACTAAAAAGTGTAGCGGACTTTTCTGCAAGAAATGTGATGAGAGACCGAGGAGACCATCACTGGTGACGAAAAAAGCTAAAAAGGAGCTTATTGATGAAATTTCATGAAGCAAAAAGATTTTCAGGAGACGACAAACAGAAAGTTGCCTTAATTGATATTGATGAGACTATCTGTTTTTATTCTGGCACCCGAAGATATGATTTGTCAGAACCCAATTATGAAAATATTGCAAAGATTAACAAGCTGTACAACGATGGCTGGAAAATTATTTATTGGACAGCTAGAGGGTCTGTTTCGGGTAAAAGCTACACAGAACATACTCGTAAACAGCTAGAAGCATGGGGGTGTCAATATCACGATCTTGTAACAGGTACAAGTCCCCAGCCTAAACCGCACTTTGATCTTATCGTCGATGACAAAGCAAAAAGAATTGAAGAGTTGTAGATTTGTGTAAGTCTAGTCTCGCTGTGGTATAATTCTATATGTGGCGGCAAAGGATGCCGAACAAGGAGAGTTGTTATGGCAAGAATGAGTGCAGAAAAACGAATTGAACTGGGAAATTCGATGTTGGCACGCTGGAAAGAAGCAGGACATGAAAATAGTCGAAACGTTCGTTTTGTGTCTGACATGCTTTCTCGTCTTTCTATAGGCAGAGGACTATCAACTAAGCAAAGGGCTTGGTTTGATACAGTGGTAGTTTCTAACCCGCCAGAACCTCAAAATAAAGAGCTGGTCGATCGCTTGCTTTCCAATGCTGACCTGCTCGGGGTGGAGAAATCTTCTCAAATTTTGCGAGACTTTGCTTATAAGCTTTCTAGAGGTTGGTCACTAAGCGAAAAACAACAAAACTTTATGCTCAAACTGCTGGCCGAAGCTGATGACATCCGACAGAACGGTCGGTGGGTTCCTAGCCCTGAAGAAAAGATTGAAATTGCGATTGGGGTTGCTTTTTGCAAAAGATACGATCAGTATTACTTGTCGGGTCAACCAGGAAAAGTAAAAGCTTTGCGTGAATGCAGTAGTTGGCTGAATGGTGATCTTGACTACTTAGAAAGATGGTCCGCACAAAAAATGATTACTCTCTGCAAGAGTGACCGATCTAAGATGACTGATGCAGTTGGTAGATGGTCTGTTGGATCACTGGTAGAAACGAAGTCAGGCCAAGTAGGACTTGTACTTGGTGAACCTAGTGTTAATGCAAAAGGAAAGCCTTGTTTGTCTCTTCTCCTTGATGGCACTCACACTGACGTGATACTCGATGATCTCAAGAAAAAACGACGCAGCAAGAAAACGGCATCTTAATGTCTAGGAGAGATTCTTTTATGAATAGAGCAGATTTGATCGAAGCCACTTTTCGTCGCCAATCAGCACTCGGTACCATCCTCGAACAAATGGATGTTCCGGAAATGAGGAGAGACACCTCGAAGATTTCTAATATTCGGTGGTTGAATCGAAATCTAGCCATCAACAACAGTAATCATCCAATGTGTGCAACAGCAGTGTGTCTTGTGAAATGGTTGTTGAAAGATGGATGGATAGACACTTCAGAAATCGGTGCATAAAAATGAAAATTGGTGATCTTGTAAAATTTGAACCAGACGAGAAAGCTCTTGTCATCAATGATACGGTAGACCAGCGACGCGTCGGTACTGTGCTAGGATTCGATGTCTATCGTGGCAATGAGAAAGCCATGGGTGTACCTCTACGCAATCCGGAGGCTATAATTGAAGTTCTATGGAACACAGGGAAAGTGGGATGGATTCTCCAGAATCGTGTAGAGGTAGCTAGTGAAAATCGGTGATCTGATAAAATTTGGCAAGAATGATATGTTGGGCTTGATTATCGACAAAAGCCATACTCCGTGTGACCCAAACTTATTTCACATTCAGTGGTTTGACGGTTCGAAGATCCAGGCTAGATATGCTGATGAATTGGAGGTTGTCAATGAAAGTCGGTGATTTGGTCAGATGGGAACTAGGGTATTGTGATGTTCCAGGCTTGGTTCTCGAGATCCGGCCGGCAAAAAATTGTCGAAGTCAACACGCGAGTATTAGTCCGACAGGCTTAGCAGTACTGGCAATTCTTCCAGAGTTGGGGTTAGAACCAGAATGGTTTCATGAGCGTGAGCTGGAGACCCTTAGTGAAAGCAGGTGACATAGTAAGATTTGCTAAGTGGAAAGACATACAGGACATAAACGATTGGTCTTCTACACCTAGAAGACATGTAGGTCTTTTGATTGATTATGACAGCCTCAATAAGATGGCTGTTGTTTTGTATGAGGATAAAATTTTACAAGTCAGAGGGCAGCTAATAGAAAAAGCTGGAAAAAAAGATTTTGATAAATAGAACAATCGAACCCAGACCAGGCGACTTGATAAAAGCAGCCTCACATATGACAGGCACATTTCCTTATGTGGGAGACTCTGAAGTTTACGGTCTTTATGAACAGAGGTTTGAAAAAAGAAAAATAGGACACATGCCATCTTTCACGTATCAGCTCCTTATTGACGGTCATGCTAGAGAGTTTGATAGTGAATTTTGGACATTTACAATTGTAAATTCTTGTCAAAGAAAATACTATGTAGCTGAAGGGAGATAGAATGTCAAGCGATGAAAATCAAGAGATGATCCTACAAGAACTACGAGATGAAAACCGTGAACTTCGTGAAAAGCTAGAAACTGCCTATCGCGAGTTGGCTGATTCTACACGTGCAGAAGTAAGTTTACAATTTACAATTAAAGACCTACTTGACAAAATACGTGTCCTCAAAGAGGGACATACTCAAGCTATTAAAACACAGGAGAAGAATAGTGGAAAAGACTTCTAAGGTCCAAAAAATTGGAAAAAGATGGACAAAAGCTGGGACTTTCAATTCGTATGAAGACGCTGATTTAAAGCGCTGTAAAATCGGAGAAAATCCCAATGTGCAGACTAGAGTAAGAAGGCGCCAAGCAGAAAATAATTTTACTGTTCATTATAGAGAGATTCTCAAAGAAGAGGCAAAAAAGAAAGAGAAACCGCCAAAGAAAGAGAAGACTTCTAAGAAATCAAGGCGAGAAAAAGAGAAAAGAGAAAAAAAGAGATGAGGATCGCGATAGCAGCGATTCTTATTTGTTTTTCTTTCCCGGCCCTAGCGTGTGAAATCAAGCAGACGTGTGAAATCAACCTGCTGATACACCCCGAGGCCAACCCACTGCCTGTCAAGTGGATGCATGACGCGTTGAAAAAACACCGCGTCTGCTCTTCTTTAATATCAATGTCAACGACATCATCAGGCTACAAAGACAAATATCATAAGTTTGGTAAAAGAGACACCCTTGTTGTTGTACCGAAGCGTCTTGAAAAAGCAGTATCTACTGACATTATTTACTGGTTTCATGGACTTACTGGCTTTAGTGAAAAAACTTTCAAAAAAAGGCTGGCGCCTCAATATTCTTGGCTTGTCAACAAACAAAACTGGCCTGCAATTCTTGTAGTTACTGAAATGCCATGGAGTCGTTTTACGCGCACCCAGTGGAAACGACAGGGTCAAGTATTTCGGGGAAAAGATGAATTCTTTAACTACACAAAAGAAGTTGAAGATCGAATAAAACAGCTGCTAGGAAGAAAAAGGCAGTTTAAGTTCAATAGAGTTATTGTGGGACATTCTGCAGGAGGATCCGCAATTGCCTCTGCAGCTTTGTATGGCGGGCTTTGTAAAGCAAACCCTGTGGGAATTGTATTTTCAGACTCTACGTATGGTAGATGGTTTGATAGGTCGTGGCTCGGATGTCTCGAAAAACACAGAGAAAAGAGAGACTTTAGAATAATGGTATTGGGTCAATCTTTTGGCAGACCCTGGAAAAATTATGTAAGGTGGCAAAAAAGAAATCAAAGAGGTTCTAGTCACATAGAAGCCTATCGTCTCCCAATACCATGGACACACGGAAAAATTGGAAACAATGCAGTTCCCTTTTTTTATTATAGATTCACTACCGGAAAGTACGAAAACATTTATCAGGATGAAAAATGAGTAAAAAAAGAGTATTTTTATTTGACATGGATGGTACTCTTACTCCTCCACGAAAGTCTATCGAACAGCCAGTCATTGAAGCACTGCTAAAACTCACAAAAATCGGCAAAGTGGGTGTAGTGACAGGATCAGACTACGACTATGTAATTGAACAATTCGGAGCAGCTTTGAAGATATTGGACAAAGACAAGGTCGATATTCTTCCGTGTAACGGCACAAAAAAGTATGTTGCAGAAAATGGCAAATATAGTCTCGAGTACCAAGTTGATATGATCAAAACTTTGGGAAGAGATAAATACAATGCTATACTTTTTGTGTGTAGTCAGTGGCAAAATGTAATAATGAATAGGTGGCCGACACTTCCCTATACAGGAACTTTTTTACAATTTCGTGGTTCTCTTTTGAACTGGTGTCCCATAGGTAGATCAGCTAATCATATGCAGCGAAAAGAGTGGGTAGAGTGTGACAACAAACATTCAATTAGAAAAATTTACGCAGATGTTCTCGAATCAAGAATATTTGATTTGGGTATAGCAGCCACGGTGGCACTCGGTGGAGCTACTAGTGTTGATGTTTATCCAGTTGGGTGGGATAAAACACACGCAATTTCTCACTATAGAAATGATGATGTTTTTTTTGTGGGTGATAAATGTCAACCTGGCGGAAATGATTTTCAAATTTATAAAGCGCTCAAGGAAAAAGGGCGATCATTCGAGACAGCCAACCCATCAGAAACATGTGAAATAATTAAAAATTTCTTAGAAAAATATGAGGAGTAGGTGAAGATCGTGAAAAGCGACTTTTTAGAACAGTGTGTGAAAAGACTTGAACAGGGAGCAGTTGAGTACGGTGATGAATCATTTTACTCTCCGACTGAAAAACTGGTGGCTGACATTGAAGAAGAGCTTTTAGATGTCGCAAACTGGTCTTCAATTTTAGCAGTAAGCGGAACGTCTCACGAGGCAAAGAAATTTCTTGCATGGGTTTGCCGATGGGCTCGGATGGTCAATCAGAAACTCGATGAAGCAAAGTCTGATGGGTTGTTTGATAGACAGCAAATATCAAAGAAAGAAGCAGTTGATTTTGTTGATGAAACTAGAAAGTTTCTTAAGCAATCACTGGGAGAGAAAATCTAAATCGCACTAAGCTACATAAAAATTATGTTTTTATGATAACAATATTGTGAGCATGTTGTCGTTCTCAGCTATTTATTTTAAGGGTGACATCTGTGATTTATTTTTTTCTTGGAATTTTGGTTGGAATGCTAGTTGAATGGGCAGCACACAAATATTTGCTACATAATTTTTCAAAGAGGCTTTTTTCATATTCTCATTTTTCAACGCATCACAAGAATTGCAGACAATACGACAATTATGATCCGGACTATGAAAGCTTTCCTCCAGAAACTATGGCGTCAGGTAGAACAGAGATTATTTTATTAGTCTCAGCTGTAACAGTTACTTTGCCTTTAGCAATAATAAGTTTTTGGTTGTGGTTCGGGCTTGTTTTTCACGCACATATCTATTATTATGTGCATAGAAAGACTCATCTAGATGTTGAATGGGGAAAAAAGTGGTTCCCATGGCACTATGATCATCACATGGGTCAAAATCAAAACGCAAACTGGGGAGTAACAAACCCAGTATTTGACTGGATTTTAGGAACACGAGTAGATTTACATGGAAAAAAACCTAAGCGGTAGCATAGACAGTGAAAAAGAAAGCAGATCTGTTGATCTGCTAAAGGACGCGCTCAACAGCGTTGATCCAGAATTTCTTCCACACGGTATTGTAATGTTTCACAAAGATGGATCACTATCATCATTGTGTGCTCCTGAAGAAATTATAGGTCCTGACGAAGCAGCTACTGTAACATTAGCACTAGACTTTACTCGTTATGCATTTGATAGACCAGACTGGATGTTAGAGTACGTTAACATGTTAGACAAAGCTCTAAAAAAGTCACGAGCTACAAAATCTACAAAACCCCATCTAACGCTTATAAAGGGCGGACTAGAGGAAGACGAACAAAAAAATTGAAACGCTAAGGATAGAGTTACTTTCATATGATTGATTTTTCTCCCGGTGATTTAGTTGAACATGACAACGAAGGTCTGTGTATTGTTACTGCTGTAATTCGAGAGACAGATGGGCAGATTCTCAGAGTTTATAATTCGTCCGGACGGCGGCTCCCAGTTGGAGAAAATAACTGGTATACATCACATGCGTTCCGATTGATAGCAAAAAGCCAAAAACCGTCGATGTGAAAACACTTGAAAAATCCTGTACAGTATTGACGTGTAAGCTTTGCTCCCATGTGGTATAATAGATTTGTTTCCATGGGATGCTATATGACTAGTACTTTGTTTAAATTTAGTGTAGGAGATCTCGTACGCATAGCGTCAGACTATCCGCACTTAGGGTTGCACATTGGGCAAATAGGTACAGTTGTAGCAGTGAATTCATATGAGGTTTGCTTGTCGACAGAAAAGTATACTAGCAAACCTCATAAAATGGGAATAGAATACATGTATGATGTGTTTATACCAGCGAATCAAGAACTTTTCAGAATGGATGATACTTTCAATATTGAGCATGTGAGGCTGATTAGTGAAAGTCGGTGATCTGGTAAAATGTAAGTCTATTGTGTGCATAAAAAACACATCATGCTCGTGTTGGTTTTGTGAACACAAAAGTACCGGTATAGGAATTATTTGTGAGGAAATAAACAAGTCCCTTCCAGAAACTGGTGGGTACTGGTGTGTGATGTTCGACGCTGGAGACTGGAGACTTTACGGAAAAGAACTTGAGGTAATCAGTGAGCTATTATAAAGATACAGGAATAACTTTTTATGAAGACGACCGAAACAAGGGTCCCTTCATTATTCGTGTTGGAGGAACTAGAGAATTTGTTTCGAATATAGAAACAGGCTATTATAGCAGGTTCGGTTCCCCCAAAAAGAAAGTAACATTGGTAGAGGGGTGGGATAATCCCGGAATTTGTTCTTATCAAACTATGGACGAGGCGATCAAAGCAGCTGTCCAAGTCTGGAATATTGAAGGATTTCACACAACAATTGAGGTAAAGGGATGAAGATCGGCGATTTGGTTCGTGAAATTAAAACAGGTCGAATTGGTATTATAGAAAAGATCGATGTGGATTATTACGGTGCTCGACAGGCTCTCAAAATCTACAAGAAGGTGCCACGCGGCAAGTGCATTCGAGGAAATATGGTCGACGGCCTAGGCCCAACAAAGGACGGAATACGAGATCGTGTTACTGTGTGCTGGACCGATGATATGCCTAGTGCGTTTGATTCAAAAGATTTGGAGGTAGTCAA
>TARA_R110000824_G_scaffold184816_7_pt1 | contig 10479 bp, 2 predicted proteins | sample TARA_R110000824 | Tara Oceans TARA_R110000824 (sample SAMEA4397747) | marine metagenome | biome: Polar Biome; feature: [MES] marine water layer (ENVO:01000295) within the mesopelagic zone...; material: water (ENVO:00002006), including particulate matter (ENVO:01000060) such as...... | reverse complement strand
GCAATGTACTCAGATAAGCTGTCTTTAGTGACTTCTTTACCTGTCGCAGCTAACTCTTTGGCAACGTCAGTTTCTTGTGCTTTCTCCCATTCTTCTTTACTATCAAATCTATGGCGCATTTCCTGTCTGACATCATTAACTACACCAAATGATTCACGAGTGTTTTCAGCATGTCGCATAACAACTGCACTTACTGCTTGCTTAGTAAGTGCTTTAGCGCCCGAAGTCATCATTTGACCTTGACGTAATACTCTACCTGTTTTTCCACCTACAGCTTTACCTGCTTTAATAGCGAGTTTATTAATCCATGACATAGCTGACATAGTAGCTTTACCAGGGATTAACATACTAGCTGCACTAGCAACTGATACAGAACCTTGCATCCACCATCCGAAATCATGTAAATCAAAAGCAGCGTCAGGGTTTTCTTTGTAAATTGGAGTAAGAACTTTAGAATAATCTATAAGGTCTTGTCCTAACTCAATAAGACTATTATTGAAGTCACTAGTTTCACCCATAGCTTTTTCATAGATTAAACTAGGAATCTCAAAGAGACTACCGATAGCACTTATTGTACCACCGACAACTTCGCCCATGATAGCTTGGTTGAGAAAACCTCCAAATTGAGCGTAATGACTTTGGTTACGAGCACGTGCTTTACGTAAATTCTCATAACCTTCCTCAAGACGTACTTGATCCATGTACGGCTGAAATTCATCAATATTAATTGTGGAACCTTGTCCACTAGCTACTCTAGTACTCCCTAGAGATTCTCTCTTAGGGGCTAGTTTATTAAAGTCTTCAATACTAATACCTTCTCTATCTTCTCCCGCTTTAACAAGTTGTAATTTTTGTGCTTTCTCTTCTTCACCTTTAAGCTTTTGAGCCGCTATTTGATCAGGTGTCAAAAGTGTGAAATCGTCATCACCGTTCATATTATTTAAATTAAATTGTTTTAAAAAGATTTGATTACTCCTCTAACCACTTCATGTCAATGTGCTCTCCAGAACCTCTATCATGAACATCATAAATAATATCGTAACCTTTGACTTTACGGTAACTTCCATTACCGTATGGTTCAGAATTAGTTTTTAACCATGTTTCTAAATCTTTACCTCCCCGGTCTTTAAGAGATATATCAATACCTTTACCATACAAATGACCACTCTCTTTAGCTCCATTGTAACGAAGATTGAGTCCTTCACTTCGTGTCATTGATGTGATAGTAAAGTCTTTCTTTGCGGCCTTACTTAGCTTGAAAAATTCATCCTTAAATGGTTTAACAAGTTTAGGCATACTCTGCATATTACCCGCAATCTTACCGTAAGGCAAATCTGTGTTTGAAATGTCTTGTAAAGTTTTAAGAGGAACTTTGTACTTAGCGTTGTCTTGTCCATAACCTTGAAATTGTTCCAGAACTAACTCTACATCAAATAAATCATCATAACCTTTATTAGTTTTAAACTGTGTAGAACCTTTGTTACCTCTAGTCGAAACATCCCACACTTCAATATCGTAATCGGTAGAACTATCATGATATGTATTACGTGTTACTTTAGCACGTTTACTAGCACTAATAACAATCTCGGTACTAAATGTTTCTTTATCAGTTTTTGCGTCTTTCGGTGGAACAGGTGGATGAAGTTGGAAAACAGACATCTGCTTATCAACTTCTTGATATTGCATTTTATACACATAATCGTCAGCTTCATCGTAACCTTTGTTACCTGTACCTTTAATAGTTAGTCCATCAGCGTCAAGTAACATACCTTTCTTAAGTTCTTGAAGAGTTAATACTTGTAAGGCACTACTACCTTCCTCTGTAATCACTAATTGACGACTACCTCCAGTCTTTTTACCATTTTCATCAACAAGTTGTTCTACTGCTACATAACCATAACCTTTACCGTGGATATAATCCATCGTAGGCCCAAGTACTGTAATATTCTCTAAGTTCCATTTACCATTATTCATAAGACCGTCTTTACCGTCTTGCATCCAACTCATTGTCTTACCTTCTTCTGTGAGAACTCTAAAACTGCCTGCATTACGTCTTATCATATCACTCGCGCTTTTAGAGTAAGTAGATGTAGGATCACCTGATTTATTCTGTGTAGTACTCATCTCTACATAGGCGTAATTAACACTCTTATTCTTTTGAAGTTTAGTATATTCTTCTGCAACATCAAGATCAATTGCCGCCTTCTTTGGTAAAATTTGGACATATGCGTTTAAATAATGTCCCGCAGCAGTATAACCCCTAGGGTTAAAAGGAGTTTCCCCCATAAATCTGTCATTCTTCTCATAAATTTCTTGAGCTTCGTCACGAAGAGCTAGTAATCTTTCTTGCTCAGGTGTGTTAGCAAAGATTAAATTACCTGGTTGCATATTTATTACTTGACGTACTATAGCGCTTGCGGCATCACGATCTCCTTTAGAATTTATAATATTTTTATGACTGAGCCAAAAACCGTCTGGATTAACCCCCGGATACATATAAGAATAAATCTCTCTACCTATATCTAATATTCTTTTAGCGTCCGTTGCAGCTTCAGGCGTTGATTCATACGCTTTATTTAAGTTCTCGAACTCTTTGTCGATATTGTCATACACAACACCATTTTTCTCTTGAACTATATCCTTAGCTTGATTATAAAACTTTTGATGATTTCTAATAGCAATAGACCTTTCTTCTGCGGTAGCGATTGCATTAGCTAATTTTTGCTCTAAAGCTTCAGGCACAGCTTTACCTGCCTTCTCATATTCATTAATTTCCTTTCTATAGGTTTTAACAGTACGCATATTTAATTCAAGTTGATGTGTCATATCAGTTAGACTCTTACTATGGTCTTCGACCGTAAAAGGCATACCATTAGGTTTACGAAGTGCGGTCTTTAATACAAAATGATTCTTCTCAACTGTAACAGTCTCTTTGTTACCTCCACCTGCAGCAGCTGCGGCTAATTTATTCTTATAAGTTATGAAATCCCAAGAGTCTCCCATACTCTTAGTAGAAACTTGTTCATAAGAGTGCTTAAGAGCGGGGCCATTAACTCCATTATGTATTAGTGTTTCTCTAGTATGAATGTCGGTTAACTCTTGGTCACTCATCTTATCAAGTTGTGTTTTAGTATAGCCTTGTTTAGTTAACTCATGTCTCATAGCTTTCTTCGCGCCAGCATCTGCAGCAATTTTATCTGCATAAGTTATATTACCTTTTTTCAGTTCAAAGTCAAGACGTTCTTGTATCTCTTCATTTTGAAGTACTTGCGAACGTGCAGCTTCATAGACTTCTTCAAACGTAGCTTCTTTAGTAGTAGGCATATAAATCTTTGCACCATCTACAGTTTTAGCTCCCGTCTCTTCACCTACATACCATTTACCCTCTGCATTTTTTTGATAACGTCCCATCCATTGGTCAGCCTCAAATCCCTTTAAGAAGTTGTCAGTATAGTCACCGACATTAATATAATCAGGCGGTTCAACAATTTTATAACCTCCTTTCCATGCTCCTGTTTTTTCATCTTTATAAACACCTGTATAGTTCTTTTTAGCTTCTTCTTGAGCAAACTCTTTATCTGTATCGAGGAGTTTATCATTGTCAACTCTTGCTTGAAGTGCAGCATCATCTTTGAGTTCTTGCTGTTTACTTTTTGTAGCAGCAAGTAAACCGCCATTTGTAGCTACATCTGTTGCACCTTGCTGTACAGTAAATGCCGCATCTTCCCAATTACCTTTCTCTTTAAATGGATTCATTAAAAGATTAAGTTGTTCTTTAGCGGCACCGCGAATGTGCTCATCTTTTTCATCTAAATCTATTTGAGCAATAGCTATATCAAGTTTACTTTTATTTTCTTTAGCGGCAGTGTATTTACCTTGCAGTACATCGCCCGTTTCTTTCATTCTCTCAATTGGAAGTCCAACATAAGTTTGAATCTTTTGAGAATAGGATAAATTACCGAATGGATTCATTGTTGCTTTTGCCATAATATTATTGTTTCATCTATAAACCTTAAAACCCCATTTACCAATTAAGGTAAACAGGGTAAGATAGTTGATATAATTAATTAGTTATCACTTATTTGGATTATTTTTCTTATTTGCTATCTGAGTATCATAAACTTGAAGTCCAGCTCTAAATGCAGTATATTCTATAGTACCGGCATTATAATCATCTATAAGCTTTTGTAAATTCCTATCCCAAACACCGCTATCTTTATATTGCTTTGCAAGGATACTCATCTCGAGTTGGTCACGTTTCATAAGATTCTTCTCACGAATTTGCAACTGTGAATCGTCAGTAGCTTGAGCTACGTTTTGAGAAATTCTACTTTGAATCTCTCCTTGACGTTGTAGATTTAACATATCATATTGACTTTCTTTGTCAACATTAGCCATACCTACTTGCTGTTGGTTCTGGCGATTAGCATTTATAAGAGCAGTTTCTCTATTAAACTTCTCACCGTATAATTGATTACGTTGACCTACTGACCCCATTCTACTTGATATAAGATTCGTACGATAACTTCCCGAACCTTTTGTATTCTGATGTAATGCTCCAGCTGTAGCAGCTTCAGTAGCATTGATGCCCGCAAGCTGTGGATTAATGTTATAATCTGTTTTCAAAGGAACACTACGGTACGGTTTAGGTTTTGGTACATCAGGTGTATTAGCAGTTAAAATAGCATTGGTAATGTTATCTACATAAGGTAGTACACCTTGTATTACACCTAATGCCGCTTTACCAGTACCTTTACCTTTACCTTTACGCGCATTAGGACCTGGAGGAGGTGGTTTAGTCGAATCGTCAAGATATACTGTAGTATTGCTATTCTCCATTTTAGAAATATCGTCAGTATTATATCTCTTACCCCATTGGTCTACAAATCCATTCTCTTTAGAACCTCTTATATCAAGTTTACCTCTACCTCCTGGGCCTGGCATAGAACTACCGTAAGCATATTTACCACCCATTGCAAATTGAGGTTGCCCTTGAGGTTGCCCTTGAGGTTGCCCTTGCATTTCGGGTTGTGCCTGTTCTTGTACTTGCTGTTGCATCTGTTGTTCAGCTCCTTGCTGCTGTTGCATAGCTTGCTGTTCGGCAGCTTGTTGATTAGGGTCGGGAATACCCATTGCACGCTTCTTCTCCTCTTGTGCCATGAATAAACGTTTAAGTTCTCCATCTAGTTTTTCAACTTCTCTACGAGCAGTACCCTTAACAAAGATACTATTACTCTCCAATCTCTCTTCATATTTCCCTTTCTTCTTTCCTATTTCGGCAGCCGCATCAGCAAATGTTAAACCTTCTGTAACTTCAATTCTATCAGAGAATACATTAGTTGAACCATCACCTTGTGGTGAAGTAACTTCACCTCCTTCGACTTCATTTCCTCCTCCAGCTTGTACTCCACCTTGTTCATGAGATGGGCCTTGCACTTGGTTTACGTCTGACGCTACTGGCTGAAACTGTTGTGGGTTAACTCCCTGTTGAGCTCCAGGCCCTTGCATTTGACCTCCTACTGCATAATTAAGATTATCCTTGTATGCTCCATCTTTCCCTTTCCAACCAGCTCCAGGTATCTCTGTGCCTAACCCTTGAACGTCAGTATATATCTCGTCAATAGGTGTAGCAGGCTTGTCATATACCCCTGCCTTATAATCTTCTAAATACTTAGTGTTTTGCTTAATACTACCTGTGTACTCATCTTCTCCTCTATACGCTGCTTTACGCGATGCAAAATCGTTAGGCATACCTTTTTTCTTTAGGTACGAAGTAATATTCTCCCTCTTTTTCTTATTAGGGTTTACGGCTACTTGAGTATGAGGTTTTGGATAAACAGGATTATAGAAGTCAACTTTATTCTTATAACTACCTGTAGGTTTAATAGTGTTACTATACACCTCAGGAGAATTTCTATACCCTATATTACTATCATCAAATCCAAGTGACTTATAATATTCTACTAATTTTTTAGCTGTTGGCGAAGCAGTCTTAAAAAATTCTTCTGAAGTAGCTGGTTCTTTAGTGCTACTTTTTGTTCTTCTACGGTCTAATGCTTTTGTATTCCAAAGACCGGGATTACCAGACAAAGGAGAACCTTTACCGTGTACTTGTTGTTGCATCTTATACGCATTGTACATATTAGAGCTATCTTGATAAGCAAGATATCTAGGATCAGTCTTAGATTTCACTTCTAAAATATTCTTAGGAGGATCTCCTGGACCATCTAGTTTACCACCTTTAGCATACATAGCATGAGTACCTGCAACACCTTTAGTAGGATAATTACCTAGTACTGATTTAGCAATTTCTTCTCTACGGTCATTTTCACGATTCATACTTGCTAAATCCGCTGCTTTATCTTTCGAGACTTGAGCAGCTCCGGCAATATTGCCACCTACAGCCCCTCCAATAGCTCCTATAGCCCCGCCAATTACTGTTCCCCAAGGACCTACTACAGAACCTGCAGCCATACCTGCGGCAGCACCTGTTGTTACGCCGCTGACAGTCTGACTTGTCATAGTAGCATTATCACGTCCGGAATTACTTTCACCTTCATACTTATTATAGGCTCCGCCATAGGCAAACATCTTTCCACCTTTCTTGTAATATATCTTACCTCCAACATCATAAAGACGGAATGGACGTGGCTTAGGATACTTTGTATTCTTTTTAGCCTTAAGGTTTTTCTTCACTTTTATTTTCATCTTTCTATTATTTTAGGATTAACGGTTACGTCCTTTAGAACAATACGGTTACCTTCAACGTTATCATACTGAAAACGTACTACTATAAAGTTACCATTAAAAATTGACTTTTCAAAGAAAAGCTTATCATTATTCAAATTCGTTTGATTAATAGTTCCATCTTTTGAGATAATACGGTCATTCTTATTGATTACAATATCTCTTAAAGTACCGAAGTTCCAACTTGTCTCAACGCGTCTAACATTATCGCTAATGATATCTTTGTTATAAACTAAAGGTACAAGTCCAGTACAACGGAAATGGTCATAAGCCATAATATGCGTAAAGGTCTTTTCGTAAACAGGCTTTAGACTAAGTGCGCCATCATCTTCAAAAACTTCTGTCTTCCAACCTATTGACATAAATCGCATTAAAGCCGCTTCAGAAGCAAATACAACATCTATATAAAGAGGGAATGGAGCATTTTCATCGAAATATAAACCACCTCCTCCTTCTCCACCTCCGCCTTGGGCATTACCCCCATTGAAAGGTTGCATGTCATAAATAGCTGGTTTAGTCCATACCCCACCAAATATTGGACTAGGGTTTCTAAGAACGTATTGACCTAAGTTGTTATCTGCATATCCATTAGGTATATAATCATGTTGACAAATCCATTTATTAATGTGGAAACTATAACTCCAAGTAAAACCAGTTGTAATATCTAACTTAGTAAATAACATCCTATTATCTATATCATCATATCCAATAGTCAAACCTCTATTGATAAAAGGATTATCAAAATATTCACCCGTAATTGGCTTGATGCGTATTCTTTCACCTTCAAAAAAATACTTTAAACCATTGCTCGAAATCTCTTCAAGTTGACCTTTATATTGAAATATCTTACCAGCGTTTAAATCCCAGAATATATAACCATGTTTAGTAACTTTAGCACCCCATAGACTTTGACACCCTGCATAAGCGTTTGCTCCACCTGATATAACAACCTCTTTAGGGTCTCTATCAAAAATGTCTCCACGACCGATAAATAAATCAATATCATTAGTGAAAATAATGTCTTTAACCTGCGCTACAAAGAAACTATAAAACTGGTTAATCATTAATGACCCACCATATTTATCAATACGATAAACTACTCCCTTATCACGGTCTTTCATATCGAAGTACTCATTGACTTTGAATGTACGCCAACTAGTTGCCCCATCTTCAGACTCACTCTTCAAACTTCGTGCGATACGAACAGGGAATACATCACTATTATCAGTACATAATTCTTCACACTTAGAAATAGACTGAGGAATTAAATCATTAAGACTTGAAAAATCTTTGTTATAAGTATAGTAATTAATACTAGCTAATTGTATTTCATTATCACTAACACTATCTTCATTAAGACCGAAAGTATTTTTAGGAAAATAACCTTCTCCTTCATTGTTGTGTCTTAACTCTGCATTAGTTATACTCTCAATTACATATGACAATGTTAAAGGATATTTTATGCTTAACCCCACAGCTCTAAGACCATGTAATAAAGAAATATAGTTTATATGCGTATCACCGTTATGGAAATTCTTAGTTGTTACATTTATTGGCATATGACCTATAACTGCAATTTGTTGTTCATTGACGTTCTTATACGCATCAGTAATATAATTATACACTGATATAAATACAACATTATTTGTTATATTAGGTAGTAAGTAATCATTTGTTGTTCCTATTAAAAAGTTATTTTCAACAGTAGTTACGCCATCTTCTTCAAAATGAATAAAAGGTTTATAACCACTACTTTTAATTTTACGCAATTCATTACTGTATGTAGGAGTTTTAGTAATAAGCAATTGTGTATTAAGGTCGGCACTAATAAAATTATATATATAAAGAGTTTTTAAATAATCAGCTTGCACAATTGGTTTAAGAGTTAGTAAATCAAAATTAGTAACTTTGAAATCTCTATTTGGATTTTTAGCTATATCTACATTAACATCTGCAACAGACATAACAATTTTTGAACTATTTAAAGTATTCCGTTTAGCATAACCGAAATAAACACAATTAACTTTAGATTTAATATCATCAGGAATATGAATATCAGAAAAACTAACACCCATTGTTTTACTAGTCGTAGTAATATCGTTGAAATTATTTTTAGTAATAGTAAGATTAATCCACGCAAGAGGAGTATCAATAGTATTCTCTCTTTCTACTACTACATCAATAAACCAACCAGGTTGTAAAGTAAAGTCAACAGTGTCATTAATATTTGCACTTTTCTGTTCAAAAACACTAGCACCTTGAGTGTTATCAGTCTTTGAATGTACAACTCCGGTAGTAGAGTTAACAGAGAAATAAACTCTAGTGTTACTATTAGCTCGTACTTGCACTTGATAACGAATACCAACTTTAACGGTTGTAACACAAGTAATTTTTAATCCATCAATAGTTTGAGTGATAGCAAACTCAGGACCTGTTATAGTATTTGCAATAACATCTAAATACAACGCAGAACCGCCTATGCTATAATCTTGTGACGCATATTGTTCCGTACGCCATATAATTTCAGTAACTGTACCAACTGTTGGCGTATAGAATGAATTACCGAATCCATCTAATTTATTAAGACTTGGAAATTTATGGTGACGAACATTTAAATTACGTAAGGTTCCAATCACAACTCCATTATCATCTTTAATATCGGAGCAATCTAAATCAGGATAAACTTCATTCTCATTCTCCCAAAAACTCATGTCACCATTAGACTTAGCATTGTTAAAGAACTGAAAATATTTACCACTCGGAGCAACTAATAAAGCTTCTGCTAAATCATTTGAAGGATTAGTACCATTAATAGTTGATATAAGAGCATCATCTTCATATGCGGCTATGCCTGTTGGAGTAGGGCCAAGACCTGGAATATGAAACCAATTACTAATTGTACCGTCAAGTAATCCAAATGCGCAATAAAATGCCATCACTTCATCACTAGGAAAACTCTTCTTATCAAATATCATAATAGGGTCTTTAAAAGAACCACTATATTGTCCAATACTAACATCGTCAGTACGTATCCATTTAGCCTTTATATTATTAGCATAAGCTTGATAATCAATCTCACTATCTTTTTTAAGATTAGCTAGATGCAAACGGTTTTCAAGAAATGTACCAGTATGTACTCTAGAATAAGATACATTAGGTACAGCAAGTTGTGCAACAGGTACTTCTACAGCAGATTCTGTACCAGTCACAGTAAATGTAAAACTACTATCTGTAAATTCTTTTACAGTAAGAATTTTACCAGTAAGTACTCCATTATTCCTTGCGATAATTCCAATCTTAAGCTTAGTAAACTCACTAGAAAGATTATCCAAAGTAACTGTAAAACTCTTCGATGTAAAATCACCGCCAACTAAACCACCTGGTGCACCATCAATTAAATTATAATCATCAGTACTATCGTCATCAGTAATAATAATAGGATTAGAAGGAGGTGAGAAGTTAGTAGTACTTCCGTCAGGGTGTTCATAAGCTCTTACAACATAGTAAGCACCTACTAATAATTCACCTCCACCATCATGTACTGCATCAAGATTTATATTAAGACAGGTAAGGTCTGGAAAAAGCTTTAATAAAACAAGGTCTTCAACATCTAATGGAAGTTTGCCTACAGGATCTACCTCAAAAGGTAAACAATCAATGTTTAAAACCTTTGGAGGGTTAGCATCATCTGCAAGTCCATCCCACCATGTAATAATACGTTCACCTTTAAAG
>TARA_R110000824_G_scaffold32788_5_pt1 | contig 10492 bp, 7 predicted proteins | sample TARA_R110000824 | Tara Oceans TARA_R110000824 (sample SAMEA4397747) | marine metagenome | biome: Polar Biome; feature: [MES] marine water layer (ENVO:01000295) within the mesopelagic zone...; material: water (ENVO:00002006), including particulate matter (ENVO:01000060) such as...... | reverse complement strand
GCATATTGAAGAAGCTCATTGCGCTGCCGTTGATGATCCGCAGCCTAACCCGCTCGCCCGGTACGAACGCCAGCTCCAGCCCGTCATCTGGGCCATGGCCGTTGATCAGATATGAATAAGTCGGCGCCGAGACATCGGCGATATCGGTCGGCATCATCCGCATCCGCCCCCACATCCGCCGCTCTTCCGCGCTCAGCGGATATTCGTCCGTCGCGCTGGTCTTCTGCATGCTGAAATAGCCTTCGGAGGCCTTCAGCTTCTTCATGATCTGGTGCGGGTGCATCGGGGTGAATTCGCTCAGTAATATGATATGCTCGCGGTCATATTGGACCGGATCGGGTCCGGCGGGATCAATAATGATCGGTCCATAATGACCGACCTGTTCCTGCAGCCCGCTATGGCTGTGCCACCAGTAAGTGCCCGACTGGCGCGGGGTCAGCGGTACGTCAAAGCGCGCGCCGGGCTTGATCCCGGGAAAGCTGATCCCCGGCACACCGTCAAACTGGAACGGCAACAGCAGGCCATGCCAGTGCACCGAGCTGTCGACATCGAGCATATTATGCACCGATAGGATAGTCTGCTCCCCCTCCTTCAATCGGATCAGCGGCCCCGGCACCGTGCCATTGACCGCAATGGCATGGCCGGTCCGACCACCGGTGGCAAAGCTGCCTTCGGCAATATGCAGGTCGATCTTCGCGCCGGACAGCTCGTGTATGCCCTTGCGCACCGAGCCTCCGCCATGCCCGCCCATCTTGCCGCCGATATTTCCAGTAGCCCAGGCGGGCATGGGCAGGGCGGCGAGACCGCCCAAGGCTGCGAGCGAGCCGATCATCGTGCGCCGTGAATAATTCATGTTGGATTTTTGCATGGCTTCATATATACCCCCATAGGGTACCAAGACAAGAGAGAAAACATGGCCAAAGGTGCAGTCGATCAGAAAATCACCCGGCTCCGCCGGATCGAGGGACAGGTGCGCGGGGTCGCTCAGATGATCGCCGACGACCGCTATTGTATCGACATATTGCATCAGGTGCAGGCGGTGAAGGCCGCGCTGGCAAAGGTCGAAAGCCAGATCCTGAAAGACCATGCCGCTTGCTGCGTCAGCGAAGCGATCGCGACCGGCAGTCCTGCCGAGCAAAAAGAGAAATTTGAAGAACTCATCGATCTGTTTGAAAAAGTGAAACGGTGATCCGCCGGTCTTGCTGCTTCGGCAGCGGGCGGCAATTTGAAAGGAACATTTGATGATCGGAGCTATTGCAAAATCGATGCGGGAGACCAGCGCTGCCGGACTGTTGCTGCTATCGCTGGCAGCCTGTTCGACCGTAGCACAGGCGGCAAGCTACACGATGTACCGGGACGCCGGTTGCGGCTGCTGTCTGGAATGGGCGGATCATGCTTCTACCGGTCTTGAGGCCGAGGTAATCCCTGAAAATGCCGATATGCAGATGGTCAAGGATCTGCATGGAGTTCCGACGGAGCTGCGCGCCTGCCACACGATGATCGTCGAAGGCTATGTCATCGAGGGCCATGTCCCGGCCGAAGCGATCCGGAAATTGCTCAGCGAAAAACCCGAAGGCGTGACCGGCCTCGCGGTGCCCGGCATGCCGGTAGGATCGCCGGGCATGGAATATCAGGATCAAAAACAGCCCTATCAGGTGATCGCCTTTGGCCCCAAGGGCCAGCGCGTATTCGCCAGCTATAATTGATCAGCACAATCTCCACCGGCTATTTGGATCGAGATCGAAAAGGATATTGAGATGACCGAGGCCGCTTCACACGATCATGGCCACGGCCATAGCTCCGAAGAAGGTGCCGCGCTGGTCAAGGACCCGGTCTGCGCCATGACCGTTGATCCCGCCAAGACCGAATATCACGCGCATCATGCGGATCAGGATTATCATTTCTGCTCCGCTGGTTGCCGGACGAAATTTGTCGTCGATCCGGATCGCTATCTCTCGCCCGATCCCTCCGTCGCGCAGGAAGATGTCGCCGAAGGCACAATCTATACCTGCCCGATGCATCCGGAAATCCGGCAGGAAGGACCCGGCTCCTGTCCGATCTGCGGCATGGCGCTGGAGCCGGAAACATTCTCGCTCGATAGCGGCCCCGATCCCGAATATATCGACATGCGCCGCCGCTTCTGGATCAGCGCGGCGTTTTCCTTGCCTTTGTTCCTCTACGCGATGGGCGACATGATCCCCGGCCAGCCGTTCCAGTCATGGTTTGATCCCGGCACCGCAACCTGGATACAATTGTTGCTCGCTTCCCCGGTCGTCCTCTGGGGCGCCTGGCCGTTTTTTGTCCGCGCCGTGCAATCGATCAAGACCATGAATCCCAATATGTTCACATTGATCGGGCTGGGCGTTGTCGTGGCTTATGGCTTCAGCCTGGTCGCGACTTTCTTCCCCGGTCTGTTCCCTGCCGCATTCCGCGGCCACGACGGCACTGTCGCTGTCTATTATGAAGCCGCTGCCGTCATCACGACATTGGTATTATTGGGGCAGGTCCTCGAACTGAAAGCGCGCGGCCAGACCTCCAGCGCCTTGCGCGCGCTCCTCGAACTGGCTCCGCCAGTCGCCACGCGGATCAACCCGGACGGCTCGGAAGAAGAAATTGCCCTCGACGACGTGCAGTCCGGCGACAAGCTGCGCGTCCGGCCCGGCGAGAAAATCCCGGTCGATGGGACCATTGCCCAAGGCGCGAGCACGATCGACCAGGCGATGATCACCGGTGAACCCATTCCGGTGCAGAAAGCCGAAGGCGACACTGTCACCAGCGGCACGGTCAACCAGACCGGCAGCTTCGTGATGACCGCCGAGCGCGTGGGCAAGGACACGCTCTTGGCAAAAATCGTCCAGATGGTCGCCGACGCCCAGCGCAGCCGCGCGCCAATCCAGAAGCTTGCCGATACGGTGGCAGGCTTCTTCGTACCAACCGTGGTTCTGGTTGCCCTGATCACGTTCGTGGTCTGGGCGATATGGGGACCGGAGCCGGCGCTGGCTTATGCTCTGGTCAACGCCGTCGCCGTATTGATCATAGCCTGTCCCTGTGCGCTGGGTCTTGCGACCCCGATGGCGATCATGGTCGGCACTGGCAAGGGCGCCCAGAACGGCATATTGATCAAGAATGCCGAAGCGCTCGAGACTTTTGAAAAGATCGACACCATCGTCGTCGACAAGACCGGCACGCTCACCGAAGGAAAACCGAAGCTGGTCTCGGTCGAACCGGAAAGCGGATTTGACGCGGACGAGCTGCTCGCATTGGTGGCCGCTATCGAAGTCGCCAGCGAGCATCCTCTGGCCGCCGCGATTGTCGAAGGCGCGAGAGACAAGGGTCTGCAGTTCGAGGGAGCCAGCGATTTCCAGTCGGTAACCGGCGAAGGCGTTGAAGCGACGGTCGAGAAGAAACGGGTCGCGATCGGCAATGAAAAGATGATGGAACGTCTTGGCGCGGTCAGCGCCGGATTGGTGGATAAAGCACAGGAAGGCCGCTCGCAGGGTCAGACGGTGATGTTCGTCGCCATCGATGGCAAGGCAGCCGGCCTGATCGGTGTCGCCGACCCGGTCAAGGAAACAACGGCAGAGGCGATCAAGACGCTGCACAAGGCCGGTCTCCATGTCGTCATGCTCACCGGCGACGCCGAAGCGACCGCGCAGGCGGTTGGCAAGATGATCGGCATTGACGAAATCCACGCCAATGTCTCGCCCGAAGACAAGCATCGCGTGATCAGCGAGTTGCAGGCCGCCGGCAAGCGGGTCGCGATGGCCGGCGACGGCATCAACGACGCCCCGGCGCTGGCCAAAGCCGACATCGGCATCGCCATGGGCACCGGCACCGACGTCGCCATGGAAAGCGCCGGCATCACTCTGGTGAAAGGCGATCTTGGCGGCATCGCCAAGGCGCGGCATCTCAGCCAGCTGACCATGGGCAATATCCGGCAGAATCTGTTCTTCGCCTTTTTCTACAATGCTTTGGGCGTGCCGGTGGCGGCGGGCATATTATATCCCTGGTTCGGCATCCTGCTCAGCCCGATGATCGCCGCCGCCGCGATGAGCCTCTCCTCGGTATCGGTGATCGGCAACGCCCTTAGGCTCCGGCGCAAGCAGCTTTAGCCGGGGGAGTGGGGCACCCCCGCAGGGGAACTTTTCGATTACCCGGACGTAAATTACCCCACAAGCGCATGAATTCAGCCAATCTGAAGGGGAAATCAAATGTCGAAATATACAAGATTCATCGTGATGATCGCGACCTCCACGCTGGTCATGTTCGGGCTGATGTATCTCAACACCTACGCGCTGGATCATATATTCTACAGCGAAACGAGAACATGGATGGCGCTGTACATGGGCGCAGCCATGGCCATCATCATGCTGCTGTTCATGCTCGGCATGTATGACAACAAAAGGAAGAACGCGCTGATCCTTGTTGGCGCCGTCGCCCTGTTCGCCGGCTCGCTCTATCTGGTCCGCTCGCAGGACACGATTTCCGACATGGCGTGGCAGAAAGCGATGATCCCGCATCACTCGATCGCCATCCTGACCAGCGAACGCGCCAATATCGAGGACCGTCGCGTACGGGAACTGGCCGATAGCATCATCAAGGCCCAGCGCAGGGAGATCAAGGAAATGAAATGGCTGATCCAGGATATCGGTAAAAACGGCAAGGCAACCACCGAAGCCGAAGCCAAGGCCCGTCCGGTCCCAAAATTTGAAGGCGAATTATGAGCGGGCGGCAAAGCAATAGCGCTCGGGCAACCTGATAAATCCACCGCTAGCTCATTCCACAATATCGGGTTTGATCCGGTAAATCACCGTATCCCCCACACCCTTCAGCGAGATGGTCTCGGGCGCGTCAAATTCATGGGCTTCGGTACATTGATAATAAGTGGCGGCGGACACGGCAATGCCGTTGGGCTCGGCCGCACCTTCGATCCGGCTGGCGATATTCATCGTGTCGCCCCAATAATCATAGGCCAGCCGGCTGGTCCCGACGACGCCGCCAACCACAGGACCGCTATGGATGCCGACCCGCAACTGAATGTCGATCCCGCCCGCCTTGGCCCGGCTCTGCATTTCCGCGATCACATCCTTGGCGAAACTGACCGCGTCCTTCGCGCCGGGGCCGTTGGAAGCCGTGCCGCCCGATACAGCGAGATAACAATCGCCAATGGTCTTCACTTTTTCGATGCCATAGCGGGTCGCGCATTGGTCGGCGATCAGGAAAAAGCCGTTCAGCTGCTCGACCAGATGGCCCGGCGAAAGCTGTTTGGACAGTTTCGAGAAGCCGACAATATCGATGAAAACCACCGAGATATCGGAGAAGGAATCGGCCACCACTTCGCCGGCGCGCAGCCGCTTGGCCACCGCTTGCGGCAGGACATTGTAGAGCAGCTTCTCGGTCTTCTTGCGTTCCTGATTGAGTTCCTGGCGCGCCAGATACATCGCCCGCGCCCGGCGGTCGGCTTCCCAGTTGGAGAATATCGCGAACAGCAGGAAGAAGCTGATGTTGACGATGGTATGATACATCTCGTCGACGTCGATACCATGGCTGTCCATATAGGCGATGAACACGCCCAGCGTGCCGATCGCCCAGATCGCGAACAGCCGCACATTTGCGACAAAGGCGACACTGGCGATGAAGTAGATCAGGCCAAAAAAGACCACGGAAATCTTGGTGATATCCAGATCATTGGCAGCGGTGGTGCGCAACAATACCGCCATTAGAACAGCCGCGGCGATGGTCATGGCCACGAATGGCAGGATATCCAGCCAGAGCCATTCGACATAATGGCGGTTGGTCGTCGCAAAGATCGCCAGAGCAAAAAAACCGACAATCGCCATCGTCGTGATATTGAAAGTCGCAAAGGCCTGGTTCGACGAAAACACCGGGGTCAGCATGAAGAAACCAAGGAAAATCAGCGGCCCGAGAATGAGCACCGCCCGGGTCGCCTTGAGCCGGGACGTGCGCTCGTCATGCACATATGTCCGCTCGTCTTCGGCCTCGGCAAAATGATTGATAAATGCCATATATATCCCCCCGGATGAAACGGTCGCTGGCCGGAAAACCGCGCGGCGCGAATGCTGTAATCCGGCCCTTCTATCACAGGGTTATAGGGTGCTACTATTAACTAGTGGTTGTTTTGGATGAATTGTTCCCCGGGAGGGTGGAGCGGAGGGGAGCCAATTGCGCTTTGGGCAGAAAAGCGGACATTGCGGATACGGAGACTGAACGGCGGCTTACGCCCCAATAGCGGTCGTTCGATGCATCGATCGAACTTCCTGATAGCGGACATGAAGCTATGTTGATAAGTGGCTAAGATGTTTTCCGCTGGCTATCTTCTGAAACGTGTTGTGCCGCCGCCCGGATGGCTCGGTGGAGGTTTGAACCACATCGACGATATTTGCAGCGTTTCGGACTGTGTTAACGACAACGTGGTTGATGTGCAGGAAGCGTGGCAACACAACAGCTTTGGAGTTGCCAACAGTCCGGACGTGCTTCGGTCGCTCGCGGAAAAAGCTGGCGTCGACACGAGTGGGGCCAAGCTGTTCTACTATACCACCTATGAACACGAACTTGAATCAGATGGTTGGAAGTTTGACGCAACCTCTTGGCGTCCGAGATCGCCTGCCCGTTCAGCGGGTGTAGAAGATGCTGTTGAACCTCCAGCAGACAATGACGCCCTTTCGCTGATTGGATATGACGTTGTTGTATTCGGAGACTATCTCGAACACTCGCCGCTGTCCTGCAATTCGGTAGCCGACGGGTTGCAAGTTAACGAGCATTGCCTGATCCCCAGTCTTGACGGGGCGGTCGAGGCCATCAACGCTGGCTCGTTTGGAGGTGGCTGTGAGGAAGGCATATACACTATCTTTGCAGTGTATCTGGTGAACTGATTTGTCGAATGGCAGCTATGCCATTTTTTTGCGCAGAACCTGCCAGTCCGCTCCCCACCCAATTGTTGCCGGTAAAAGCGACCAAAGCCAATGTCCGCTTTTGCGTTCATCACGGTTTGATCTCTTCCTGTTCCCTCTGTCTGGCACCGATAGACCTACGTTGCCGCGAACGTTGCCTTCGGGCTGAGCGGATCACAGCATTGCATGACGGCATTGCACATTGGTCTTTCCTACACCCAGCCCCATCGTTTATCCTCGTCTTGGCTCTTTGACAATTTGGATAAGATGACGGCGATAGCGCTCGCCCGCCTGAACCAACCGGACCAGATTACCCGGTTCGCCTAAAGGTCACACTCGCCGCCATAGTAGCGGAGAGAAAAGACCGGAAAACTGAGGCTTTGGGGCAAAGATCACGGAAAACAAAAGGGCGCGTTTGTGTAAAGTTTAAAATGTGAGCGCGGTTGAGGGCGTCGCGTGGCCATCGGGTCGTTAGCTTCGCTGGCCTGCGGCTCGACGGGCTCAGGACGAACGGGGTTTCTTTGATGGGCTCGCACGAAGACACAAAGGCACAAAGGATATTAGGAAGGCATGATATGCCTTTGTGACTTCGTGGCTTTGTGCGAGAAAAATGGCTCGTTATGCCTGTCGCGAAAAACCGTCCTTGGCCCGAACTTTGACGAACTTTGGGCCTGGTGCCCCTGCGCAGGGTGAAGCGAGGCGCGTGACTCGTTTCACGGCCCATCTCGGAAACGATGGGCCAGACACAATGGCCAAGTTTTACCGGCGCAAGCAGGTCCAAACACTGACCATTGCGGGTAGACGCAATATCAGGAGATGGACTCCTGCCTGCGCAGGAGCACAAGCTCTATTCCGCCGGGAACCAGCGCCCCTCGAAAACAACGCCCTTGATCCCGACCTCCTGCAGCTTCGCCGCGCCACCGACATAGGGATCACGGTCCAGCACGGTGAAATCGGCTTTCTTGCCGGTGGCGATACTGCCGACCATTGCGTCGAGTCCGATCACCTGCGCCGCCTCGACGGTGATCGCGCGCAAGGCCTTGTCGAGCGAGAGCCGCTCCTTCGGTGCCTTGACATTGCCGTCGAGGGTGATCCGGTTGCTCGCCACCCAGGCGAGATAGAGCGGGTCGATCGGCGCCATGTTGAAGTCGCTGTGCAGGCCGAGCGGCACGCCCTTGCGCTCGAGCGAACCGAGCCGGCTCATCTGCGCGGCGCGGTCGGGCCCCATGCCGGTCTTGGCATAGGCATCGCCGAGGATGCGGATATAATTGGGCTGGGCGGAGACATAGAGGCCCATCTCCCCGATCCGCCGGTTCTGCGCCTCGGTCGAATAGCCGAGATGCTCCATGACGATATTCTGGCCGTTGCGGAGGGCGAGCTTTTCGGTGATGTCGAGCACCACATCGAGGCCTTTGTCACCGTTGACATGGGTGTGCAGGTTCCAGCCGGCGTCCCAGAAACGCTCGGTCTGCTTGAGCAATTCCTCCGGTTCGGTCAGCCATTTGCCCTCGTGACCGTCGCTGTAACCGGGCGGGTTCATCTGCATATATTGGGCGAAAAAGGCGCCGTCGGCGAACAGCTTCACCCGGTTGGAGAAGAAGAATTTGCTGCTGTCATATTTGGCTTTCATATTGGCAAGCCAGACATTGGGATCGCCGGTCACCAGCGGCGCAACCGGGATAGCGAGGATGCGCGATGGTGTGGTCGGCTGGTCGTAAAGGCTCTTGAACAATGCCGACTCCATCGCCGGTCCGCCAAAGCCGCCAAAGGCCAGATCGGCGCTGGTGGTGACGCCATTCTCCAGCATCATCTGGCGCATGTCGGCCAGTCCCTGCTGCACCTTGGCGGGCGAGAAGAGATAGGGGCGCAGCATCTCGATGCCGTTGAACAAGGCGGTTTCGTGGATGATGCCGCTGGCATAATCGGCATGGCCGGGGTCGATAGCGGGCTTGCTGAACGCGGCGGTGAAGGCCGCTTCATCGCCGATGCCGAGTAGGGTTAGCGCCTTGCTGTTGGCGATGATCTCGTGGAAGCTGCGCTGCCAGATCACCACCGGACGGTCGGGCGCAATACGGTCGAGCTCGGCACGGTCCATATCGCCGTGGAACAGCTTGTGATGGCCCCAGGTGATGAACAGGGCGTCCTCGCTCTTCGCCATTTCTTCGAGCAGACGCTGCTCATATTGCGCCTTGCCGCGCGCCGCCGGATAGGTCTTGCCGGGGAGCTGCCACTCCTCGGGGCTGATGAAGGGCATCGGCAGCATCATGATCGTCTGCATCGGGTGGATATGCGGCTCGACAAAGCCGGGCATCAAGACCTGTTTGGAAAATTGCCGATCGACGGTGACCTTGCGGTCCCTCGTCCATGCTTCCAGATCTTCCATCGTCTGGCCAAGACCAAGGATGATCCCGTCGGCAGTCGCGACATAGCGGGCCTCGGGATAGCCGGGCTCCATGGTGATGATCTTGGCGGCTTCGAACACCGTCACTTCGGGATAGGGGAGGGTAGCGGGCCCCTCTTCGGCCTGCGCGCCACTTGCCAACAGCAGCGTCAGCGCCGCCGCAAAAATGTGCCTGATCTTCAGCATGTCTCTCTCCCTCAAGCGGGAGTGATTATGCGCTCGGCTCCGCCTTGGCAACCGTCAGCTTGCTCGCTCTTACGTGCTCGCGCCATGCGATGAACAGCCCCGAGCCAATGATGACCGGTGCGCCGAGCCAGATCGACAGGCCGGGATATTGGCCGAAGATAACGATGCCGAAGAAGGTCGCCCAGATCAGCGCGCTATAGTCCATCGGCACGATCGTTGACACCGGCGCGTAACGCAGCGACTGGGTGATGCACAGCTGACCGAGTGCGCCGAATATGCCAATGCCGAGCAGATAGCCCCAGGTCTGCGCATCATGCCCGCCGCCGTAGATGAACGCGCAGACGGTCAGAGCGGGCAGGGTGTAGACCGAGAACCAGAAGATGGTCACAACGCTGGTCTCTGTGCGGCCCAATATGCGGATCACCATGGTTACACCAGCCGTGACCAGAGCGCCGCCCAAGGCAATGGCTGCGCCAAAGGCGGGAATCAGCGATCCGCCCGGCTGAACCACGATCAGCACGCCGACAAAACCGATCAGGATCGCCGACCAGCGCCTGATGCCGACCTTCTCGCGCAGGAATATCGCGGCGAACAGGGTGGCGAAAATGGGAACGGTGAAACTGATCGTCGTCGCATCGGCTAGCGGCAGCAGGGTCATCGCCCAGAAATTGAGGCCCATGGCGAAAATGCCGAGACAGGAGCGCAAAATGTGCAGCTTGTGCTTGTTCGAGATGATCGACGGCCAACCCTCCCGGCTTCGCATGATCAGAAAGCAGATCAGCGGCATGGCAATCAGCTGGCGGTAGAACAGGCTCTCGGTGACATGCACGCCTTGCTCGCCAGCCAGTTTGACGAATGCAAACATGACCGCGAGCGAGAGCATCGCGGCCAGACGCGTGAGGATACCTGCCATCGGCCGGTTCTGTCCGGCGGCACCGTCATTGCTCATGCAATATTGCCATAAAAGATAGGGGAACAGCTGTTGTGCATTGCT
>TARA_R110000824_G_scaffold79637_1_pt1 | contig 10498 bp, 9 predicted proteins | sample TARA_R110000824 | Tara Oceans TARA_R110000824 (sample SAMEA4397747) | marine metagenome | biome: Polar Biome; feature: [MES] marine water layer (ENVO:01000295) within the mesopelagic zone...; material: water (ENVO:00002006), including particulate matter (ENVO:01000060) such as...... | reverse complement strand
TAATTCCAAAACATTAGTTTACCTATTATTCCTATAAGAACTATCCAAATAGACCATAAGGTTTTTTGAGCACCTTTTCTAAACGAAGTATTTTTATTTACTTTAGATATAGTACCTTGATCAGGATCTAAGAGTCTTTTTTTAATATCTCTTAGATCCTGTTTCATAACAATAATTTCTGTATGTAATTGTTGGTTAGTTATTTTCATATTAGAACTCCATACCAAAATTAGCTACCACTAATCTATATTTTACACCAAAATTTAAATGTATTTCTAATACTGTAATTCTACCTAATCTAACAGATATATCACATATTGTTTCTTTTTTATTTCCTTTTGCCCAACTATTTATCCAATTCATTTTTTTATTATTTTAAAAGTTTAGTTATACCATAAATTTGTTTTCCAGAAATTGATGAAGGTAAATCTTTTCTTTCAATTATATGAAGTTTAATAGCCACTTTATCTTCTAAAGCTTTTTCAACTAACATTAATTGATTTTTTCTTTCTTCTAGTAAATATTCATTTTCTTCCTCTAGTTTTTTAGCTTCTTCATGTTTTTCTTCTTTAGATAATCGCCCAATTTCATTAGCAATTGTTAAGAATTTAGGAGAAACTGCTCCCATATCTTCAATATCTTTTAATTTCTTTTGTAATAATTGAAGATTTTCAGATACAGCTATACCAAAATCTTTTCCTGGTAAATCTTGTACTTCTAACAATCCTTTTAAGATTGTTACTAAATCACGTTTTGTTCCTTTAATTTGTTTCATGTCTATTTATTTATTGATTAATATTAATTTTACGATAGTCTATATATCGTTACTGCTGTTGCATTTATTCTTCTTACTCTAAATTGAGCTGATCCTGTAGCTATAGCTAAATCTGTATCTTCATATGCAGAGACGTGCATATTTCCTACAACTGCTACATTTGTTCCTCCAACAGTTATTGTTAAATCTAAAGCAGTTCCATCAGCTGCTAGATTTATTATAGTAAAGTCAACAGAATCATTATCAGCAGTAAGCCCTATACCTGCTATTAAATCTGCTGATGAAGATGTAGCTTTACTTCTATCTCCTGTAGGAGTAATTGTACAAATCCCTGCAAGTATATTAGCTGCAGTTATAACTGCAGTATCATCTGCAAGTACTGAAGGATTCCCTTGATATTCTACATCACCACCACTCATAGTTGTATCTCTATTATATATTCTACCTTTTGTGTACATAGGCATATTAGCTGCTAATTCAAATCCAGCTAATACACTGAAAGTTCCTATTGCTGTAAGAGTTTCGTCAGTATGATATCCTTTTAACGTTATTACTCCTGTAGTTCCACTTGTACTATTTCCTGCAGTCATTAAAATACTACCTCCTGTACCTGATCCTGGAGCTGCTGCTCCAAGTAATAAGACATCTCCAGCAGCACCATTTCCATTAGCTGCACCAGATGCCATAGATACATCTCCTCCATCTGTATTACCAGAAGATGCTGATGCTCCAAGAATACTTAAGTTTGTTGCATTTACTGATGCTGCAGCATCTTGTAATGAAATACTATGATTTTTATAATTATTTTCATTACCAATTACAATAGCTTTTGTTGCATCTCCTCCTAAATGTAATTGACCAATTGGAGCAATTTTTGTAGGTAAATTATCTCCTATTAAAACTCTTCCTGTAGCCGCAACTAAAATACCTTCATTAGTTCCGTCTCCTGTTAACCAACTATCCCCTGCAACTTCATTCATATTGATATTCTTTGCTCCCATATCAAGATCAGCTGTTAACTGCGCTAATGTAGATACTGATAAATCAATATTACCTGCATAATTATTTACAGTTACAGATGCATCTAAACTAGTTATATATCCTGGTATTGGATATCCATTAGTACTATGTCCAATTAATAATTGTCCATTAGTTGCTAACTCTGCAGAAGCAAAAGTATCTAGTGCACTTGCATATAAAATAGAACCTTTAGTTATTGTAGAAAGTCCTGTACCTCCATATGCTGCTCCTAATATACCAGTAACATCTAAAGTAGTAATTGAACTAGTTGTAGGTCCTAAATAAGCAGAATCTAAAAATTGAGCTGTTGTATTATTACAAAGATCTAAATCTATTCCTGTTTCTTGAACGTCAAAAACAATATTATTATTAACTGAACTTAATGTTAATTTTGAAGTATTTCCAGATAGTAATCCTTTTAAATTAATTTGATTTTTTTGCATTAAAGGACTAATCCATATAGATTCTGAACCTTTACCTACAATATTAATTGAAGGAAAGAAATTAGGAGCAGGTATTTTTCTTTGTAGTCCTGTTATTGAACTAGTAAGATATATATAATCATTATTACTAATATTATTTTTTACTATATTAGGTATTTCTGATGTAGGTTTTACACTTGTAACTTCTTCTATTAATGTTCTAGGACAACATTGTATGCAACTTGATTGTTTACATGTAACAATTGTCCATCCTTGTCCAAAAGGAGTGCTACATTTACATTTTAAATCTGGCATTTTTTTATATTTTAATTTTATATTTTAATTTTAACCGTCTCTTGCGTTTCCATCGTCATTACCTCCCTTTCCTACATTTTCATTATAGTTTCCTTCTGGAGACACATCATTTTCTGCACCTATTGTATTCGTATCTGCAAAGCAATCTTCACAATGTTTGAATACAAAAGTACGAAATTTATCTAAATAATTGGTAGTATCTGTAGAATTTCCACCTTGGTTCGTATCACTGGCATATGGTGTACCTATATCTGAACAATTATAAAAACAATTTAATTCAAATTTTGGCAGTAAATAATCAATAAATATTAGTTGCCATATTAATAAAGTAGAACAATCATCATCCATTCCAGTAATTAATTTTTTATAATATCTTGTACCAAATTTAGCTATACAATTTTTAGTATTTATAATATCATAATAAATATTATTTGGAACACATTCATTATCTTGTCCTGGAAATTCACAACTTCCATCATCCACATTTGCTGCTGGATTATAATTAGTTGCCCATACATTAGTACATCCTTCTATAATACAAGATCCATCATCACAAGTTGCTAATGGATTATAGTTAAGTGCTGCTGGATCCATACAACCCCATACACAATATTCACAAGAACCATCATCCCATGTTGCTAGTGGATCATAATTCATAGCTAAAGGATCAGTACAACCTCCTATACAAGTTATATTTGTAGTATATGAATCTTTAGCTACTATTAATTCGTATTTTGTTTGGTAACAAGCTCCCACTGGATCTAATGTCCAACAATCATTTACAAGTTTATTAGATAGAGTACTAGCTAATGCTATAGTATGACTTAATTCTCCATTAGTATTAGTTGTTCCAATTGATACACCATCAAGTTGTATATTATATCCTGATAAAAGATTATTATTTTGATCTTTAACTATAAATAGTACACATTCACTATCATCACATGTAGCTGTTGTATTAGTTGTTGTAATTGGAGGCCCTTGAGATAAGAAAGTTGTTAAATCACTATTAAATATAGTTTGAGTAAACCCATATGAACTCATATTCACATTTGCTCCCCATCCATAATTATCTAATCCCCCATATCCATAAGATGGATGAGTAGAATTAGGTTTATCCCAAAATACATTATGTCTTGTTCCTTGAGTCACATCTTCAAATAAAGTTAATTTACCAAAAGCTGAACTAGATACAGGATGTACTGTATTTGCAGTTCCAGCTGTAAAGTGCCCATCAGGTGTAGATTTATTTCCACTAAATACCATAGCTCCAAATAATTGAGAAGATCCATAATGTTGGTTTGTTGGCGAGCCCGCAGGATATGTAGGATAGATAAATGATCTAGCACTACCACTCCAAGCTTTCCAAGATGTTACATATGCATCATAATGAATTATATACCTAGGTTTTACTTGTAATTCTCTCTTATAAGTCGCAGCGGTACTTTGATTTGTTAATGATGATGTATTATATCCTGCATTAGGTCCAGGAGGATTTCCATACGCAGTATTAGCTGAAGATCCTGTATTATAATCTGTAGCCTCATCTAAAAGTATTACATTTAAAAAATTTCCTCCTGCAATTTGTGATGGAGGTAAAGCTCCGAATCCATTATTACCAGTTCCAGCGTAAGTAGAAGGACCTGTATAACCTACTCCATTATTAAATAAACAAGTAGCGTTATTAATCATCTGTACAGGCACATTTACAGTAGGTACTAAAGCACTTCCGTCTGCAGTTTTACTTACATTAATGTTTCCTGTAGCATTTTTTAATTTTGTATTAGCTGCATGATACCAATTAGGAATATTATTATGAGTAATCCAAGCAGATACTTTAGCAAAATTGTGATTTTTATCGAATGTAACACTACTACTCTGAGCACATGCTGTATTCATTGTATTACCCATTGATCCTCCTAATTCTATAGTTCCTGTCATAGGATAATTCGCCCAATCTATAAATTTTTCATTAACAGAAATAATGTGATATACATTCCCAGTCCATCCTGAAACACTTGCTTGTACATCTAGCCAATCTAGTATAGCATTATATGCTGAAATTACCTGAGCTGTTCCCCAAGATGATGTATCATACCATACATATACATCTGTATCTGAAGCAAAATTAGTACTAGTATTTGTTGTTACCGTCTCACCACATGTAGGAAGAGCCCATGAAGGTAAAGGTGGTTGTGTTCCTCCTGTTATAATTGAATTTATATTAGGATCGTATGAATCTGTAAGTGTAAAACTACATTCTCCTTCAACATCTATAACTCCTCCTGGTGTAGCAATTAGTGGAAGAACAATACTTGTTAAATTTGTAGTACAAGTATTATGTATTGTATTAATTGAATTATAAGTACTTGTTACATTTTTTAAAGATGTTCCTGCTGTTAAATCTAAAGTAACATCTGCTGTCCCTAAATTATCACAAGCTTCTGACCATGAATAAGAACAAAGTGGTGTTTCAGGTTCTGTATATTCACAACTACCATCATCTATAGAAGCTGTTGAATTATAATTTAAAGCTGCTGGATCGGTACATCCATATGTTGGTGTATCATATACGCAACAAGTATTCCATCCAGTAGCAGTTGTTCCACTTGCAGTTCCATCACAATTTAATTGAGAACTAGAATTATAATTTAATGCAGTAGGATCAGCACAATACCAACAACAACTTGTATTATAAGCTGGAAAATGGGAGAGACAATCAGAAGTAGCACTAGAATTATAATTCTGTGCATTAGTATCCATACATCCAGGAACAGTTGCGGGAGCTTCTGAAACTTGATGACTATTTATTGCCCATCCTCCTAAGTGAGGTACTGTTTCAATTAATGAAGTTGCTCCCCCAATTAATTGATTACATGTATAACCACTTGAATGGATATTAGGTTGGCTCATCACAGTCACAAATTCATCATAAAGTGATGTTCCTAAACTAGCAGATAAATTTTTAGATGCTTTCCAATATTGATATTTATCATAAGCTACTATTCCTCTTAAACTTGTAGAGGTACTACCTGTAGTAGGATTTGGAAAAGTACAATCAGTAGCAGTTGGTCCAGATAACACTCCCTGCGAAACATATTGAGTTTGAAAATCTGCTGTATCAAAAGTTATTGGATTAGTTCCAGTAAGTAAACCTCCTGTAAATAATACATCACCATAAAAACGATTATCAGGATCAGAAGTTTCTTTAATTACAAATTCAATTCCTTCTGTTTGATCTGTATGCTCTCCTGTAGGAGCTGCATAAGAATATTGATGGTCATAAACATCTACTGTTCCTTGAATAGTATGTCCAGTAATAGCTGCAGAATAAGCATCTATATGATCTGTAAAAGTCCACGCTATTCCTCTAGTTTGGTTAACTTGAGTAGGAAAATTACCTGCAGAATCTTTAGCTGTATCCATCCCTGGAACCCATACAGTAATAGTATGAACAGTAGCAGTACCAGTTGCTTGTCCTGGATCATCTGCTAATTCATAACTATATGTTCTCTCTCCTGAAACTGGTGGAGGTCCTGCTAATGTATTTTGATATCCACAATTACAATCACCTACTCGTAAGTATCGAATTGCTCTATTAGATGCATATGGAGCTGGTCCAGCTGCATAAGTTCCTCCATGATTATTATTAGTATTAGAGTATTGATCACCTGTAACATCTAGTACTTTACAAACATTTTGATTATAGGTTGGTAATGTTTGTCCTGATGCCAGTGGAAATGTTGTAGCTGTACATAATCCACCATCAAATAAAACTCTAATTGTTGGTTCATTACCATAAGACCAATGTATGGTAGAATATGCTATTACTGTGTTATCTATTGCCATATCTTAACAATCGCACCCACAGGTGTCATTACAAATTGCTAAAATTTTATTGTACATTGCTTGTGCAGCACTTACATAGGCTATATTATATCCTCCTGTTTTAGCATTATATTTTTCTAAATTATAATCAGCTGCTTGTTTCATTATAAATATTTTTTGAGTTTGTGCTAATAATGCTGAGCATTTTTCACAATCACAATCGCAGTCTAATAATTCATTGGTTTTTTTAGTAATACAGCAATCTAAATCACAAGCACTCATAATAGCTCCTTTTCCTATATCTCCAGCAGAATCTGTAGCCTCTATTTGATATACTCCGTGTTGAGATGTTGCAGTTGTTGTTAAAAAAGTTCCAACAATTGAACCTGATGTAATTGTTACAGTATCTGTATAAGTTGTTAAATCAGGAGCAACTATTAATATATTAACAGTACCAGATGCTGCAGATACTGTGTATGATATTGTTTTGCAGTCTGCTGTTATAGAGACTGGATGTACTATACATGCCATATTTTATTTTATTTTAAGAAAAAAAAGACCGATAGGGGGACAATGCCCCCTATAAGTCTTATATTAATTACTTTTAGTAAGCGTCTCCTGAAGGAAGATACTCAACATAAATATCATACTCACCTGCAGTAAATACATGTGATAATACCACTGTTAAACTACCTGCTGCTGATGCAGGTGCTGGAGCAGCGAAATGCTCATCACACGCAACATAATCTGCATGATCAAATTGAGTTGCTGCATTTACAGTTACTCCACCTATAGCAATTGCCATTGTTGCAGCTCCTGTATCTGAAGCTAAAGCTGTTCTAGCACATCCAGTTACCCTTAAGATAACTGCGCCAATTGGTATGTGAAAATTCATCGCTGGAGTAATTGTTGTTGCAGCTCCACCATCTACATCGAAGTCATATTTACAATGACCTACTAATACTTTACTGTATCCCATTTTATTTTATTTTTTAAAGGTTATTATTTATTATTTATCTCTCCTCCTATAATGAAATACTAGCAAAGCCAGCATCTAACATATAAGGATTCAATTGATTCTCTAATATTACACCACCAGCTTGTGCTGCTTTCACTGCTAAAGTAATGTCTATAACATTATCCACTCCGTGGATTTGAGACGCTGAACTACCGTCTTTAGTACATGCGATATGATACATATCATATGTAGTAGGCGTTGTTACATCTGTGTATGTCGTTGGTGCAACAGGTTGTTGAATTCTATTATAGTAACCAAAGTTAATACCTTGACTATTATATTCTGCATCTCTAACTGTGTACGCCATTCCAATACCAGCTAAATGTGCTCCTACAATTGTTATTGCTACAGTTCTTGCTGCATCAGTAGCATTTACATCTTCAAATGATACATCAAACATTGTAGGTTCTCCTTCATTAACTACACCAGCATTATCTGTTGCTCCAGTAATAAAACCAGAGAAATCAAGTGTAGCATCACTATCTCCAGTATTATCACAATTAACAAAGTCTGCTTGATCTAATGCAATTAATGCTTTTAATGCATCAGCAATTGTAGTTGCAGTTGCTCCTATAACATATGATGTTGTCCATGATTTAAATTTAAATGGAGCTTCTCCATTTGTTTGGTTACTAACTTTAATAGTAGCTTCTCCTGCTGCTGTTGCTGTTAAAGCTGAAACTGTATACGTTTCATCTTTAGCTGTAGCTGCTGCATAAACTCTACCCCCATAATTAATAACATCTTTTCCATAGAACCAAGGAGTAACTATATTTGCTCCAGTTGTTCCTTGTACTATTCTGATTTGAGCTGCATCTGTTAATGTTTCACCTGGAACCAATTTTGTTGGTCCTGATGCACTCATTTTTTGTACGTCAATAGCGCCATTTGCTAACAATCCTGCACTGTATGTTGCTGTGGCTCCTGTTGAAACTATTACGTGTCTTGCCATTTTTTTTGTTTTTTAAATTAATAATTTTATTATTCGCTTTTACTTACCTCTACTGCATGAGTTTGGTATCGAGGGTCAGCGATCCCCTCTAACATGCTACTTACTGCCATTGTTACAACTTCGTGATGCGTATGTTGTGGTAAATCACAATCTATTTGCAAACGTAATGAAACTTTAGCAGGTTTTCGCAAGTATGTTATTGTTACTTCGTCTATTAGAAATGTATCATTCGTATAAATATCTATTGAATCTTCTCTGAATGTTGTTAATGGACTAGTATATTTTGTTGTATTAAAAGGATCGTCTAGTAAAGCAAAAATATCATCTTGTTGAACAAATTTATTTGTTGCTACTATTGTTTGAAACTCTTCTCCTTCTACTATATTTCTTTTTTCAAGATTATCTAAATCTACATATTTAGCTGTAGTTCTAGTCACAATTTCTCCTTGACTATCTCTTCCTACAGCTTCAGTTAAAACTCCTAAAGATGCATTTGGATTAAAATATGAATGTATTGTAGTATCTACTATAACAATAAAACATCCTGGATGTGATAATCCGTTATATTCTTCCCAATAAGCATCAAATCCAACATCTAATAATGTTCCATTAGTTATACTATCTATAATTGTTGTATTATCTGCTGGGTAATTTGTATAAGCTGTTAAAGGTAAAGTCATTGAATTTACTGCTGATAAAGCTACAGATGGATTTTGCATCATCTCAACTTCGTCTATATATTTACCATTATTAACAAAAAACTCATTAAAATTTAAAACAAAATACGCTACCTCTTTATTATCAGTATTAATTACATAATTAACAGGTTCACAATTTTGAATTAATACATCAGATCTTTGATTTACTAAATGTAAATAATTATCAGGTAATTTAAAAGAATCTACAAAAATTCTACCTGGTCGTAATTCATTCTTATATGTTGCTGTACCAGTATATTCTACTACTAAAGTTCTTAAATCATCAATCCTAGTTTGAGATTCTTCAAATCCTTTTTGATATTTATTTCCTCCTTTATTATATTTATGAGATATAAATTTATAAATAGTTTTATTTAATTCTAAATCGATTTCTTCAGGTAAAAGCATATCAGCTTGGAGTGAATGTATTTTATCCACTCCCTGCTGAATTGCTATATGCATCTCTGTTATATTCATAAACTATACTAACGCTAATTCTTTAAGTTTTGCTCTCAAAATTGTTAATTTTCCAGAATTCTTTTTATCTTTTAAATGAACAATAGTATCTTCTACCGTATCTCCAAGAGTTTCATCAATAAAAATTATTTGATTTCCAATTTTTCTTAATACTCCTGCTGACACCATTTCTTCAATTTCAGATTTTAATTCTAAATTTTTATCCGTTGCAATTCTTACAAACTGTTTTGGATTAGAATTTTTAAGTTCATATAAAGCATTCTCGACTTGATCTCCACTCATCCTATCAGGATTAGTTGTAGCCATTAATCTTAAAATTCTCTTCATATTTTTAGGATTAGAAGTTACTTTAATAAATTCTTTATCTGCATCTTTTCTAACCTGGATTTCATTATTTTTAACTTTATCCTGTCTAGCTAGATCCTGAATATAGAATCGTTTAGTAGTATCTTGTTCCATTTCTTCTTTAGTTAAAGCTACATGTGGATGTTTAATTGCAAAATTATACTTAATATAATCTATAATTTGTAATGGATTTCCGTTTGTATCTTTTCCTATCTCTAACTCAACTCCTGTAAAACCTACAGGAATTGTCATATCTGCCCAAAAAGTTTTAGAATGTTTTGGCCAATCAACATGTTCAGGCGAAACATCTAATATTCCGTTTAAATACTTCTTTTCCTCATCAGAATTGAGTCCTTTTAGTGGTTGTCTGTTTACAAACACACTACTAAGTTTTAATGTTGCCTCAGCTCTAACTGCTTTAGGTAAGTGACCCCCAAGGTCCTTTCTCCTGATAAACACTTTTTTACTCATAATAATAGTTCTTTTAAAGTTTTAATTAGTGGGTGTAAAGAATAACTCCCCTATATTATAAATGCGCATAATTAATTAAGGTGCAGGGAGAATTAACTCCCTACAACCCCAATTAAAAACCAATATATAGACATGCGCATAAACGCCAATTTATGAAGCGACACACGTAATATCCAA
>TARA_R110000824_G_scaffold56072_2_pt1 | contig 10504 bp, 2 predicted proteins | sample TARA_R110000824 | Tara Oceans TARA_R110000824 (sample SAMEA4397747) | marine metagenome | biome: Polar Biome; feature: [MES] marine water layer (ENVO:01000295) within the mesopelagic zone...; material: water (ENVO:00002006), including particulate matter (ENVO:01000060) such as...... | reverse complement strand
GCTGATTCAGGTGGTGATGCAATGGGTGCGATGGGTATGTAAGCATGAAAAAAAAATTAAAACTTAAACAAATATAATATGTTACCAAATAGAAAACAAGCATTTGGCGGGGGATCAAACGTATTAGGAGGATCTAGTAGACGTAATAATGTATACTCCGATGATATTAATTGGTATAAAGCTCTTAATGCTGGAGGTGTTAAAAGACCTAATAATAGACCGACTAAAGAGGAATTAAAAAAAGAGCGTATAAAAGCAGAGGTAAAATTTGAAATAGACAGAACACCTGTTGAAAATATGAACTACGCTAATGTTCCACCTGAGCTTTTAGAATCTGTTAAAGCGTTTGTTATTAATCAAGGTAGAGATCATGGTAAAAAAGGTATGATACAAAAACAAATGCATGAATCAGATTTAAATCGTATCGACATGAAAGTGGAGAAAGATATGATTGCGGATAGCATACCTCAATTAAACAGTCAATTTTTAGAATTGAAACAAATGAGACAAGAGTGGGCTGAGAATAACGAAACTGATGCTGTATCCGATATGGTTGATCCTGATGCTATAGAAAAAATAAACAATGCTCTTAATAATAAAATGCAAATGAGTTATAATGCTCAAGGTAATATAATATTTGGAGAGGGTGATGATGCTTTTGAACTATCAAGTCTACCAAAATATTTTAATAAAGACTTCGCCTCATCTAAAGACATTGCAAAAAAGAACTCTCAAGTATTTAAAAATGGTGTTATATTGAATGAGCAGCAACAATTAATGTATGAAAATGATTTCAACGAAATGCTAAGTAAAGGTGGTGATGAAACATTGTTATCTTTAGCTTTTGATAAAGGTTTACTAGGTGGACCTAGTCATTCATACTTAAATGTAGATAATTACCAAGATCAACTTGATGCTATTAATGGTGATGATCCAACCGCTGCTTATGAAGCTAGAGCACAAATTAGAGAAGATTTAACAAGTAAATATATGACCGCATTGACGCAGCAAGCTAAAGATGGTTTTGACGCGAAACAAGTTCTTCCCCCTGGTTCTACTGTTGATGTAGATACAACTATAAATGATTGGCACGCTACTTTTACTGATCCAAGTAAACCACCAACAATACAAGATTGGAGATTACAAGTACAACAATTTAAAGGTAGAAAAGGTACTCCATGGGATGATGGATTTGAAATAGCAAGATCAGATGATGGAGCTGGAACGAGGACATTTACCGTAAAAGGTCAAGATTATGATGAAAAAACATTCTATACAGACGCGACATACCAAACATTATATGGTATGGATATAAAAGATTTTGAAGCACTTCCAGATAATGAAAAATTAAAAAAATCAAAAGCCGCAGGAGTTACCACTAAAGTTTCAGGTGGTTCATCTGGAGGTACTTATATTGTTCCTAATAATGCTAGTATGAGTCAAGCTAATAAATTCAGTATAGGTTATAAAATTGATGATAATTTAAACAAAGATGAGATACTTAAAATCATAAACGCTTTAAAATAAATAAACATGCCAAGATATAGTACGCTTGATGACAGCGAAACTAATAATCAAGAGGAACAAATTATAGATCCGTTCGCGTATTTAAATGAAGAACAAGAAAATAATGATCCCTTTGCTTATTTAAATATAGATAAAGAACCAGAAAGAGATTTAACTCCAGGAAGAAATATTAACCCTGATAGAGAAAGATCTACTTATATAAAACCACGTACTCCTAGAACTAGAATAACTAACGCTGGGGAATTACACACTTATGGTTATGATGAAGAAGAAAGATACGAAGATACGTATGATATAAGAAACGTACCTGTTGAATATGATGATGGTGAAATTGGTTACTTATCTTTTGGGGAAATTAATAATCCAGATATAAATCCTCAGTTAAAAAGAAAAATACAAGAAAAAAAGCTAGAAAACGAAAACTTAGTGTTTTCTAAACAAGTTCCTAGAGGTGATGAGTTCGGCACTATTGATACGATACAATTATATGAAGACGAACTTAAAGCTATCGAAGCAGAGCTTCGTGAAAGAAAGAAAAACTCTGAAGAAGGTAAAGAAACAGCTAACTTAAAACAACTTCCAGAACAATTCCAAACATGGGACGGTCCCGTTCCACCTGAAGAAATAGTAAAAGACTATTTTAAATTCCAAAAAAATATTACTGACAAACAATCAGCAATCGATAGTGAAATCGATAGAGCTTGGGCTAATATGTCTGATGGTGAAAGAAAAGCAAACAACTTGTATAATGATGATGTTAGGCTTAAACCTAATACTGGTAAAAAAGTTAAAGAAAAGTACGATAAGTTAATGATTTCAGCTGAAGGTCTTTCATTAAGTGAAGAACGTAAAACAATATCAGAATTTGAAGAAAATTTTAAAGACCCTAATTATAAATTTACAATACCAGATGGTGCTGAAAAAGTACAATTAGCAGACGGTAGGTTTATATCTAAAAACGAATATGATTCAGTACAAAACTCTATACACGGTTATAACACTATTAAAGATAGTTTATTAAAATCATATGATGAATTAATTGAAAGCTCTGAAATTGGAGCTGATGCCGCAGAAGAGTTGGCTATAACTAAACTAAACTTTAGTATGGCTGATAAAATGGCTTTTCAATTTTTAGATGTTGGTGGTGGTTTACTACTAGGTGGTATGGAGTATTTAGAAGCTGGTAGTAATTTAATATTAGATAGATTTGATGGTAGCACTAAAGAAGAAAGGGGTACTACCTATTTTGAAGACAAAGGTCAAGAAAGAAGACCTAGAATGGATAAAGAAAGAGCTAAGTTTAGGAAAGATGTAGGTTTTGATGATTTTAAGTTTTTTAGCTCAAATTTTGATAATTATAAAAAGTTTGGAAGATTTTTATTTGAAGAATCTGGTAGACAACTACCTATATTTGCTGGTATGATAGCAACAGGTGGTACAGCTGGTTTACTAGGTGCTGGAACCTACGCTTCAGCGGCGGTTGCTGGTACAGTTATAGGTGTTCAATCAGGTGGTCAACAAGTTGGTGATATGACTTACCAAGACATGTTACTAAACAATGATCAATTTGATTATAATGATAAATCTCACACTGATGCTATGAAGTTTCTAGTTGGTACTGGTTTTGGATTAGCTGAAGGTGCTTTAGGTGTTGCACCTACTTTTATTATAGGTAAAACAGCTTTAGGTGGTGGTATGAGAGCTTTCTTAAAAAATACTAGTGACGATATAGCTATGGTTACTGGTAAACAATACTTTGCAAGAAATGTAGCTAAAGAATTTTTAATTGGTGGTACCGCTGAATCTGTTACAGAAGGTTTGACAAGTGTTTTCCAAAACATGTTTACAGGTAGACCGATATTAGAAAATGTAGATCATGCTGCTTTTGCTGGTGGTTTCTTTGGTGGTATTATGGGTGGTGGTGGTGTTGCTATAGGTGCAGCTGCTAGGTCTATGGCTAATAAAGAAGTTGTTAAAGGTGTTTTAGATAACGCTCAAAAACACAGAACTTTAACTAAAGAGTTACAAGGTTATAAAGACAATAAAACACTTACTTTAAATAAAAAAAGAGTAAAAGAGGTAAGGAAAGATTTAAAAGCTTTACAAGATAGTACAGCGGGATTAATAAATGACTTTAGCGAAACTTGGAGTGCTAAAATGGGTTATGATGTTTACGAAGACTATAAATCTATAGTAGGTAACATGTATGATATTAGAGCTGAAGCTATCGAAATAAGTAAAAGAACAGACATAGATAATAAGAAAAAGCAAACTCTAATAGATGGTTTAGCTTTAAGATATAAAAGAAACGAAGCTATACTAGATGAGTTTAAAAGTCCTGATAAATATGGTAATAGATTTACGTTATTAAAGGGTACTGATGCTGAACGTTATAAGAGAATATTAAAAGAAGCTAGAACAAAGTTAGAAAGCGAAGGTGTTAGCACGAACGAATCTGCATTATTAAAAGAAGCTGAATTAATATATAATAAAGAACAAGTTGCTGCTAATAAAAAAGCTGTACAAAAAATATTAAAAGAAACATCTTTAAACTATGAGTCAGATGTATTTAAAACAGAAGACGAAGCTTTAAAAAGAGCTAATGAAGAACTAGCTAAAGAGAATTTAAGTGAGAGTGAAAAAACCTACTGGTCAAATATAAAAAATGCTGAAAAAGGTACTAGAAATGGTATAGCTGGTAGAGTTAATGGTGTTTATAGATTCGCTACAATAGAAGAAAACGAAATTAAAAATAGTAGAATAGGTACTAAAACACATGAGATTAGTCATTTAATATTTTGGGATAAAATACTTAAAGGTTTTGCTGAAGGTAAAAAAGGACAGATAGAAGAAGCTATAGCTGATGATATAGTTGAATATTTAAGAATAAATCAACCTAGTATTTATGCGGATATGTTTGGTCTTAATATAAGACAAAGAGTTGAAGAACAAATAAATAAAGATGGTAAAAGGAGATTTAAACCTAGTGAAATAATAGCTGGTTTTATAGAAAGGGTTGGTCAAATGGATTTAACTAGACCACAAGATAAAGCTTTTGCTTCTGGTTTTGGAAGATTTATATCTAAGTTAACAGGTTTAAACAGGGATAATACATCTAAACCTAATGATGTTATTAACTTTTTAATAGAGCTAGGTCAAAAAATTGATAATGGTACTTTAACAAAAAAAGATTTAAATCAAAAAAGAATAAAAGAACTATTTGGTAAATATAAAGTAAAAGGTAAAGGGAATAATATTATTGAAGAAGCTAGTTCAATGACAGATGAAAAAACTTTATTTGAAACAACAGAAGAAATGATAAATGCTGTTGATTGGAATAAGTTAGATAAAGAAAGTAAAAAAGATGTTGGTGAGATGATTAGTATATATTGGGAAAACTTTGTTAAAAAGAAGTTTAGACAAACCATGTCGATTAATACTGACGATTATGAAATAGAGAATTTAGCATCTGAATTTATAATAGGCGATAAAGCTAGATCAAGAGGTTTACCTGAAATTATATCAAGATTTGAAACTAATCAAGGTACTAATATAAATCAATGGATCCAATCATCAAGCCAAGCTCAAGGACAAATTGATTTAAGAGTATTAGGTTTTGCTAAAGACTCTAAAACATTTGGTAGGTTTGAATCATCATTAGATGAACAGAGAGATACTGGTGGACCTGTTTTTGAAATAGCAGTTAATGATGATGCTTTTGATATTGATCAAACTACTAAACAATTTAATGAATGGAGAAAAATATTAGAAATATTAGAAACAAACCCTATATACGATAAAACACTAAAAGTAAGCACAGATGCTTTTCTTAATTTAAAAGACACTAAAGGTAAGTTTAAGGGTAAAACAGTAAGGGAACTATTAGATATTAACCCTAGAAGAGCCAGAACTATAATACAAGACTTTGCTGCTAAAAATCTTAGAGCTGATATTACTAGTATTATAGGAGCTCAAAAATCTAAAAAGTTTAAAGACTTTATAAGAAACGAAAGTAAATTACAGGGTTTAATAAACCTATTAGCCGTAAAGCATAGAGCTAGTTTTCCTTTCTTAAGCAAATCAGGTGGTACTATGAACGTCACTCAATCAAAAGCTAACATTGATAGCGATCAAGGTTCTTTTGTATCTGATTTAAAAGCTGGTAATGAAATATGGTTACCAATACAATTAAACGACATGTCTACAGCTGAAAAAGCTAAGTTTATTGATTTTGTTGAAAAAGCGTTTGTTGATGGTTTAAAAGTTAAAGAATTTGCTGTAGATGGTGCTGTGGAATACAATGGTAGAGAAACTGTACATAAATCCTTAAAAGATGCTTTAGCTAATGAGTTAATATTAGATGCTACATTTACTGCTATGGAAAACTCTGGTAGTTTAGAAGCAATGTACGAAGGTGTAACTGGTAAGTTAGCTGAAAATATAAAAAGAGATCCTGAATTAGCGTTTAGTGTTAGTGAAGCTGGTGGAATACAGAAATTAACTCAACTAGCTAAACTTGTAATGAAAAACGATTATAACGATGTTTTTGATAACTACGCTGTTTTAAGCAATAAGTACAAAGATGATTTTACGCCTGAAATGGCTGCTATTATACAAGATATATACGACACTGGTCTAATACAAGATCAAAGTGTTTTACAATTTTTAAGCGCTATACAAGCAAGTAAAGCTATACCTCAAGATGTTAAAGATAAAGTTAAAAAAGCTTTAACTAGTAAATCTGAATTAACTCTTAGAGAAGAGTTTGCTGATGACATGGAGATACTAGCTAATGAGTTTGGTGCTGAAGTTTTAAATATAATAGGATTTGATGCTTTAGGTTTTATAAACAAAGTTTTAGATTCTGCTAAGAAAAAAGAAACTATAGCATCGGTTGAAGCTAGAAAGAAAGTTAGACTAGAAAATAAAGAAAGAATAAAAAATAATCTAGACCCAAAACCTTCACCTAAAGTTGTTTACCAAAAAAGTGTTAGTGGTGATTTCTATAACAAACTAGAAGAAATAAAATCCAATTTAATAAACACAAAAGCAGATCTACCTACAGATCTAGATCTTAGTAAGGTTAGACCAATGAATGTTAAGGGTGGTTTATTTTTAACAATAAACAATATATTAAATAATAAAACTAAAAAATATAAAGATTTAAATGCGGAGGGTAAGAAGACTGAGATATTAAAACTAGAAGACGAAATAAATGAAGCTAACGTTCATAATAAAATTTTATTAAAATATCTTATAAAAAAACTAGTAAACAGCAATATATCAGACGCTAGTTTAATTAGAATGCTACAGCTACAAACAAACGCTGTAGGTGGTTTTAGATCTTTAACTGGTTTGAAGTACATAACAGTAACAGATGGCCCAATTGGTACGTTAAAAGGTGAGCATTTAGCTGATAATAGTAGTACTATGGTTGAAATAGCTGAACTAAGATTTAAAAACTTAAGTGATACTCAGCTAACAATTTTTGGAATCTCTATTTTTAAATCTAAGCTAGACGAAGCTATAGATGATATAATAGAATACCACGATCAGTGGTTAGAAAATAGAGATAAGTTAGATTTCGTAGATAAGTTTGGAAAAAATAATCCTAATAAAGACTTAAGGATTAGATTAGCTCTTGACCAACAAAATATATTTACTTTTAATATGAAACCCGCTGAAACTCTTATAGAACAAAGAGAAGAAGCTATTAAACTAAAAGTAGAACAAAAGAAAACAAAAAGTGCTAGGAGTTCATTAGAAATGGCTAATAGTATATCTGGTAAAAGAAAAGGTATAAGCGTATTTGATTTTGATGACACGTTGGCTAAGTCTAATAGTAAAGTTGGTGTTACAATGCCTGACGGTACTACTAGAAAAATCAATGCAACTGAGTTTGCTTTAGAGTCTGCTGACTTAGAAGCTGCTGGTGCTAAGTTTGATTTTAGCGAATTTAATAAAGTTGTTGATGGGGAAAAAGGTCCATTAGCTGATCTAGCTTTAAAACGTCAAGGTAAATTTGGTTCTGGTGATATATTCGTATTAACAGCTAGACCACAATCAGCGTCCCACGCAATACATGCGTTTTTAAAAGGTATAGGTTTAGAAATACCTATAAACAACATAGTTGGCTTAGAAGATGGTAGGCCAAAAGCTAAAGCTGATTGGGTATTAGGGAAGGTTGGTGAAGGTTATAATGATTTTTACTTTGCAGATGATGCTCTAAAAAATATAAAAGCAGTGAAAGACGTTTTAAAAGACGTGGATGTTAAAGGTAGAGTTGAATTAGCGTTTAGTAAAAGTGCAGAAATAAAAATAAACGAAATAATTGCTCACCAAAGTGGTGTTAATAAAGATGCTAAATATTCTGCTGTGGTAGCAAAAAGAAGAGGTGCTGGAAAAAATCAATGGACATTATTTTTACCACCATCAGCAGAGGATTTTGATGGTTTATTACATTACTTAACTGGTAAAGGAGATAAAGGTAGTAAAGATTTAGTATGGTTACAAGATAACTTACTAAAACCTTATTGGAAAGGGGTTGATGCAATTAATATTGCTAAGACATCTATAGTATTTGATTATAAAAAATTAAATAAAACGTATAAAGAAATTTCTAAAAAACTAGGGGATTTAATGCCTGATAGTGATTTCACATACGATCAAGCTGTTAGAGTATATATTTGGAATAAACAAGGTATGGATATACCAGGTATATCTAAAAGAGATTTAAACAACATTTTAAAACATGTTAATTCCGACCCTAGATTAAAACAATACGCAGATCAAGTTCAAACAATAGGTAGCGGTTTAGATGGTGTTTATAATAAAGCATCTGAAGGTTGGGAAATTGGTAGTATATTAGCTGATTTAGATAATTTAACAAATAAAGTAGGTAGAAAAGCTTATTTAAAAGATTGGATTTCTAATATAAAAGCAACGTTTACTCCAGATGTTATGAATAAAATAGAAGCTATATATGGTACAAGATTTGTAGAAGCGTTAAAAGATCTGACTTGGAGAATGGAGCATGGTACTAATAGACCTAGTGGTAAAAATAGAGCTGTTAATAGCTGGTTAAACTGGATAAATAGTTCAGTTGGTACTATAATGTTTTTTAATAGAAGATCAGCGTTATTACAGAGTATATCAACTATAAACTTTATAAATTGGAGTGATAATAATATTTTCAAAGCCGCAACAGCATTTGCTAATCTACCGCAGTTCGCAAAAGATTTTGCAATGATATGGAATTCCCCTAAGTTAAAACAAAGAAGAAGAGGATTACAAACAGATTTACAGTGGCAAGAGATTGCTAATGCTGCTAAAAATTCTAAAAATAAGTTTAATGCTTTTGTTGCTTACTTACTTAAGATAGGTTTTACACCAACACAATTGGTTGATAACTTTGCTATAGCTGCGGGTGGTGCTCCGTTTTATAGAAACAGGGTTAATACATATTTAAAGAAAGGTATGTCTAAAGCTGATGCTGAAACAAAAGCTTGGGAGGATTTCTCAGAAGTATCAGAAAAAACACAGCAATCTGGAGATCCTGCTTTAGTATCACAAGACCAAGCTAGTCACTTAGGTAGATTGATATTAGCATTTCAAAATGTTACAATGCAGATGACCAGGATAATGAAGAAAAGTGGTGGTATGATAATTAAAAGACAAAAATACCCTGGTAAAACCCAACTTCAAAGTGACATGACTAATCTTAGTAAGATAATTTATTATGGTGCTATTCAGAATTTTATATTCAACTTCTTGCAAACTGCATATTTTGCTGTACTACCTGGATGGGAGGGTGATGAAGATGATGATGTATTGAAGAACATCAGAAAAGAAAATGCTAAACAAGCTAAACTTATAAACAACATGATGGATACTTTATTAAGAGGTTCTGGATTAAAAGGAGCTGTTATATCTTCTATTAAAAACACTATATTAAGATATATGAAGGAAGAGGATAAAGGTTTTATGGCAGATCATACTTATACTTTTTTAGAATTAGCTAATGTTTCACCACCTATTGGTTCTAAATTCAGGAAACTATATAGTGCACAAGAAACAAAAAGATATAATGAATTAGTTTTAGCCGAAAGAGGTTTCTCTGTAACAGCTGATGGTAAGATAAATATTAGTCCAGCTTATGAAATACTTGGTAATCTTACATCCGCTGCACTTAACCTACCTTTAGATAGAGTTGTTAGTGAATTAGAATCTATAATAGAAGCAACGGATAATAGAAATGAAAAATGGCAAAGAGTTGCTTTAGCTTTAGGTTGGAGAACTTATGATGTTGGAGTTGAAAATGAGGAAGAAGAATTAATGGAGTTCTTTTTAAAATTAAAAAAGAAACAAGAAAAGAAAAACGCAAAGAAAAAAAATAAAGAAAGTAGATTCGACTACTTAGATAAACAATAAAACACGTAATCATAAACCTATGAAACAACTACTAACTACATTGCTATTACTGATAAGTTTCACGTCTAATGCACAGTTTTTAAAAGATGTATATAAAGATTTTTTAAAATATGGAACATTTTATGCCGCTGGAAATATTGGTAATGCCTACGACACACAAGAGCCCAGTTACTTTATTAGAACTGATCCAGACAATTTATATGCAATACCAACTGTTATAGACAACACGGTTCATCATCCTTTTGATTATAGGTATGGTATAGGTATTAGAAAATTAGCTAGATTTGATTATGAAGTTAAACCTGGTAATTTCTGGACTGGTAACGATGAAATAGAAAAGCAAACAGCTTTATCAGCACCATCATCCGCTGTTAAAGGATTTGAATATCTTATTCATTATGAAAAAGAAAGGAAACGTGGAGAAGAATTTACAAATTCTAGATTATTCTTACGTCACACTGGTAAATATCATATAGCCAAAATAGAACAAAGATCACAGGGTAATGTTAATTTTAAATATAAATCAGCAGAGGTTCGTGCTAGACTA